>Ga0164311_10001330_pt1 | contig 11993 bp, 10 predicted proteins | sample GuaBasSedimGuay2_FD_121796 | JGI IMG/M metagenome (GOLD analysis project Ga0164311, IMG submission 121796) | Subseafloor sediment microbial communities from Guaymas Basin, Gulf of California, Mexico - Guay2, Core 4569-9, 9-12 cm | ecosystem: Environmental > Aquatic > Marine > Hydrothermal vents...
TCTTTAATGGCAAGATAATCATTACATATTATAAAACAATATATATAGGCGTGTATTTCAGTAACAGTTGTGCGGATCGGGTAAAAATTTTAACAAGCCTTTGACACTTGTAAGAAGTAGTGTCAAATGAGATATCAAGGGAGTTGTTTAAGGCCGTGCTTAATCAGTTGAAAAGTTGTATAATTAGTCAAATGGAATTACCACTTAAAAAGAACAAGATAGTTCTAACTGGTAAAGGAATCCTAGAAGCTCTAGAAATTTCTAGAAGAATGAAAAAAACAATATTTATAGCATTTGATATTGAAGGAAAATATAGGAAAGTAATTCTTAATAAGCGGTTTACGATTTATCTGCTGCCATTTAGGCCTAATTTAGATATAATTTCTACAAATGTTTGCTCTTTTCTGTTAAACAATATTAAAGGTTATATTAAGAATATAGGAATTTTAATTAAGATTCTTTCCTACGAAAAACCTGACGTAACGAAGGTGGAAAATGTATTATTAGTTGGCTTTCCAGTGTATATTGCTAGTAAGATATCAAGAAAACCATATTTTTTATGGGTAGCTGGTCCAGAGTTGAAAATAATAAAAATGAAACTAGGCGTTTTTCCACCGATAAGAAAATTATTATCTATAATTTATAAATTAATGGCATTCTTGGTCATAAGAGATGCAAAAATTGTAGTGAACATATCACCTGAAAGCGAGAAACTCTTTCTATCGCTGAAACCCAAGAAATATATTTCCCTGAGAAGCAATTACGTAAATACCGGTATGTTTTATCCAGATGTATGTAAGATGACTAAAGACAAAAAAGTAGTTTTGTATGTAGGAAGATTAGAGAAAGAAAAGGGAATCAAGTTAATGTTAGATGCAATAGAATATTTAAGTGAGTACAAGAAAAGAAGAGATTTTGAACTGTGGATTATAGGTTATGGGAGCTTGCAAAAGTACATAGAAGCGAGATCAAAAAGACTGAGCATAAAAATCAAAATATTTGGGAAAAAAGATATTCGGGAGTTACCAAAATATTATAATTGCGCTGATATCGTTTTAATTCCGTCTTTAGTGAGAGGACCCTCAGCATCCTTATTAGAGGCTATGTCATGTGGTACTGCTATCATATCAACAACCGGACCAATCAAACATCTACAGAATGGGATTATTGTGAATAAAAACAGTTATGAAATTGCTGAATGGATAGAAAAATTGCTAGATAACAAAAAACTAAGGAAAAAACTATGTAGAGCTGCTCGCAAATTTGTAGAAAATATGAGCAATCACTACCTACGAACAATTTTTAAAGTATATTCAATAACAGCTGAAAGGATAAAATGAGGAGCGATGAAATAATCAAAAACAAATTTTTATTATGAATTAAATTTTTTAATGGCCAATAAGTTATATAAAATTTTAGAAGGAGAAGAAATAATTAAGAATGTTATGAGGAAATTCAAATCAATAATTTGTAGTCGTTAAAAGGTGAAAACCGTGAAGGTAGGCTTTGTAGTCACTCACCCCCCACATGAGAGTATGGGATCCATAGTTAGAGTTAAAGAGTTTTCGAGACACCTGTCAAAGTTTGGACATCAGGTACATATTCTTAGTCCTTTTAAATTCAAACAAAACTGGGGTAAAAATGTATTTTTTCATAAGATAAAAACAATTCCCAGAGGGTCCATATCAACAGAAAAAATGTATAGTTTCTTAAGAAAAATCCTAAATGTTCCACTCTTCGCCAGAAATATTATTCTAAGAGAAAGAATTCTAAATCGTATTATTAACTCTTTAAGTAAAGCTATTCTTGAATTTCTAAATAATAGTCACTTAGAACTGGACTTGATTCAAGGAGAACAAGAAATTGCTGCAGCAGCATTAATTAACTTGGAAAGCATCTTATCCTGCCCTGTGATCGTCGATCTTCACAATATATGGCCAGAAGAGCTTATTGTTGCGGGGATCATTGGTAGGGAGAGTAAGCAATATAAAATACTTGTGGATATTGAGAGGAGAATAATTGAATCTGCTGGTGCTATAGTCTGCGTTAGTAGCTATATGCGTGATTATATAGCAGAGAGATACGGTGCAGATAAGAACAAGACATTTATCGTGGAGCCGGGAGGAACATCGAGAAGAGTAAAGCCTGCTAATAGAAAAAAACCTCCGAAAGCTATTTATGCAGGACTAGTTGCTCGCAGAGAACACGTTGATCTGTTTATTGAAAGTATACCTTACGTTTTAGCGAAAATAAGAGATGCCGAGTTCTACATAACAAACAAAGGAGAGTACCTTAGGAAAATAAAAATACTTGCAAGAAAATTAAATACAAACCCGAAGTTTTTCTGGATTCCAGAGGAGGAAAAGTTTTTTGAATTTCTCTCTAATTTTTTTGTGGGCGTACTTCCCTCAACAAATGATATTCCAAGAAAAATGGGAACTCCCGTAAAGCTATTCGATTACCTTTCTGTCGGCGTTCCTGTGGTAGCAAACGATATAGGGACATGGACCGAAATTATTAGGAAAGAAAGAGTCGGTATTCTTACTAATGATGATCCTAAAGAATTTGCGGACGCAATCACCTTTTTTCTACACAATCCAGAAGAGTCGTTCAAAACCGGAGAGCAAGGAATAAACCTCATAAAGACCAAATATAATTGGGAATTTTCAACTAAGAAACTGATTAGTTTCTATAAAAAATATCTATGAAAAGTTTAGTAAGTTAAGACCTATTGATACCAGAATTATCTTCTAGGGATTTGCTTTTACACCTCCAAGTTGCAATAAACACTTAAAAAGTGATGAGAGCGATTTCGCGTATGTAAATGATAGTAAACATCCACAAAGTTCCTAACGCGAAATGAGTCTCAATCAAGAAGATACAAATAAAGAATCACTTTAAATATTTTTCCTACAATTATAAAAACAAGTTTTTAAACAGAGTTAATAACCCCCAAACTTCGGAACTTACTTTTTAAAACAATTAGAAACCATGAACAGAGCCGCAAAAATTATCAAAGAAAATTTTAAGCTAAAGCCAAGTAATCGATAAGGTTTAAAAACTTTATTAAGACCTGCTTAGAAAACTTGGTAACAATTAAAATTTCATTCATGTTAAAATAAAACTAATCGTGAGATTAATTAATCCTATGGTGACAAACACCTTTAACTACCACAATAGTAATGCTGGAGAGATTAGGTGTGATAACTATTGCTAAGCAAGTTCTTACCAAAGAAACGATTAATGAGTTACTCAATAGGTTAAGTAATGATCGATGGGTCTTGGGTGAAGTTGTTGGGGAATTTGAAGAGGCTTTCGCCAGATATGTTGGTGCTGAGTATGCTGTTGCACTAAGCAATGGTACTATGGCATTGCTTGCTGCTTATGAAGCTCTCGGTATTAGGAAGAAAATTCTTGTTACTACTCCCTATACCTTTGTGGCAACATCAGCTACCGCCAGTTTTCTTGGTTCTCAAGTAGAGTTTGTAGATATACGGTCTGAAGATGCAAACATAGATCCAATAAAGACCGTTGAAACCGTTAAGAAGCTGGGGGGGAATATTGTTATAACACCAGTCCATATATATGGTTATCCTGCGAGTGTTGATACATTAAGGGAAGAGTTCGGCGATCGTATACCCATTGTTGAAGATTGTGCACAAGCGCACGGCGCGGTACTGAAGGGTAGAAAAGTTGGTAGCATAGGTGATGTAGGGGTCTTTAGCTTCTATCCAAGTAAAAACATGACGGTGGCTGGTGACGGTGGTATGCTAGTAACAAACGATAAACGTATATACAAATATGTTCTTATGCTCCGCGACAACGGAAGAATATCTAGATACGTTCATATTATGCCAGGGTTAAATTTGAGATTAAATACTATAAATGCTGCTGTAGGACTTGTCCAGCTTAGGTATCTCGATAAATGGAATGAAGCAAGAAAAAGAAACGCTAAAATATACTACGAAAAACTGAGAAATCTAACCGAATATCTTGAGCTGGGCCCTATGCCTAAAAGCGACTGGATACCAGTCTACAATACATACCCGATAAGGGTCAGGAATCCTAGCCATCGAGGAACATTAGGTGTCTGGCTAAAAGAACACGATGTGTATGTAGCTATATTCTATCCAATCCCTTTCCATAAACAACCTCTCTACAGAGATACCCATGGAAATAAAAGCTATCCAGTAGCAGAAGATTGGAGTCGAAGAGTACTGAATCTTCCATGCCACCAGTTTCTAGAGAAGAAAGACGTATCTTACGTAGTTAGTCTCATTAAAGAGTTCTACGAGGAAGAAGTCTATAGACAAGAAAAGTGGATGAAAAAAGGAGTCGAGTGGGAAAATTCGATGAGGTGAGTACTAGTTGTTGAAAATGGGAATTATTGGCGCGGGTTTCATGGGTTTTAACCATGCTAGGGTAATCAATAGAATTGCTAATGAAGAGCCAGATTTAGTTGAGCTAACATATATAATTGATGTTGATAGAGAAAGAGCGGGGTCTGTTGCTAGAAGATATGGTGGAAAACCTCTCACTAGCGTAAAAGATATGGAGAAAAATACCGTAGACTTCGCTATAATAGCTACTCCGACGGAAACACACTATGACATGTTCATGAAGCTTCTCGAGAAGGATGTTCCCTACATATTTATAGAGAAGCCTATGACGAGAAACCTTGAGGAAGCATTGAGTATAGTAGAGGTAGCTGAGAATCATGGAATCAAAGTCGGTGCTGGGCACATAGAACGTTTTAACCCTGCTGTTCAGTCTCTACTCGAACATATTGCCCATGGATTTCTTGGCGAACCTCTCACGACAATATCTCGCAGAGTAGGTCCATTTACCACTAGAGTCAGAAACACCGACGTAATCTACGATCTTGGCGTACATGAAGTCGACGTCAGCCTCAGTATATATAAGAAGTATCCCACCAAGATAAGGTCGTATACACTTGAAAATCTCGTTTCTAGACTAACAGACTACGCATTAATCATACTTGGTTATGATAAAGGTTTTTCCAGTATAGAAGTTAATCGTGTGACACCTTTCAAGCAAAGAATACTCTACCTAACAGCATCTAAAGGCATTGTACACCTAGATTATATGAATCAAGAGCTAACAATACATACAGCAGTTCACGATGTAAACGTTAGAATAGATAAGGAAGAACCTCTATACTTAGAAGATCAAGTCATGATAATAAGTGCTTTAAAGAATCTTGATCCTCCCATAGATGTTTATCAAGCTTTCGTTTCGTTATTACTATGTGAAAAAAGTTTAGAATCTACAAAACTGGGTAAGGAAGTAGATATTGAGAATGATTCCTTTTACCAATCCTACAGTGACATCATCAGAAGAGGTCTGAAGGGATATACACAGTATATGGACATAATAAAAAATACTCTATCCAAATAAATATGATTCTAATCAGTAGCGAGGTGCTAGAATAAATGTATATTTCGCCTAGAGTAAAAAATTATACAAAACATGTTCCGCCAGAAACAGCAGTAGCTAGTATACTAATTAAACCCGTATCTTTAAGAGAAAAAAATCAAAAGGAGAGAAAGCTATGAGGGGGGAGCGGAATATGATTAATTACGTTGATGAGATTTATTCTGGTAAATATTGGGTTTCCGTCTATGGTACTGGATACGTAGGTCTCTCCTTAGTAGCGGTCTATCTGAGACATGGTCTCAGAGTCATCGGTGTTGACATTGATGAGAGGAAACTTGAAAGGATAAGGAGAGGAGATCTATGGTTCAATGAAGAAGCTATAAGGAGTGCCATTAAGAAGGGATTAGAAGAAAGTAAGCTAGTTCTTACAAACGATAGTATAGAAGCTTCGAGAAAAAGCATTGTAAAAGTTATTACCGTACCTGTCTACATCGACTGGGATACTAAGAAGATCGATTATAGTGCTCTGGAGGACGTATCGGAGAAAATTGGATTAGGACTGAAGAGAGGAGATCTAGTTATTATTGAATCAAGCGTTCCACCTACTACAACAAAAAACATCATTAAACCTATTCTTGAGAAAGTCAGTGGGTTAAAGACCGAAGAAGATTTCTACTTAGCATATAGTCCTGAAAGAATCTACATCGGTCGTGCCATAGAAGATATCGAAAAGAACTACCCAAAAATCGTAGGAGGCATTGGCCCAAAGAGTCTTGACATAGCCAGCCGCTTTTATGAGAAATTAGTTAAGAAGGGGGTTATTAAACTAGGCTCCACTACTGCTGCAGAGTTTGAAAAGCTAGTCGAGGGTATATACCGCGACGTGAACATAGCTCTCGCAAACGAGCTTGCAGTAGCTGCTATGAAGCTTGGTGTAGACTTCTATGAGGCTAGAGAAGCAGCTAATAGCCAACCATACTGCCACCTACATTTACCTGGACCTGGAGTCGGAGGATATTGTATACCAGTATATCCATACTTCATGATGGATCGTGTATTAGCCAAAGGTTACATAATGGAACTAACAAGGCTATCACGAAGAATAAATGAATCAATGCCTTACGTAGTAGTATCTTTAGTTGAAAAGCTTAGAAAGAAGGCTGAGTTAAAACCTAATAGTGTAAAAGTGACTGTTCTTGGCGCTGCTTTCCGTGGGAACATAGATGATACGAGGCTATCTCCAACACGTGACATAGTTGCGCTTCTTAAGGCACGAGGCTACAGAAACGTGATTGTTCACGATCCCTTTGTAAAAAGCGATCCAGTACTAGAAGAGCTCAGCATCAAACTTACTAGAGATCTAGAGGAAGCGTTAAAAAACTCCGACATAGTGATCATAGTTACTAGACACGATACATACCAAAGACTAAAGCTATCGGAGGTCGTGTGTTTAAGCGGTAAAAAACCTCTTATAGTCGATACTACAGCCTTTATCGACTTAGATATGAATTATGATAAAATCATTATATTAGGTAAAACACCTCTTACTAGGTAGATCCTTAGAGTTACGTAAGTGGAAATTATCTAAGATCTACGTACTCAAATATACTTAATGGTGACCTTTATGCGTTATCGTCTTCACGTAATAGTTAAAGAAGTTCATGGATACTGTGCTGCTGGGTATAAACCCGGTGACGAATTTGTTATCGAGCGATTCTATATACTACCACACCAAAAGATTAAGATATGCCTTCATGCACTAAATGCTATGCTAACGTTACTGACGCCTTTCTTAAAAGGCATATCAGCTAAAAATCTAGGTATTGGTAGTGAGAACGACGTTGGTTATATTCAGTGCCCAGACCCTGGAAAACCCTATACGAACGGAGGAACCGTAATCTTTGAGCTAAGGAGAAAGAAAACAGTTTAACTCATTTTCTCAAGTTATTGTAAGCTTTTCCTGTATTATGTTAGCTATCATCTCCGCTACCCTTCCATCACCGAGAAGTGGCGGCCGTTCACCACTTGGTTCAAAACTTTTTACAGCTCCAACGATCTTATCTGAATCAGTACCAACAAGTTTTGCCCATCCGATCTCGACAAGTTCTTTCCATTCAGTCTCATTTCTCAAAACAATGCATGGAACACCGAGAAGGTATGCTTCTCTCTGAACACCGCCAGAATCCGTCATAACCTTCCATGCATGTTTTAGCAATTTTATGAAGTCTAGATAGCCAAGAGGTTTAGTTAATACAATGTTTTTGGCTTTTTCAAGCTGATTGAGAAGACCAAGATTAGTAAGTGCGTTCCTTGTCCGTGGATGTATAGGGAACACAACTTTGTAGGGAATGTTGGGAAGAGCAGCTACAATTTTCTTGAGATTTTCAGCGTTATCAGTGTTCTCAGCCCTATGAATAGTCGCAACGATATAGCCTTTAGATTTTAGACCAAGCTTTTTAATAATTCGTGACTTGGCTTCAGCAACTTCTATCCATCGTTGAAGAACATCCATATGAACGTCACCGGTAAGATAGATATATCCAAGCATACCCTCACGCTTAAGATTTTCAACAGCTGTTTTTGTCGGTGCAAAAAGTAACCACGATACATGATCAACAACACGTCTATTGATTTCCTCAGGCATCATCATATTATAGCTTCTTAAACCAGCTTCAACGTGTGCAACCCTAAAACCAGCCTTAACAGCTGCTAAAGCACCAGCAAGAGTAGAGTTCGTATCCCCATAAACAACAACTAAATCAGGCTTCTCTCCAAGTAAAACTTTTTCTACACGCTTAACCATCTCACCAACTTGATACCCATGAAGACCTGAACCCACCCCAAGAAAATAATGTGGTTCAGGAATATCAAAATGTTCAAGAAATACCCTAGAAAGCTCATAATCATAGTGTTGACCAGTATGAACAACAACGTGATCAAACAACTTCGAAAAATAAGGCTCAACAGCAGCAAGCTTAACAAAATTCGGACGAGCACCAACAACAGACAATACCTTCATACGTACCACCCAGACCAATTAAAACCTTACATCATAAATTAAAATAGTAGCATCAATTTCCCTCATAAATAAATCTGCCACATTGTCCGCTAATATACCTCCCATTATTCTTAATCTTTCTACTCCCTTTCGCAATCTGAATTTACGATCTTTAATTAGACTACTAATATAACAACTTAAACTTTACTTATCAAGAGTACCAAGACCGCAACCTAAAACGCGTATTGTAAAGAACAGGAACTCACAAACCATGACTTCTAATTAAATAGTTAAAACTTCAACAAAACTTTTATTCTTAAACTTAAAATCAACTACTCACAAATTAATTAGGTGCATGCTTATATGAACCCAAGCAAAGATACCAGTCCTTACAGCAGAATTCAAATATTCCTCGTCTGATCATTTATCAAAAAACCAAAGGAGACGAAAATGCCGTTGTACTAGGTTTTGCACAATTAGGTCTTCAATATCCCCCCTCTTGTGAATAGGCAATAGTATAGATCGTCGGTGTTTCCACGCGTATAGACGTGGAAGTTGTGCGGCTTAACTAGATGTAGACCTGAGGACAACGTTTTAGGATTGTACTTCCAGCCTGAAACGGCATAGAGCAAAGTATCTATAAGCGATGATATGTAAAGGTTTATCGCAGAATTTATAGAGAGTCCTCTAAAGTGTAAAAAATAAGACCAGTGAGGGAAAAGTCTACTTATTGCACGATTTAAGCCTCCTTTCAAGAAGGCTATGACCTGTCTTCAAGTATTCTATGGTAAAGGGATATTATTCTGTCTATTCTCTTGTCTATGTCGAATTTCTCCTCGATGATCTTTCTTCCTTTCATGCCCATATGCTTTGCTTCCTTTGGATTACTGATCAACCAGAGTATTTTCTCGGCTATTTCTGTAGGGTTTCTAGGTTGCACTAAGAATCCGTTATATCCATCAACTATTTGATCTAGAATACCACCACAAACCTCAAGATCAAACACAACAAACCTAAACATTAAATTACCTTTAACACTAAACATATTCTAATCTTAAGAATAAATTTTAACGGTAAAAATGCTTTCTACGTCTTACCGTGAGCAATACAACCCTTTTTTCTTTAATCGGATATAAAACCCTGTAATCACCTATTTCATTGAATAGACACCCTTATGTTGGTAAACCATTAAAAGGACCATGGACAGATACATTTCAAGAACCCCGTACTTCTCTAAGATATTTTCATAAAATTTTTCCTAAAAACTCAACGTAAACTCTAACTTAAACTTCTCCTTCAAACCCCAACTCATCTCTCTCCTTGTCCAAATCAAATTTTGAAAAAGTAAGAAACAAAGCCATAGAAATCGGAACCACTAGAACATAGGGTACATTCCAATTTAAGGATAAATTTTATGAATGTGAAGTGCGGTAGGAATCTACGTGGTCAAGGATGTCTTTCGACGATAAATCGAGGTCAGATGGATTTTCCAAAGTTGTTCGCAGCAGTTTCTGGATCTATGCAACCAGCTTTCTAAATAATGCATTTGGCTTCATATTTTGGCTTTTAATTTCTTTCATCGCAGGGCCTTCTATCGTCGGCATCATTAGTGCAATTTCCAGTCTAGCCAATTTCTTTGCCGGGATTCTTAATCTCGGGGTTCCCGTCGGGCTTATCCGCTGGCTTGGCCACTCCACTGGTAGCGGTAAAACCGATGAAGCCCAGAAATTCTTCTGGTCCGGGCTACTCTTTCTAATCACTTTAATCGTACCCGTTTCATTAGTATTAGGCTTTATGGGTTACATTGGTTTAAGTTTCAGCAGATACGGTCCTCTTACACTGGTTTTCACTTCCATGTTTCTAATATTTAGTTTAAAAGTCGTTGTAACCTCTCTCTACATAGGATACATGAAAACCTTCCCCTACTTCCTTTCCACACTAATCGGTCAAATCCTAAGAATTGCCGTTGGAGTTCTTTTGGTTTTAATAGGATTTGGATGGATTGGTGCCGCCATCGGATACCTAATGATATCCCTTACCATGACTTTAGTAGGAATATTTTACATCGCCGAACTCATCGGATTTGCCCCATCCTTCTCCACAAAACACCTTCTACAACTCCTAAAAGCAGGAATCCCAAGCTGGATTCCAAACGTAATAGTGACCATCGGACAACAGTTGGCAGTTATCAGTGTTTTCATAATGATCGGTGCAGCTGAAACCGGGACATTCTACGTAGCATTTACGATTGGAACATTTGTCATCGGCATAGCTCTGGCGGTTCAGCAGATAATGTTTCCCTATCTGAGTGGATTAACTGATGGTAGGAAAAGAGCTGCTTGGAATTCCGTGAGAGTAGGATTAGCGTTCACAATGCCCTTAGTCGTCGGCGTTGGTTTATTTCCCGAGTATATCCTCGGTTTATTAGGACCCAGTTATACAGTTGCTTGGCTTGAACTTGAAATAATTATGTTCTCCTCCCTGCTACTCATCTTCATCTATGCAGTCAACAATCTTTGTTACGCCTATGAAAAATACCACTACGTTCTCCTCGTAGGACTCGCCATGAGCGTCCCCAGACTAATACTATATGTCTTCTTAACACCCATCTGGGGTTCCACTGGCACCGCACTATCCCTCGCTATAGGTAGTGTCGCAGGGATCCTTACCGCTTTAATAATCGCCTCAAAAATCGGCTTAAACTTCAACTGGCAAACATTAACCTCAATTTTCATCGCTCCCCTCGCAACTGGAATCCCCCTCGGCCTCCTATTCAAACTTTTTATTCCAAAACTTTGGATCGTAGGTCTCAGCATAACCATTATTTTAAATTACATTATCCTCATGAAGCTTAAAATTATAGCAAAAAGCGATATTGTTGAGATAGGTAAAGCAATAATTCCCAAAAAATATCAACCAACAATCTACGACCTAGCAAAACCATTAATCGACCTAATATACGGATAAACACTTCAAAGAAAAAACATAAACTAAAACTAAACCTAGTTTAACATCATCTATACACTAAGTATCTCCACCAAACTATGTCTAGGCAACTTCTTTCTCATCCCGAAAAGCCTCGCTTCTCCAAAAATCCATTAAAACATCAATTTTCTCATCAACATAAGCAATAGCACCATCATACCTAGCTATAACCTCACCCGTTGTCTTTGCTCCCTTCGTAACCTTACGAAGACATTCACACCACTCAGGGTTCCTAATCTCCCCTTAAACATCCTCAATCCTCATATCATCATCGCTTTCCTCAAAAACCTTTTCTTAAAACGTTTCGGAGCATTGTACGGCGTATGCGTATTCCAATAATGAACAAACAGGAAAAACGGGCTACGCCTATCTAAACGCTCCTTCATAACTTTAATAGCGTGTCTCGTAATATTTGTAGCACTGCGAGTACGGGATCTAAACAAAATCTTTTTAACCTTATATATAAACCATTTATCAATTTTTTAGATGCTCCAAGCATCTCCTCGAACTTCGTCTTTTCCTTTTTCTAATTCCCTTCTTGTGAAAGGATTTTAAGAAAAGTGGTCGAAAAGTTATGGAGCTTAAACTGGAAATCTATGTTAGTGGTCATAAA
>Ga0164311_10001332_pt1 | contig 11988 bp, 12 predicted proteins | sample GuaBasSedimGuay2_FD_121796 | JGI IMG/M metagenome (GOLD analysis project Ga0164311, IMG submission 121796) | Subseafloor sediment microbial communities from Guaymas Basin, Gulf of California, Mexico - Guay2, Core 4569-9, 9-12 cm | ecosystem: Environmental > Aquatic > Marine > Hydrothermal vents...
ATGTAAGAGTCTATGTAATAGAGAGAAAAAATTATAAAAATTATTAACATTTCAAAGAATTGTTCTTGACAGGCGGCGCTTTTAGCAATACAGTGCTTGATAGTGGCAGGGACGCTCGCCTACCTATCCCAGGGACTGGGTTTTCCTTTGGTGTGTTTGAAAGGTTGTGTGCCGTATGAAAAGCGCCCTGTTGACGATATCCAAGTCCGCATTATTTTACATGTCCCAATTATGTGCCAGCTTTGGCCATCATAATGAAATCGGTGGCGCCTGTTTTGGCAACTACGACCAACACGGCCAGCCCGTCGTCATGTTGGCACTGCCGCCGGGGTCTAAGGCAGAATTCTCCGAATGTAGTTTTATGGATGACCCTGACTACATCAACGACGCCATTGTTTACACCAAGGATCGATACGGCCTGATTCTTCTTTGCTTCTGGCATGTGCATCCAGGTAGCTTTTCTGAACCTAGCTCGATTGACCTTGCTCAAAGCAGCCGTTTTGCCAGAAAATTTGGTTTGCAGAACCTTGGCTATATTATTTTGACAGCACAAGACCAATATAATGAGCCTCAGCAGCGATTCTGGGAGAGGTATCTGACGAGATTTTCCGGTCATAAGTCTCATCCTATTATTACCGTAAACAGCTATATTTTTCGTAGTGACCGATCTTGTTACGAACCATGTAGTGTCAAAGTTATTGACTATGACGGTATTCAAAAAGATATCACTGACAGCCCCTTTATTCCCGATCGTTATAAACTTCCGATGTATTACCCGGATGACAAACTAAAGATAACTGGCGCACTTGAGACTGCCAGTTCGATCCCGGAAAATTTCACGGAGGCATTCGGCAATATTGTCGAACTGGTACCCCCTGAGTTTTTTATCGACGGCGATCTACTTACTGCTGAGAGAATCTTTGACGGTGACAGTAAATTAACATTGCGATATGAAGTAAGCAATGATGATTACATGCTGATTAAGGCTTCAGTTGACATTGGCAGAATCCATAAAGATATCACCGGAAAACTCCGCAACTTTACGCGATTTGACCATGCCTATTTACAGGCGTGCAATTTAGTAACCACCACTCTTAATGGAGGGAAATAGGATGTTTACTCGTTTTGATATGATCGGAATAAACTATATCACCGCTCGCCGGGAAGCCGGAATGGATGATATGTTTATTTATGTCAATAATAAGCCGGGCGAAGATTACTATGAGTTTCATAATTTGCTCGGTGGTACAGATTATATTTTTCGAATGTTTTTACCGGAGTCATTTCCCTATGACACACCGAATTTGCTTCTTGTCAGTCCTAAAGACTTACCGGGCTACCAGAACGATAAACCGCTAAGCCAGATTGGATGCTCGCATAATTTTCATCTTAATGGAAAAATAGATGATGGCATCAGTATTTGTTATAACTCTTCATCGTGGAAACCTGATAGCTGCATTAGCTTACTGGTTTTAAAAGCGATTTTGTGGTGTGATGCATACAATAAATATTTAAAGGACGGCAAATCGATTGACATGCATTTGTCGGAAATTCGAGGGCAGATCAATGAATAAGATTGCATCTATTATACGTGCACCACCGGCATCAACCTGATAGCAAATATTGAATGGTTTTTATTAACTGTTGATTGGAGACATTACTATGGAAAAGAATGTAGACAATATTCGAAAGATGATGGGAAATCGTAATGAAAGCAACCAGGGTTCACATTTGGGATATGACTCTGAAACGAAGACTTTTAAACTGAGCAGTGGTGGTTCGACTGAAGGAATAAAGGCAACGAAAGATGATGTTATCTTTGGTTGTTAAAGTAGTGGTGGCGGCATAAACCGCCACCCTTTTTTTTAAAGGAGTAGGGTAATGATTGAGATAAGGTTAAGAAAAATAACCGGGGCAATTTCGCAAAAAGTTGCTCAAATGCTAAAATTATTGTCAACCTGTTGTCATAAGCACAAAACAAGATGGGGTGTTGACAGTGAAATGTTTACCCGAAACAAAGGCCTGCTTGAAACAGATATTTTTAAGGATGCCAGTGTTGTATTCATAGGCCTTGGCTCTGCAGGGGCGTCTATTGCTTTTGACCTTGCGCGTTGCGGTGTGGGACAATTTGTTTTTATTGATCCTGACCGTCTCGATATGGCCAATCTTTCCAGGCACCCCAGTGGCTATCTTCGAAATATCGGCAAATTTAAAATCGATATTATTGGCGATAACATTTTGGATATCAATCCACAAGCGGTAGTATATCGCCACAAGTTAAAAGTTGATTGGGATACAGCGGAGCGGGTTCGTAAGCTCGTTCGAGATAGCGATATTATCGTCCTGACCGCCGACAGTGCTTCTGTCAAAACGGTGGTTAATAAACTCTGCATCGAAGAGAATATCCCTTTACTTTGGAGTGGTGCTTACCGCCGGGCTGCCGGCGGGCAGATTCTGAAAGTAATTCCTCATCAAACAGCCTGCTATGAGTGTTTTCAGACGAGTCTGCCTGATGACGGTGACCGCGAGATATCCAGCGAGCGTTCCGCTAATGCGCCAGCTTATAGTGATGTTGAGGTCGAGGCTGAGCCGGGCTTAGGCATAGACATTAGTCCAATTGCAACAATGACCAGCAAACTGGCCGTCCAGCTACTGCTAAAGGGTAAAGAATCTACGCTTCACAGTTTGGATGAAGATCTGGATTGCAACTTTTATATGTACTTCAACCGTCGGGAAGGCAAGGCGCAGGACTTTATTCCGATGTCGGATCATGTCGATGGTTTGAGAATTCTATCCTGGTATGGTGTCAAAATGCCTTGTTATGATGATTGTATTTGCTGCGGTAATCCAACAGTGGAAACCGTTCTGGACACCCATTCAAAAGAGTCGCAACTTTTACAAAAACAGCTTGATTTCATCAAAAGGAGCAAAAAAAGTGAATAAGTCGTTGTGCTATCAACTCACTTCAGCGGTTGACCGGGATGGGCTGACGGGTTCAGGGCAGACCCTTGTCTTTACGATGCTTCGAGAGATGATGAATCTCTTGCATAACCTCGCCATCTTACCTGTTGCAGGATGCCTGACTTTGGTATGGCTCTACAATCCTGCCAAATTACTTCATCGCAGAAAACGATCTAAAATATTGCTGACGGCTTCCGGCGGTTCGACAGTGAATGAGCTTCTTGAGCAAACAATCCAATGCACAGGGTACGGTTTTCAAAAGTGCAACATGATCGACTGCTTCCCTTTTAGTAAACTGAAACACAGTTGCGATATTACCCGATCACATATCACTACTTTACCTTCGGTAACAAAGGAGTTCAACCCGGACATCCTGCCGAGCTACTTTAGATTGCATGCTTTCAAGGCCCATGAAGGCAATGATTACGCTTCGTTGGACAATTTTCTGTCGAATATGACAAAACCGGTGATGTGGTGTTTATCGGTGGAAAAATACAATGCTTTGGATATTTACAATTTACTTGCCAGATACAGTGAGCTATTGTCTGCGGTCAATTATGGCCGTCTTGAGATGATCGGCTTTATGGCTGGAAAAAGAACCGGTGGGTCGCGTTTCGAAAAGCACAAGGACCCTCTGGCAGATGAAGCGAGACGGAATATCAACAGGCAACTTAGTGATAATACAGGGTCCGCGTTATCTTTTTCGATAAGGACTTTTGCTCCTTCTGTTCGCCTTGCGCAACTTACAGCGGCGGTATTAGCGGGCAGTTGCCTCTGTGACGGCACCTATGATATTCATAGCGACTGTGTCGATCAGAAACAGGCATCAGAGGCCGTCCAATCAGGCATGCTTTTATTGCCGGATATACCACTGAGAACCGACTGTTCTGAGACACAAAAGCTATACCAGAAATTGAAGGGGTTGTTGAACACCGCTTCCGCGCAGGAGTTATCCGGATTCTTTCGGCTGCCGATAGCCTCCGACTCGTTTCGGCCTCAGACTCTTGCCTGTGATACCGATCCTCCGGCTTGGTCGATGGATGAGATCTTACCGTTTGGATATGAGGTGATAGGTCATGTCTAATATGAATAATAATTTGCTTGGAATATTACTGGTCGATTTGTGCAAGCACATCTTTATCGGTGCGATGCCGGGTCATTTTAAGTCATCGTTAATACGTTTTATTTTGATATCTCTGTTTAAAAGGGCTATCCCTGTGATTGTTTTTGAGCCGGGAAAAAGCGAATATCGAACAATGAAAGCAATGACTTGTTCAGATGATCCGGATGTTTCCAGTCTTGCTCAGGAGACTAGGATTTACACTCCCGGAGATGATCGTGTTTCACCGATCAGAATAGACCCGCTTGCGAGGCCCGAGGGCATGCCCGACACTCAAAAAATTGACAATGCTGTTGAAACGATATGCATGTCCGGAGATTACTTCGATCCGCTTCCTCAGATCATTTATGAAGCTTTGAGTACGGATTATTACAGGTATCGGCACAAGAATGGATCGAAGCCGCATATTGGTCGTTTGTTTGAGAAATGTGAAAAAATCTTATTCACTCGCTATGGCCAGGAGGTTCGTGATAATCTTATTGGAGCGCTGTCGAGCCGGCTGTCAAAATTATCCGATGGGTATAGCGCGATGGGGCGCATTTTCAGCTGCGGCGAAAATATTCCTTCAACACAATCCCTCTTAACCGGCTGTACGATTATAGAGCTGAAAGCGCTCGGTGATAGTGATTTTCCGCTGGCGGTGCTGCTGAAACTTGGGGCGATCCGGGATGCGGTGGAACATACACCATGGCTGGATAAGTCAAAACCCAGACTTGTAATTATACTCGAAGAGAGCCACCGTTTCTTCGCAAATCTATCAAATAAGGATTTAGCCGATAAGGTGGCCGAGGCGATATCGAACATGCTTAAAGAGTTAAGAGCACTGGGCATTTCCCTATTTCTCGTCAACCAGGATCCGTTGCCGCGGTCTATACTGAAAGCGACTGGTACAATCCTTGTTGGCCGGCAGATAGAGGGCGGCGACCGGCAGCTTATAGCAGATTGCATGATGTTAAGTGACATCCAGCGGGACAGTCTGGCGTTTCTTCGTCCTCGCGATTTCTTTCTTTTTTCTGAGTCCTTTTCGAGAGCTGTTAAAATTCGTGTTCCGGATATTTACCAGAAAATATCGATGCCGTTCGCGGATGAGTTAGCGGGCGAGAGAATTCTTCCTTATATCAAAAATGACAAATGGTTTACAGATTGCCGCGAGGCGCGAATAACGGCTGAACTGAAATTGCTGGGTGAGAAACTGTATGCTTTTTCTGTCGATGCTGAAAAAATGTATCATGATGTCATAAAAACGCTGTCAGTGGCTAAGAAAATAAAATGCGAGGTACTGGTCAGAAAAGCGATTCACTTTGACCGGCAGATCGAAGATTCGCTGTGTGATTTTCACAAGAATTACATGGTGCCCTTAGCTGGCATTGATGGCAACACCGACTATGCTGAGCATCATGAGTGGTTTCGAGTCCGCTGTGTCGATCGATTTGAAAAAATTGAGAAGCGTTTGATCGAATGTCAAAATAAACTGAAAAAATACACTAAAATTCAGGGAGCTTTATGATGGCACGGCAAGAAAATTCGAAGTTGGAAAGATCGAAAATTCCGTCCGATATTCAGGAGTATGCTGATGGTATGCATGAACACGGAAAAAAAGCAGATGAAACATCCAGTGATGCTGAAGTTATTGGTTCAACTCGCGGAGAGATCCAGGGTGCGACGGTGGAGGGCGAAACGGCTGAGCAGGCGAAAATCGAAGAAGGCCTGGAGATTACGGTGGCCGGTTTTGAAAATGAGAAGACCGAGCTGGAAAATGTCCACGCCTCTGCGGAAGAATTGGAGACAGATATGGCAGAAGGCAAAGAAATCGGAGAGACGGATGCGGACAAGATCAGTGAGGCCGGATCCCGGCTCAAGACAGACCTTGCCAAAGAACAGCTTTCAGAGGCCGAGTCCGAGGCACAATCTGATATTGAGCTCCTTACAGAGTCCATTGAGACCGAACGCACCGAGCGTGAAGGGAGCCAGCAGGATCTTGAGGAATATGAACAGCGTGTTGAAAATGCGAAAGGGGCGTAGAGAATGAACAGTAATAAACTGAATATGGAAAATGTGTTGGCGAAAAAACGGCAGCATAATAACCGGTTGTTTGACCAGCATCGCAAAGATGTCCTGCCGAAGGTCGAGGCGATGAAATCACAGCGCAACAAAGCTCCGTCGCAATCGGTTGACGCAACTTTGTCCGCTCGCATCAACCAGGCTCGGTCGCTGATAAAAACCGGCCTCGACCGCAGCTATCGTATTTTGGATACCGTCAAGAGCCACTCGGAACAATTGAAACAGGAAGATGTTATCCAGAAATACATTGAAATAGAACAGATCAGTTTGGAAAAGATAGCGGCATTCCAGCAGCATCACCAGCAACTTGATAGCATCGTTGCTGACCTTCATGCACGTATCGATCAGATCATATCGGATATCGCTGGATTGGATGAGAGTGAGTCTGGCGAGTTTACAAAGCCCGATGCTGCCGCTCACAGCGTGCCGACGGAGAAAAGTGTTAAAACAAGCCCCTCAAAAACGGACAAAACGCAGGCCTTTGAAAAGGGCCTGGCGGCCAAGGCGGCCGGTATGGGGTTCCCACCTGAAGCAATTGCAAAGGCTATGAAGAAATGACAAGCGAAAGTATATACATAAGTTTTAACGGCCAGCGGTCCGGTATCGGCATTGTTGATTGTCTGACAGGGCAGACAGAGACGCTGATGCTTCCTGGCGGCTACGGTGTTTGTGCGATGGATGTATGCCTGGCTGATGAGTTGCTGGTTTGCGGAACAGTAGAGGGTTACGGTCGGTTATATTCGGTATCGGACAGCCATGAGCCTGCTGAACTGCCTCATTTGTATGTTGGCAGACCGGTGGTAGGTGTTGCGGCGTATCCCGAGTTTAAAATCGTTACGCTTGACGATAACGGCAGGGGGATTTCCTGGCGACTGGGTACTGAAATCTGTTTTAAGATACTGCCTCAAAAGCAGCCGCTGCAAATGATCGTAAAGCTGCCGGGGACAATGTTGGCTGGTGTGGGTGAAAATACGGTTCATTTCTGGGACATTGCGACAGAGGAGCTTATCGGGCACCTGTCGTTGCCGCAGGGGATTTTTCCGGCAGATTCGGTTTTCTGGCCGCAATACGATTTGTTGGTTATCGCCGGTCAGTTGGGTTTATATGCTGTGGATATAAACGACAGCAGCTGCCGGCAAATGCCCGGTTATCCTTCCGGCAGCTGGCGATTGTTCATCGATTCCGGCAATTTGTATCCACTGGAAACACACAGCGGCATTCTTTACCGCAGCCAGGGGCCGCAGCAAGAGCCCCAGCAAACGATGCTATGTCGCGGCCTAACCGATGCGGCAATGGCCGCAGATAAGATTTTTGTTATCGATGAAGACAGTTGTGCATTTCAATATGCCGTATCTGATAATGATATTCGGTATGCCGGCAAACTGCCCTGGGATCAGTGTCATATCCTGAGTACTGCCGCTGAATTTGAAAGGGCAGGCTGTCAGCAAAAAACAAAAGCTGTTCAAATGGACCGAATTCGACAGGAATTTGACCGTGCGGTTGGTGAGGGTAATACGCAACAAGCCCGCCAGCTTATCGGGCAACTGAGCGAACTTGGCTGTGAACAGGATGCCGAACGGCTGCGCCTGCAGCTTGCCGAAAGCAACGGTGATATTGCTGAAGAGATCAACCTGCTTTGTCGGCTGATTAAAAACTGCTCACCGGAAAAATTAGACCACTCGGTGGCCCAGCATTATCTGGATCTTCTTGTCCAGTCCTGTCAATTGGCCCAGGCACTTGATATTTGCGATCAGTTCAATATTGGGGGGTTTCAGTGGCTTCGTGATATCAGTGATACGATTGATGATGGAGACTATATCGTTGACTCGGTGATGCCTCTGAGTCAGTTGCTGGATATCTACAAACAGTTGGATGTCCCGTTTAACGGCACCTTTGTATTGAACCGCGGTAAGGCCGAGATGATGCAGGCTGTAAAGATCACAGCCAATGAACTTAGCGACAAGCTCACCGAGATCACTTCGGCCAGATCGATGCAGCAAACAACAGCGGAGATGTTAGAGATTCGCTGGATATCGGGCTGTGAAGTGGCTGCATCAACGACGCTTACTTTTTCGGCCTTGGAGGTGTCGGAGACTTGTATATTGATCCCGTCATTGCGGTTTGTTAATCATTCTTCTGCGACCGTTATTGAACCGGTGACGCTTTTGAGCGCCTGTTGTAAAAGCAGCGATATTTTGCGGCACAATGAACGGTGTTTAGAGTCGCTGGAACGACTGGAACAGAGTAAGGGCGAAGAGTTTTGGCCGGATCATCTCTCCGAGATCATTTCAGAGGCCTTGACGCGTCTTAAATTCAAAAACCAAGCAACAAGAAAACTGGGAGGTCTGTATGAGTAAACGGTTGGCCAATAATAACATTGAGATAATTCCGCCGCCTTATTTACAAGCGAACGATCGTCTTGGCCGATTTGTGTTGGGACGACGGATCAGTGAGGGGCCACTGTTTCATCTCTATCAGGCTCATGATCCTCTGCGTGATAGAGATGTCTGCCTGAAACTAGCCAACGCAAGCTGTCAATTGGCCAGGACTTTCCTTGAAAGCGAGTTTCGAATTACAAATATGTTTGCCGCTTGTGAAAATATTATTGATGTTTATGGCATCCACCAATTCGAGTATGGTCCGGCTCAGATTACAGCCCTTTCGACCGAATATGCCCCTGAAGGTTCGTTAGCCGATTGGCTCGGGAACAACCGAAGTAATCTCGACCTGCGCCGCCTGGAAGGCAGGCGTTTTCTTGCTGAATTGGTAAACTTTTTTGATCTTATCCAGAGCAAGGGGGCGTTCCTGCCGGATTTTGATCCCGCCAATTTCATGTTGATCGACGGTCATTTAAAACTTGCCAATCTGATGAGTTTGGCAGATTTTTCTTATCTGTTATCGCATCATGCAGAAGACAGCCCCAGAAACCCTCACTATATGGCTCCTGAATGCTTTGTTGCCACTGAAAGCACCGAGCTGGGCCTCGCCTCGGTTATCTATTCTTTGGCGCTTCTGGTCCATGCGATATTTAGCGACAATGCCCGGCCGCCTTTTGAGGGAAGCTATGAGGAACTTAAAGAGAAGCATCTGTTCCTGGAACCACCGCCTCTGGCAATAGACCCAGGTCTTGAAAAGGTGATAAAGCGTTGTCTTGATAAATCGGCGGCAAAGCGACCCCAAGATGTGGATGAACTTAAAGAGGCACTGGCAGACAGTTCGGATGGTATCGTCAGTGAGGATGAAAGTGAATTGTCGGTTTTATGCACTGAACTGGTTGATACGATGAATCAGGGCAATGTTCAGCAAGCCTGTATACTGTGTCAGAAAGCGCTGGACAGGGCTCCTGGCCGCAGTGATCTGCTGGAGCTAAAATGGCAGTTAGAACCTGTTGCCAATCAAGTCTGCCGTTATCTTGAAGAATTGAGAATGAATATAAACCAGCAGAACATCAATTCCAGTCTTGAGATGCTTAATCGGGTGGTTCAATTAAACGGCGGAGCCACTGAAGAGATGCAAAATGTTGCGGGTCTCCTTGGCCATCGGTATGCAGAGTGTCACAAATATGCTCAACACGGACAGGCAGCGGCAGCGCAGCAAAACTGGCCGCTTGCCTTGGATTACTTTGAGAGAGCATGGCAGATGAATTGCTGTGATCTTGAATTGACGAACTGGCGGACTTTGCTGTCAAATATTGTTGAAACCAAGCGCGGCATGGAGATGTCTATGCAAAGCAGTAATGAGCCGTCAGCTTTGTATTTTGCGGAAAAACTGGATGGTCTTATTGGCGGAATCAATGGAAGTGTATCGGAATAAATGATGTATTTAGTCCGTTATCAATATCAACTTTTTTTTAGGAGAACTTAAAATGGCAGGTACAAAGACATTGAGCAAAGAACAGGTAAACGAACAGCTGGACGATATTGATCAGAAGATCAAATACGGTCATATTGAAGATGCCGCTGCCATCGGCTGTAAGCTATATGCAGCGGCTTCCGCTGATCCAGCGGTCCAAATGGTCATGAGCAACCTTAGCGAGATACAGCAGCGGGCTAATGATGTGATCAGTCAACTGGATGACTGTCATGGAAATTTGAACTGGGAACAAGTCTCTAATTGTATGCGTGAGATTGAAGTTTTGTGCTGCAATCATAAAGTCAAAAAGGTTGTTTTTCTTAAGATTGCAGGATTGGCCGAGAGATTTAATCATATCACTGCCGAGGCTCTGGATTTCACAATGGCCAATAGCTGGTTCAAGGCTGGAGAAAGGGTCAAAGAGGCCGAGGCGATGGATCCGGACGGGATCAGGAGTCGAAAACTTCGGTTGTTTTATGAGAATTTTAAAGACATTTGTGAAAGTAAAAAGACATTGGATTACAGCAGTCAGCAGTGTCTGCGTGAGTTGTTTAAGCAGTTTGACCAGTATCGTTTTTCTGATAAATCGCCGGTATTTGTTAGATTGGGATAGAGCGATCCTCTCTTTTTTGGATGCAGGAGTGGTATATGGTTAATATGACAACCCCAAAAGTGACTTTCCAGGATAGCACATCGGATTACTACGGCTCGCTGACGATTGCCGCCTTGGCTGAGCTGATCGTGAACGCCGCAGACAGAGCGGCTCGGGATGAGCTGTTAAGCAGGCGTGTATGTGCTGTCAATGGTGAGCGGCTGTCTGTGCCCGAGTACCTGCTGTCTCTAAAGGACTGCGTAAAACTGCCTAAATATGCTTCTGTGATGCTGATTGAAGGAGCGTTTGACCGCACGCTGTCAAAATTTTTCAGCTTTCCCGGTGACGGAAACGGTCATGTTAATTGCCGCTGTTATTACCGGCCCTTCTTAAAGTATGTCGAACCGCTTATCTGCGGCAAAGATTTTATGGAGCAGGAAAGGATCGCGGCCAATAAATTGCGGAGTTTTATTTATCGTCAGTTCAGGTGGTCTCTATGTGACGCTATGAGGAAGGCCAATGGTTTCTCCAAAACATATCAGTGGAAAATCAGTGATTTAGAAAACTACAAGGTACAGATGCCCTCAGTGATGACAGGCAAACAGTGCAAGAAGTTTCTTGAAGAAAATATCGGTCAGTCGGACACAAAAAATGTATCGACCCAACAGGACATCCAGCACATTATCGATGAGCAGTTGTTTGTTCCGTCCATGATCCCGTTAGGGGCAGACTGCTTTGATACTTTTGCGTCCCAAACAACGATCTCACCTTTGGAACAACTGATCGAAAGCGAAACGAAAGACAATCTTCAGCTTTCACTCTGCATCGCTAATGAAAAGGCTGACAACCTTGATAGCGTCAGGATCAGTATTGCACGGATTGGTCGAGATAAAGTGCGGAAGTTGGTTGTTGCCATTTTCGATGCTATCGATACCGCTAACTACAGGCCATCTGTCCTTGGCCGTGAGTTTGGAGTCAGCCCGGCGGCGATGACGCGGTTTGCTTCTTTGAAGTGGGATACGGAAAACGCCAAGATCCCGCAATTATGGCAGAATGTGGCTCGCTATGTCGTTCATCTGCCGCAGTATTCAAAAATGTTATATGAGACCGGTTTGTATGACACCTTATCTTCAATGGTATTGGAGGATTGACCGTGAAAAAACAGATCCAATTTGCAGACTTTATAAAGAGGCTCGAGAAACTTTCGAAAGAGCCCGGTAAGCTCAAAGAGCTGCTGAAAGCTGTCAGCGATGGGACCTTTGACATTGACAGCCAGATAAAAAGCTTCCTGGCCGAAAACCGCCGAGCCCTGCGAATATTAAATGGCGATATGGGTCGTGTGGACCCTGGTGATATGGCCGAGGCGGCCTTCGGCCTTATCCTTTATCAGGATGGGCAGGAG
>Ga0164311_10001335_pt1 | contig 11977 bp, 8 predicted proteins | sample GuaBasSedimGuay2_FD_121796 | JGI IMG/M metagenome (GOLD analysis project Ga0164311, IMG submission 121796) | Subseafloor sediment microbial communities from Guaymas Basin, Gulf of California, Mexico - Guay2, Core 4569-9, 9-12 cm | ecosystem: Environmental > Aquatic > Marine > Hydrothermal vents...
ATTAAAGGTGGGATAGTTGTTTACATTGTAGAATCCTATCATGAAGGTTTAGCAAAAGTTTTTGAAATACATCCAATCTACACCTTTGGCGGAATTAAAAAGTGGATAAATGATCAACAAAAAGCAGCAAGGAAATCATAAACAAAGATAAAATGTGGCAATTATATAAATATTTAATATATACCCTAACCGAGGACGTGATGCTCAAACTTACATAAAATCAACTCTATTGATGTTGTGATCTTAGTCAAGTAGGTTAACTGGGTGGTAATTTCTTTGAACATGAGCAACCCAAAGAAGGTTGCACCCAGAGGGTATTTTAATAAAAGATTAAGGGGGAATAAAAATGAATATAGAATGGATTAATGCAAATAAATGCTTACCGAAAGAAAACCAAATAGTAATATTTAGAGATCTTTTAAACAACGATAAAATTTGCAAAGCTCAGTATGGCAAGTGGAATCATAACAGAGATGGTGAATATAATAGTTGGCATATAAATAACACTTTTACTAATTATTTATCTGAAGGACAATATTGGATCATAATACCGAGTTTACCTTAATAAAGGAGTGAAGAATGAAAGCTTATAAATGTGATATGTGCGGAGTATATTTTGATATTAATCAGGCGTATAATATAATAGAATGGAGAGAAAATGGAAGCAATGTGAAAATACAAGTAAATATAACTAAGGATGATTGCTCCGCAGATATTTGCCAAGACTGTATATGTCAAACGCTTCACGACCAATTTATAGTAGATTGGGAGAATAAATAATGAAAGCTATTCTACAGCAAACAAACTATGAATTTATCCGGCATCTTATGCAACCTGGAGATGATATTATGTTCGGTGGGGTTGGGCCAGTAAGTGATCTAATCCGAATTGCTACAATGAGTCCTGTCACCCATATTGGATCAGTATATCAAACCTGGGATGATCTTGAAGGAACTAAAAGGGTAAGAGTTATTGAATCCACTTCGTTAGATGGTGTTAGTGGTGTTGTTACTCCATTCCTATCCACTCGAATTAAAACATTCAGGGGTAACATTTGGTGGTGCCCTTTATCTAAACTTGTCAGAGAACATTTTGATGAAGACTTATTTTTTAAATTTATGTTTGACCAGGAAGGAAAAGAATATGATACTCCACAAGCAATCAAATCGGCTTTGGACTTGGTACCTTTATTGGACGAGAACAAAGAGGATTTGGATAAATTATTCTGCTCTGAAATAAACACAGCAGCTTTACGGGTTGCAACCAAAGGAATGGTAGAGTCTCTTAAAGATGTTAATGCAAGTGAATGTACCCCTAAAGACTGTTATCAGCAAAATAGACACACACATACTTACTATCAAATTTGTGGTGATTCCCAAAGAATACCAGGGTTTAATTGAAGTGAATATGGGTGTTTCACTTTGTAGCCCTTCCAACAGCGATCCCAAAAAGTCCAGTAAAAACGCCGGTCATAATTTTAGCTGTTTCCGGGTCCAGCTTACCAGTGAATATAACGGATAGACCCAAAACAACCACGGCTATGATTACCATATTTTTATCATCGAGAAAAAAATCTTTCATTACTCTACCTCCCTGATATATCCTTCCACTGAGACAGTTAAATTTTCCGGTCCGTAATTAAGTTGCATATAAAAGCTGTCAATCATTAATAAATCACCATCTTTGGCTGCATCCTTAGCGATTATATGAGCGCTTGAGTACATACCTGACCTGTGATATTCGAACTTTTTAAACTCGTTCGTTGGCAATTGTGCCAAAATATCGTTATACCCTTTTGTGATTTTAGTCGCCCCACCACAGCCGGAAATCAGTATACAAAAAGTTAAAAGCAAAATTATTCTTTTCATAATTTATTCTCTTCTTATCTTGTGTTTAATCCGCCTTTAATTCCAAAATAGGTGGAGACAACGACGGTTTTGTAAATTCTAAAGGGATTGAGGGTTCACTAACCCAAACCCCATTTTTTGCTTTCACTGTCACCACATAATCCCCAGGGTCAATACCGTTTAAATCATAATGCAATGGTGCAGGTGTTTCAACCGGGTCCATACCTTCAAATTGAACGATATAGGCATCAACATCATCTTGGTTGTCGCAAACAAGAAACGGCTGTGCGAATACAGTAGCTGCCATTGCCACCATCATAAATAACATTAATATAAATTTTTTCATACCCAGCTCCTTTTGTAATATTTAAGTTTACGACGGTCAACTCCTGACCGTCGATTCGTTTTGTTTATTCTGCGATCCGGGAACACTGTGTCATACTCAAAAATGCGACGGTCTTTAATTATACGGCGACGCTGTCCCCAATTCCTGCGGCCCTTCATTTGTCAATCTGAAAATGTATATGATTAATCATACCATCATCGTACCGCTCATTGACAGCCTGTGCCTTACCAATGTTTTCCCCCTGTTTGACAGACGATCCTATCAACTCTTCTTTTGGCAAAAAATAAAACATTTTACCAGACGATGCTCCATGCTGCCATACAATGCCAGAAAGATCAGAATTGAAGTATGGTTTTGCGATACGAACGATCCTCATGTCAAAAGGTGCAATAATCTTTTGACCTTTGATACATTCATAATCTATACCATTGTGTAGCCTATGTCCACGGCTGGCTCCATAATGGCCATCTCCTTGTCTGTCTGATCTAATCCCTTTCCCTGTCGGAGATATCATCAATACCCATCCTTTCCCTCATTTTTGAGGCTTTATTTATATCTGACAATGCTTTTAAAATACACTCAGTGCTTTGTCTACTCTGTCCTTTTGTTAATTTACCAGTCTCCTTCTCTCGCTCCTTGATGGCCGGCTACCTCTCGTTAAGCTTTGTTTGATGGTCTTTTTACTTATCGGTGAAATAAACCTTGTCATCTTTTTGTCTTTGATTTCAAGGTTAAAATCTCTGGCCTCAGCATATAACCGTTTCAACTCATTTGGATTGCGCTCATGTTCATCCTGATAATAATATTGTTTAATCTTTTTATAAATATCTCTTTTTTTAGCTGTATACTTATCACGAAGTTTATATTCGTTCCACTTAATTTCTTTTTTTGCCGCTATCCTTGTAGGGTTGAATCCAAGTACCCTTGTCACTGTATCAATTGTATCACCCTTGATTTGTTTATTACCGAAGAAGACTTTGTTTCCTGACCTTGTGGTAACTCCCTGTTTGGCTTCCCTGAATGCCTTCAATGTGCCGCCCATTTGAGAAGGTAATATTTTCTCAATCCCTTCCTGCGTTTGACCCTTGGCTATACTAATTCCGCCTGAAATAATATCACCAATGGCTGAACCTGGAGCGCCGAATATTGAATAAAAATCTTCTGGGGCCCCAAATCTTGTTGATAATGATCCCTTTAATGACACGCCATGTTCCCCAATGCCGGTAATCCCATACCTGGCAGCACGCCCTGCGGTCTGTCCAAAGTTATCTTCAGCAAGTTGTATCAATTTTTCTTCTGGGTCATCACCACCAAGTGCATTCGATATGGCTTTAAAAACACCCATTGGGATAGTCGCACCAATGCCAAACATAGCAGGAGAAAGCATCATATATGCCATGGCCTTGTATTGGTTTTTGTCTGCACCAAGCCGTACCATTTCCTGAATATAATTATGAATAAATTTATGGAATACATACGACATTTGCCCAATTTTGGCCCCGATATGGTCCCCCCTGGTATAATATGGACGATCGCTTTTTTCATATATGCCATGGCTATGATCTGATAGTTCTCTTGCTTTTTGCAGCATGGCTTCATGATCCCATGCTCCATGCTCTTTGGGTTTATGGGTATCTTTTAACGCCATATACGCTGCCGCTATGGTTGTCGCTCTATTAAATTTTTCAGTAAGGCCAAACATAAGCATTGATGTTTCAAGTGCTTTATTCCAACCGGTGCCTAATTTCCCCTGCAATTCACGAAATGCCTCTTTGTTTAACTTTGGTTCATCAAACCCCTTTGTTCTGATATCATCGAACAAATCTTGATATTTTGATTTTCCTACGCCGGATTTAATAAATTCTGTACCAGCCTTTGTAACCGACATCAATGCCTTATTTATAGAGATCCTACCATCAGTTTCTCCAGAGAATACAGCCGGTACACCAGTAACGAGCGCTGTAAGGTTGATTGCAGCAGAACTAACCCGGAAACCAAGATACTTAAAAACGGCTAAACCCTTTAATGTCCCTATTATTCTGTCCGTCGCCTCATCGTTTCTCATAATATCTTGCAAGGTTGCTTTGAGTTCTTTATATATTTTCGGCTGTTTGTCTTCTTGCAATCCCCTTTGGAATGCCTGGCTATGGTACTTTTCACTCAACCTTGTTTTTTCTTTGCGAAGATCAGCAGCCAATGTAGCTGATTTCTTTTTATTATACTGTGCTTGTATTGCTTTAAGCTCTTGTCCATGTTCTTGTGAAAATTCTTCAAATGTAACGTCATATCCGGTCATTGCCCGGGTAGCTTCTTGAGCAACTCTGCCTTTTGCATAACCGCCAGCGGCAGATGCGGCAGTTTGAACAAGCGCCTGAATCATATCTTCTTCATAACCTCTCGGCACATCCATCCCGGTGGCATCACTTCGGCCTATCATCCTTGCCATTGATCCTCTACTTTTTAACAAAGTGTCAAATTCTTTAGCAAATGCTTGAGCGAAGGCAATATCAGCGTCACGAAACAGCGCACTTGAATAAAGGGCTGTATCGGTCACAACATTCTTCAAGTTTGTAATATTTTCAGGAGATACATTCGAGAACCTGACAGAATATCTTACCGCATCATCAAGTTCTTCCTTTTCAAGCTTTCCGCCAAAATCTTCCAGTTGTTTCGCTAATATTTTATCAACACCGTGGCCAGAAAGGATCATGTCATCCCCTTCCCATGCCGTAAAAATATTAACATCCTCCAGCGCCCTGGCTTTATCTTTGTTGGCTATATTGCGTAAAACCTTATTTACGGCCTGCTGTTTATCAAGTACAGTCCCAAGAGATTGGAAAACGTCTTCCGATGTTTTCCCGACATGCTTTATGCCAACAGTGTATCCCTGTTTGTCTAACTTATTCCTATATTTTTTTGCAAAAAACTTTGTGTCAAAAAACTTAATCTTCGTAATACCTTGCTTGTGACCTGTAACTTTATACTGCCCTGATTGCCGCAAACGTGGGAAATAGTATCCTTGCCGATCCCCAAGTTCTTTAAGCGCCTGTTTTAAGTTGATCTGCGCTGTTTCACCATCTCGCATTGTTACAATTTTTGGTAAGGGTTTGTTCGCCTTCTTGTAATATTCAATTGTCTTTTCCAGATCTGAATAATAATGCTTATACAGGTTCCTTGTTATTGTCCGTGCTGCCTTCAGGGCCTCTTGGCCTTGTGCATTAAAACCGCTATCACGGGCCTCGATCTCTCGACTTTTTTCCCAGGCTTTATCTTCTGTCTCAAAACGTCCAAGATATATTCGTTGCCCTTCTGACTTCAAATGATGATATAATCTAAATTTACCGTCCTTATCTTTTTTAACAATATGGCCTATGGCATTCCTATCCTTCCGCAGCATATAGTCATTTAATTTTTTATATCCTACTTTATCTTTTTTGCGATACTGAGTTAAGGTTTCCTGCAAATCCTTATTACCTTCAAAAAGAAGATCGTTAATCTTTTCAAACTTCCAATCTACCTGTTTGCGGAAGATATTAAACGCTCTTTTTGCGGCGCCACCTATTTTAAAGGCATTATACATGGTTGTTTTTAAAGCCAAAGCGATTTCGCTGATATCCTTAACTTCGCCCTCAATCTTTTGCGCAGCATCTTTACTAACTTTTGGTTTTTGAGATTTTCTTCTTAATTCTGACGCCACAAGATAGTCAATGGCATCCCTATATATTTCGTTTTCATCGTTTTGGAAATCATCGCTTGTTTGGAACAAAATATCAGGGTTTTTGATATCAAAATTACCCTGATTATAAATACTCTTAATATTGTTAGACTCAAAGATGATTACAATTGGCTCTGTATCACCAGTTTCCGAAGCAGGAACAACAATTGAATCATATCCTTTAGATTTTAGTTCTTCTTTTCTTTTGACAGCTTCATCAACTGTGCGGAAACTTTGAATTTCCTTTAATGTCATTTTATAAGGTTTCTCCATTTTGAGATAAACCTTCATTACATTTCCTGTGCCCTTGGCATAATTGAACGCCTTTCCTTCTTTTTGGGTAAAGAAGTTTCCAAGTCCTGATGAAGCATGACCCGTTGATTTACCAGTTTCTTTCTCTTTGAAAACTGTAAACTCATTGGGTGTTCCATGGAGGAAAACAATTGGGGACCCGTTTTTTCTTTTGGCAATAGACTTACCAAACCACTTTTTAAATGCGTTGGTACTGATTTTCGGTGCTGCCTGGAACATTGTGCTTGGACTTGCTCCACTTTTATCAACGGGTTTAGCTTCCCTACTATATATTTTACCTGACTCATACTCTTTGGCAAACTTCCTGAGACTTTGACGGCCCAGATTTATAAGACCATCGAAAAAGTCTATGATCTTTTGAATAATTTTACCAAGCCGTGTTTTGCGCTTATTTGCTCTATCCTGGATCAACTGTGCTGTCATGTTGGCAAGGTTTTCTGCTTTAATATTACTTGGAATAAAATTAAGAGAGCCGGCTTTTTTCTGTTTATTAAATTCTCTCAAAATGACCATATTATCAGCAGGAGTAATAATGCCAAGGTTATCAAGTATGTGTTTCGTTTCATGTATTAATGTTTCCACACTGGCAATGTCTTTATTCAGAGTAATAATATTACCTTCTGTTTTACCAAGGATAACACCATTTTTATCCATCCTGCCTGTTTTAATTGCAAGCTGAATATCACCATCCGATATTTTTTCAGCATTTATAATTGTGATCCCATGCCCATTCCTGAAATGGACAGATACATCACCATTTTTATTTATCAATACATCCTGGCCTTTAAATTGTTTTTGGATATCTTGTAATGAAACGCCTTCTCCTGGGAGCTGTTGAGCTGAAAAATCGGTTAATTGGCTTGCGACTTTTTGTGGTGATAACTTACCGCCTGCCGATTCTCCACCAGCAAAATATGATATTGTGACAGGGATATCCTTTAGGCCGGACTTCAGTGCTGCCCTGGCCCTGTGGTTCCCTTCATTAATAAAAGCATCACCATTGGATTCAACATTAATGAAAACCGGGTCCCCTTGGTATCCATTCTTCTTCATGTTTTTAGCTAATTGTTCTACTTTTTGGCTATCAGCCTTGATGCGATCCTCTTCACCTGTTAACCCTGGTAGGCCGTCCAGGGAAGACGTCGGAATATTTATTTTCGTTATTTTCGCTGTGACAGACCCAGATAACGGACGTTTGGATGCCTTTTTTTGTTCATCTCTCAACCATTCACCACCTGGATTGTCATAATATACATCTGCGTCTGTAGAATCTTGGATTGATTGCAGGGCTCGCTTTGTCGTATCTATATCTTGGCTTGTAGAAAACTCTGTATCATTTTCAAAAGAAGGGGCATCAAGACCAAGTAGTTGTCGAACCCTTGGAGTTTTTTCTCCATTTTCAAAAACTTCATTCTTCTTGTCTATTAAATAAGCAAGAGTTCTCTTTAAATTGTTTTGTGGTATTGTAACTCTCATTCTATTGCCACTTTTTACAAACTCTATACCAATTGCACGAATCAATCCTTGATCAGCAAAATATTTGCTACCTCCAACTTTTGAAGCAGGGACGGATATTGTTTGTCTACCTGTCGGCTGAGTTGTGAATGTTAAATCACCACGCCGGGACTTAACAAAAATTCCAGCATCTAAGATGGTTTGTAAGTCTTCAACATTGTTTAAAACAATCTTTCTACGTTGTTCTGTTTCTTCAAGATCGAAATCTTGAGGCATAAGAATACCTTGACGGGCATCCCCTTTATTGTCATAAAAATTGATAATCTTGCCTCTTGGATATTGTGCATAAGCTGCAAGCATATTACCAGTCATTACAACTCTTTCTTCTCTGGCAATTCTTGTCGCATCATCGAACCGACGTAAAGAATAATTATCTATTGCTCCTTTATTGTTAAAATCTTCTAATCGGTTAATAGCAGAAAACGGGAGAACAATTCTTCTCATTGAATCAGGAACCGCAAGTGTAGCCTTCCAAGTCCCAAGAGCCAATGGTAATTTGGGGTTTCCCTTTTGTTCAACTTTTAAAACGACAGTATCGAAATATGTGTCCCCAAGAGGAAGCGACACCACTGATCCTGGTACAAAAGTATTCATCATTGTGCGCCAATCTGACTCGATGGCATCCAGTCTGACTCTCTGGGCTGCTCTACGTTCTGGCTTTTCAATATTATCCAATAATTCTGTTTTATAATCATCAAAGGCGTCCAAAACGTCATTAAACTGGAACCTATGTTTTTGTTCGCCGTATGTTGCAATTTCATCGGATGAAACATCCTCTACATCTTGATTTATATCGAGTGCTTTGATCAATTCTTCTTTTACTTGCTCGCTTGTCAAAGATTTACCAGGTTTTTTCATATCCATATGTTCTGCATAGGCTTTACCAGTAAACGGCGAATCTGTTGTTGTGGAGCCTTTAAAGACTTCTACTTTCTGTAATGTCTTGGCGTCTGCATCATATGTTTTGGCCTCAAGATCATTTTGCCCCATGGCATTAAGCTGTGAAATCATCGCTTCATAGTCTGCCTCGATCATTTCATATAAAGCCTCTTGTTCTTCGATCGTAGGCAATAATGGGATTCGTCCAGTTATTTTTTGTGCAGCATTTTGTTCATCATACCCTGATTCCGTTCCCTCCCTCTCTGCCAATGGCCTCCCCAATGTTCTATGAATTTCCGGAAAATCAGCCATCAGGTTTGCTACAACCTTATTGCCATATTTATTCATGAAATCAGGCGTGTCTTTTGCAGTCAGTTTTCCTTCTTTGGCAGCAGTAGTATTGGCGTTAAGACTTGCCATCTTTTTTGCCAGGACAGCAGACGGCCTAATTTCTGTTGGAAGATCACTTTTTAACTGTAAATATAATGGTGGTTTTACCTGCCCAGCCCTATGAATCCTACCTAAAATCTGCATATGTTCATCAATATTAGCTTCCGGTTGGATTAAAATCATTGTTCTTTGTGCGGGATCATGTCCTTCCCATTTTGGTAAAGCATGAAGAGAAAGACCCGTTGAAGCACTTCTATTGATTATCAAAGCATCCAACTTATCTGTGTTGAAATCTTCAATTGTTTTTAATTTACCGGATATACTTTTGTCTTTTGCAGGCCTTTTCCTGTATCTTTGAGTACCATCTTCTCTATATTCTATACGTTCGTCCCTTCCTGTTATTTCAGCAGCGTTAATACCTGCCTTTTTAAACTCTGCAAGGGCATAATCAACTGGTGATATCGGTAAACCTTTAAAATCAAGACTGTATATATAATTTTTAATCCTATTAAATTCCTTGACCCCTTCTTCACCCAGCTGCTCATCCGTTATATAATGACGGATAACTTTAGCCTTGCTGAATGGTGCTTTTTCCGTATATCTCCTTGTTTTATCTAAATATTCGAATAACAGATCATTAAACTGAAGGCCAAGACCGTCTCCAATGTGTAAGTTGTTATCCTCAACATATTTTTTTATAAAAGATCCCATTGTATTTGAAAGTGTGAGAATCGGTTTTTGTGGTGGGACCTTATTATATGCTGCGATACCTTCTTGAACCGCCGCTTTTGTTTTTAATGACAATAAAGATTGTGCTATAATATTGTGCATTACACTTGAGAATCCAACGGTATTGATTTGGCCAATTCCGGCAGCAGACGTACCAGTGACACCGACACCGGCATCGGCTGAGGTAGTGGCGATATTCTTAATAGCGTCCTGAATATATCGATTAGAAAAATCAAAAATTTCTTTGAAGGTCAGTGACATATCTTTGGCTTTGGTTTTGTCAACCTTTACTTCTGGTGTCAAATAGTCCACACCTTCAAACGATCTTTCTCTCCTGACATATTGCCCAGCTTCAACGAGCATTGTTGCTACCGCTTGCTGTAATGGTATACCACCAACCTGTATTGCGCTCCCTATTTTTTCTATGTCATCGACTGCAAGTCTCATATCCGTTTTGGAATATAAGTCCATAATATCAGGTCGCTTTGCATATGTAGCGGAAGAATAAAAGGTTGAATGAGCATCAGATATCAAGCTCCTGAACCATATAGAGCGTGGAAGTTTATCTTTCGTCTCTTTCGCATTTGATCCTCCGGCTTTATGTGATTCATCCATAATGAGCATTCCATTATGCTTTACCATTTCTTCCATAAAATGCCGTCTTGATGAACCAGTGTTATTCATTTGATCATATGTGGTAAAAATAACTTTATATTGTCCGGAAAGACTTCCATTCTCTGCCATTTCGGCTAAGGCCATATTGTGGTCGCTTTTTGTTTTTAAAACAGCCTTCCCATCTTGTGTTAATGGGATCGTTGCCCCTGCATTAGTCATCAAGATATTATCAGCGATGTCCGCCATCCCTATGTCTGACAAATCACGATACATATCTGAATAAAGGTTAGGCTTGTCTGTCACAAAGATAGGTGTTAAATCGCTTTTTATTGCATATCTGATCATTGCAGCGACAACCCTTCCTTTCCCCACTCCTGTTTGATCCCCAATGATAAACCCGGCACCACGTTTAAGGTTTGAGATAGACAATGCAATGGCATCTACTTGTTCACCGGAAAAATATTCAGGTATTTTGTTGATGTCATAATTTAACTCTTTCGCAATATATTTATCAACGGTTCCATGTTTTTTGGTTATTTTTTCTAAAGCTGTTTGACTGGCTATGGCCATATTGGTTGGAGTTAATGTTCCAATGGCCTGTGCCCCGCTTGCAGGATGATATGGTATTTGTGTATCTGATCCCTTAACCTTTGATGTTTTAAGCTTGTCCGGTTTAGGCTTTTCTTGGTTTTTGAGTTCTTTTTCAACCTGGCCTTGAATTTGAATGAACTTTTTCAAATATGGTCTTATTGAGGCGTCAAACATACTTGCAACTTGTTTTGCAAAATCTATTAATGAATGGCCAGCTGCCTTTGCATCATTCCACATTTCTACAAAATATGGCTTGGCAGCTTTCCATGTATCCTCGTTAAAAATTAATCCGGAAGATAGCGTGTTGGATGGACCAAATAATGCGCTTAATCCTTTTGCACCATTTTTAAAACCTGATAATGTGTTCATTGCAGCTTTTTTACCAGGATTTTTCTTTGATTTTGGCTTTTGCTTAGAGCGATAATAATAATCAATCATTTTTTGATTAGCTACTCTTCTTTGCTCTGGCGTGACTATTGGTTTAGCTGCTCGTTTTTTTTCTTTGCTTGCTGCTTTTTTCTTTTCAAATGGTTTTGATGGTTCAAAAATATCATCCAACATAGAATCGAGAGCATCTTCATTATCGGACATTGCGATCGCTTCTTCTTCTAAGCTCCTAGCGCCAGCAACAGTGGTTCCACTCCTACCGCCTCTTCTTCCTTGAGAATCCTTCTGGCTGTTTTGCTGTCCTTCTTCACTTTTTTCCCCGGTATAAGATGCCTGTAATTCATTGTCCCCAGGTAATCCACGAATATCGGATTGTCCGCCAGTAGTTCGTATGCCTCCAGGCCCCGTGTCGTTCTGCTGTGATTTCCAAGTATCCCCAGTTCGTTCAGTCTGCGTTCCAGCTTCCTGGCTTCCTCGATCGGGTTTTCTCCCTGATCTATCTGTCTCTGGAACCTTGATATCATCGCTTCTTGGTGTAGTCTCTGAGTCAAGACCGTTCCTTCCGGTATTGATACCGCTGCCAATGTCTGTGCTGGCCCCTCTTCGTTGATCGTCCAATTTATTGATTTCATTGAATTGTCCCCTTACCTC
>Ga0164311_10001336_pt1 | contig 11976 bp, 13 predicted proteins | sample GuaBasSedimGuay2_FD_121796 | JGI IMG/M metagenome (GOLD analysis project Ga0164311, IMG submission 121796) | Subseafloor sediment microbial communities from Guaymas Basin, Gulf of California, Mexico - Guay2, Core 4569-9, 9-12 cm | ecosystem: Environmental > Aquatic > Marine > Hydrothermal vents...
CTCCAGCTCAGCTCTCAGCATTACTTGGAGGACGAAGAGCGGATTGTAGCCATACACCAAGCTCATGTAGATTATCAACCATATTGGCCAACCACACAATGGGTAGAAGCCAGCTAAGATTACTGCTACTAAAACTACTGCTAGTATTTTCTTCTTGGTCCAGAACTTCCTGCGCTTAATTCGCTCGGGCCTTGTCTCAGTCTCCCCCCTTTCCTCTTTGGGCTTAATCCAAATGTCAGCACTCATACAATGGATAATTTAATAAAATAGCATATAAAGCATACTCTTGGCCCAGCTAAGTCTCAACTCAATTTCCCCTGAACGTTTAGGGGAATTTGGATATGTGTTTTCTCAGGCGTGAGGTCAATAACAGAACTGTTAGACATCTCCAAGCCCCTATGTAGTATATAAAGCATGTTGTTAGAAGAACCCTATTAACTTCAACAATATCGCTATCAGTAGTGCTATTGTTGAGCTCCACATGCCTACTAGGATTCCTATAGTCCACTTAAATTGAGAACTCATCCTGTCCTCTAACTTACCCATCCTATCCTTCAACCTATCGATTCTGTGTACTAAGTCGTTAACTCTCTTGTCCATTTGCTCTACAACGCCTCTGAGGTAGCTTAACTCCCTCTTAACACTAGCTAATCTTTCCTCAATGCCCATCAATTTAAGGACTAAGTAAGAGTATAAAAGGATTACTTCAAGGGTATAAAGAGCTTGTTAGCTATGGAGACATGCAAAGGTGATTAACTACGAACCTTGAAAGAGGAGGAACAGAGAGTTAAATTAAGTGTTTTTGTCTTCAACTTAGTTGGCTCAAATTAGCGTAAGCATCACTCTTACGTAGAGCGTGTTGCTACTCACCCCCTACATCGCTAATCACTTGCCAACTCAACACCTTAAGGAGTACGTCAGCTAGCTTAAGTGCTACCTCTAGCTTATTTGCCTCGAGAGCCTCAGCTATTAGCTCGCCTACATTTATATTAATCCCCATAATACTGAAGTTCGTGAAGTAGGAGCTTGAGGTGGAGGGCTCACTCAAAAGTGGCTATAAGCACCACCTTTACTTACTGAATGTTAAGCTCCTAGCTTTTCTGTCACTAACTCCTTTGACACCTTCACCTAGATTTAAGCTAAGGGATCAGAATTATATATAAGAAGTCAATCTATAATTTTAAATGCATAGGGTACCCTAGTGGTACCCTACAAGGCAGGCCTAGACTGGGAGCTCCCGAACGCTGACATCACTGTACACTAAGTCAAGATGCCTAAAGAATATTCATAACTAACACTTTTTTTACCTATCCCTCCACCCGCTACCCACTCACGCCACCTCCGCTCATCCCAACCACAATGAATAAGATTAGATTATGAGGGTTAGTGGGGTGGGCGGAGGTCTACTCTCCAAGGACTCCGAAGAGGGAACCTTTGGGATGCACCTCTTTATGAGCCTTGGAGAGTAAGAGCTTCTCTTCAAGCAGAGGAGGGGGGAACCTAGAACAATAAGGGATGCACCTCTCTTCCTCTGCTTGAAGAGGGGTTTGGCGTGAGTGGGTACGATAGAGGAGAATGAGAGCTAGATAGAAATAAGAACATTGATATAGGAGGCAGTTGAACTTGAGCTCTTACAAGCCAAGGCTAATGTATGCTAAGTTTCAACCTCTTACACTTATATGTGAGGCTGAACTATAGGCGAACAAAGGAATAATCCCGATGATATCTCAATGAACTCTCTGAGTGGGAGCGAGAGGTGGAGGGAGTGTTAATTGGAGCTTAGAAGTGTAGGGCTGAAAGTCAGAGAGCGACTCGGTCGACTCGTCTATGAGTACGAGTTCAACTTCCCTATCTTCGCTAAGCTGGGTAATAGAGCGGTCACTAGAGTCTTCGAGTTCAAGGTTATGAACTCTAGTGAGGTCCTCTCAACTCTCCTTAACGAGGACAAGCTGAGTGCCTTAGGGTTCAAGGGCTCTCATATGAGGTTAGTCACAATGATTAGCTTGGATAGATTAGTAGAGCTCTCTAATGACGATTTCATCATAAAGGTTAGCAGTACTTGCTCTGAGTGGAGACCTAAGGTGGGTATTAGAGGCGTGATTCCAGATCCCTATGACGAGCTTGAGAATCTAAGGCACTTCATAAGAGTGAATGGCGAGAAGACCTACGCTCGAATTCCTGCTATAATAGAGCTGAGCAAGGAAGGAGTTAGTACCTTAACTCTCATCTTCGTTAGAGAAAGAAGTGCTGTAGAACTTAAGGGAAAGGTCTTGGCAATGGATATAAACGAAAGTCATGTAACGTGCTTAAAGCGACTAGGAAGGAGATGGCTAGTCGAGAGGCGAATATTCACGACTATTAGGGAGAAGTGGGACTTCATAGAGGAGCTGATTAGAGAGGACTGGTTAGTAGTGACAGAGAGACTTAGCGGAAAAGCCAAAGAAGGCTGTTATAGGCTCTATGATGACCTACGTTTCTCATTAGATAACATAGTGGTAGCCAATAACATTGGGTTAACTAAGTACCACTATAGCTGCGGTGGAGAGGTCAAGATACATAGTGATAGCAATGCTCTCTGTACAAGATGCCATAGACCCGTGCTCATTCACGTGAATGCTTGCTGTAACATGATTCTCTACTTCCACAGGTATGCAATGTTCAAGGGAGCCAGGGAGCTCCTGGGGGCAGATTCAGAAGCCTCAATTCTAGTAAAATGATCAATCTCTACGCTACGTCACCAGATTTCAAATATCATAAATTTACTACTATTGATAAATGTCAAAGAGTTGAGGTACCCTCAACTCTTTGACATTATATTACTTATTTTCTTTCCTTTTTATGATTTTCTCTATTTCATAGATTAAAAGGACTTTAAATCGTCTTCGTTCTGTTAGGTCTCCGATGACTATTACTCCCATACTCACTACACCTTTAAAGTTATATCTATTATACACATGTATGAGGATTTCAGCTAACCAGCCAATGACTCTGTATGTTATCAAATTCACGACCTTTCCCTTGCGTAAATACATGCGATGATTTCGCTTCACTAATGGTGCTAGGTTGTCTAATCTGTTTAGATATTTGAAGTGCTTATAGCCATATAAGTTGCTGAGAGCAGTTTTTGTTAGACCATTACTAGTCGACAGAGTTAATAGCATGGACACTAGTGTGGGTGGAAGGTCCTTTAAGAGAGATAGAGCCCCCTTAAGCTGCTCTGGTGAAGGGAGCTCGATCTCTCCCACCAAAGGGATCTTTTATTATATAATCTAAAATATCTTGTGTTGCGGAGATGGATACAGAAGCACAGTTAGACTAACCGGATGAAGGTCTTGGTCTCTGATTCACTATCTTCACCTGGAAGTCGTGATGTAGGGAAATGTCATATGTAAGCTAGCTCCTCAAGTTTCCTTAAAGTCTTCTCTAACTCATCATAGTGCTTATTTACAGCGAGCTTAGTTGCAGCTTCAACTACCTCGCTCCTAGTTATTCCATGTCTACGTGCAATATCGCTGATCTTGTCGAGTAGTTCGTTCGGCAATATGATAGTAACATGTACGTAGTCTCTGATCCCCTTCTTCACGCGTCTTATGAACTCGATTACATCATCGATTGTTGCGCTTTCAGACTCTAACAGATATGTACGCAACTTATTGTTAATATATCGCAACTGTTGCTGTTTCATGTCATAAAGCTCACCTAAGAGAATTCCGTAGATAATGTCACGGTCTTCTCCAATTCTCTCTGCTATTGTACGAGCTATTTCAGAGATGAGCTTCGCTATGGTACTCGGTACTTCTACTCCTCGCTCTCCTCTAGGCTCTTGTCTCCATCTCCCAGATCTCTTAACTAACTTAAGCGATGGAGGAGGGCGGTACTCGACTTCCTTTTCTTCTACTCCTCTTTCCTCTTCGATAATTACCTCAGGTCTCTTCACTGTCTCTTCAACTTTAACTTTAGGAACCTCAACTGTTATCGATACTTCTTCTCTTTCACCCTTCTCAATTCCTCCAATTGGTTTAAGAGCCTTAATCCACTCTATATACTTCTTAACTTCATCAACACTCATAGCTACAGCTTCTGATATTTGCTCTTCAGTATACCCTGAAGTGTAGAGCTTCTCTAAAGCAGCTCTCTTCTCCTCTTCCGTTAAATCTCCCCTCTGTAAGTTCTCAGAGAGTGAAGTTATTAAGGCCTCCATATCATCCATTTCCCTAACAATACAGGGGACCTTCTCCCATCCCAGTTCCTTTGCAGCTTCAAGCCGTCGAGCTCCAACAACTACTTCATATTCGATAATCTTTCCTTTCTCTCTAACTGGACGAACAATTAATGGATGTAAAATCCCTACTCGTTCAATAGATTTCTTCAATTCCTCAATTCCTCTCTTTCGATTCTCTTCAAACCTAACATTGTAAGGGCTTACTTTCAGTTTACTTGTCGGTATATACTTTATTCTCTCCCGTTCCTTACTCATATCACGCACCATGATATAATACGATTGTCAAATATATGAATTTAATGACGACTATCAGCTATTAAACATTTTTTAATGTTAAAATGAAAAATGTCAAAGAGAAACAAACAAAGACCAATGCATATATGAGGTACTTGACGTAATATATTCTCAAGTAGTGAATATGGTTTGCTGGGGTGTTGTTATTACTATGGAATCCATTAGGTTCCTCATGAAGAAGGAGAAGTTTGGTATATTCCTCGAGTTCCTAGATTTCATGAAGAAGCACAAGGTCATAAATCCCGCTAAGCCCAAACTGATGAGGTACAAGAGGTCAAGTATAATGGAATTTGCACTTAAGACTAACTTCATTAAAGAGCTCAAGATAGATGGAAAAGTTTACTACATTGCCACACGGAAAATAGACCAATTCGTTAAATTTTTGGAAATGTTTGAGGATTTCATGACAGCGTCCTCAGCCTGTGAGTTTGAGATGGAGGAAGAAGTCGAAGATGTAATGTCATTCATAGAGTTTCTGAATCCTAATGACATAAAAGTACTTTATGAGCTCTATGCAACTAATGGAATCAGAACTCTCCCTGGTCTCATAGAGTCATTGAAAGGTGAGATTAAAGCTACTACAGTTCGAGGTGTGATTGATAGATTAAGAGTATACCAACTCCTTGATTACGTTTATCACAGATACCTTGATCGAACAGTAGTGTTCCTAACTCCACGAGGTCGACATGTTGCTCATACAATCTACAGAATTCGTGAAGAACTTAGAAAGACATACGACTAAGTCACAATTCATTGGACTACTCGAGAAGTTGAAGTCCTAGTCATGCACCTCGAGTTTATTGTTCACAATATACTCGAAGCTTTGTATTGATCTAATTCCTTTTAAGGGTTATGTTGATAACTCAATTATCGATATTGGTGAAGCATTAATAGGAAGTCAGTAAGCTTATAAATTATTTATACTAAGTAATTATACATATAAGGAAATATGGGTGGAGTGGTAGATGAAATCTATAGGCTTGTCTTATGTGGTTAGCGTTTTAATAGTTACGGCTATAGCTGTTGCTGCAGCTATAGTGGTAGCTAGTATAGTGTACCCTAGTATTCTTGGGCTTAGTGTCAGAAGAGAGTGGTTCTTCACTGTCACCATATACGATAATGGGTTCATTAGAGTCAGTTTGGAGAATAGAGGCTGGGGCGTCTCAATAACTGATGCATCAATTAGTGAATTGACTATAGGTGGGAACACGGCTAGTGTCGATCTAACATGGAGTCCACCTCTTCCACTAGATCCAGGAAAGCAAACAATAGGATCAGGGACTACAATAACAGCACCACCCGGAACTACATATGAAGGAACCCTAACAGTTACATTTAGTGATGGCAGTACTGATAGTAGGCCATTTAAAGGGTCAGTAGTATCTCGTGGCTAAAGCTCTCTTCTCAAATAAATATTATTTACAAAATCTTTTTATCTTCCTAATAATAAATTATTTCTGAGGTTTAAGAATGAGTGACGAGCGAATAGTGGAGGAGTACAACCTAAACGATGTGAGGATTAAAGTTCTGAGCTCTGGAGAGTACTCGATAAGTATCTCCCCTCCCAGCCCGAGAGCCTCTAAGATTCTCAAGATAATTCCTTTCTACTTCGACCCATCTGAAATAGCTGATGAGAAGAGACGAGAAAGAAACATATCCAGCTTAGCTAAAAGGTTAAGTCTTTCAGAATCCGATGTTGAATGGCTTAGAGCTAAGCTAAGCGGATACGACGTGCTATATCCATTAATGCGAGATCCAAAGGTCACAGATATCTGGGTGAAGAGCGATAGACAACTCTTGGTCAGACACCAGGAATACGGAGATTTAACGGTGACCTTGAATGGAAGGCCTTTAATACTTAGTAAGGGGGAAGTTCATAATTTAGCCCTACGCTTAGCGTCGAAGGCCGGAGTTGCTATTAATCTCAAAAATCCGACTATTGAGGGAGCTAGACTTGGTAAAGATAGAGTCACTATTAGCATTCTAGGCGAGCCTTATGTTATTATCAGGAAGTTTCCTAGACATCCATGGACTTTACATAAATTGGTAGCTAGGAGGATGTTAACTGCAAAGGCCGCTGCACTTCTCTGGTTATTTAATGAGGCTAAGATTCCGATAATGATATACGGTCCTATGGGCTCGGGGAAGACATCGTTAGCTGGAGCTATAATAGCTACTGCTAAACCCAAGGCTACATTAATAATAATTCAAGACATGCCAGAGATAAACATAGCTCACCCCTACGCTCATTATCTTTACCCAACTCCTGCCGTTGGATACTCTAAGTTGCTATCACTTGCTCTGAGGACTGGTTCGGAATATCTAATAATGGGAGAGGTGAGGAATGAGGAAGAAGCACGCACATTTGTGCAAGCAATTAAGACTGGCCATGGAGGAGTGACTACAATACATGCTAAAGAAGTTCAAGATATTATTAGCAGGCTTAAACACTTTGGCCTCTCGAGTGCTGATATTACTAGCGTTAAGGTCTTCGTTAAAACTGGGATGTTTGAAAGCAAAGCCAAAGGCATAAGGACTTATATTAGGCGAGTCTTAAGCGTAGAGCTTGTAGAAGGAGTCGGTGATGACTTTTCTATAACAAAAGTTATTGAATACGACCAAGTTAGTGATTCGTGGCTTGAGCGACTTGAACCAGAAATATTCGACCTGCTATGCAACTCAATGTTTGTGAGAGAAGCTGTAATTCGAAGTAGGTTGGAGTTAAGAGAAAAATGGTTAACACTCTTAGCTAACCGTTATGAAAGAGGTAGATTCATAGAGACTGCAGAGGACTGGTACGCTAGCTTGGAAGTTTTTTACTCTGAGGAGGACTCATTGTTAAGAATCATAAATGAGCCCGAAAAGCTAGCCACAGGTCTTGTTCAGCTAGTAGCCCGTGTCGAGGCTAGAAGGTGGGAGACTTGAAGAAGTTGAAGATATGGTTCATGAACGTGGTCAAAGAATATTGTTTGAGATTTGATGAAGATCATCCTTTAATAGTATTTAAAAGACATTGGAGATACCTAATCGTATCTATGAGCTTATTTTCACTATTAGTCATTTCACTTATTCTTGTAACCTTAATCCACTTCCCATTATTGATTGTTCTAATACTAATTTGTGCTTTGAGTTGCTCTGCAATAACTACTTTAGTAATCAGCTTCATTCCTTATCTCAAGCTCAGAAGTCATTTTGAAGAGCTCGAAAAGGAGGCTCTTTGGCTAGCCACTCTGGTTAGGTTTCACTCAATCACAGGTCAGCCGATTCTAAAGATATTTGACACTTTAGCTGAAGTTCCCTTTAAAGCTATTCAAAGAGAAGCAAAGGCATTTCTAAGACTTTCAATTACCCAAGGAAGACTCACTACATTAGTAAAAGAGCTCGTCAGAGTTCCGAGAGGAGCATGGTACCAATTCCTGCGATATGTAGAGTCAGTAGCTATACATGGCCAGAATCCAGAGACAGCCTCAGAGACTATGTATAGGTCAATCGAAGTCAGATATAGAGCTTATCTAGAGCGCAAAGTAGCAGGAATGAATACCTTAGCCATAGGAGTAACATCCCTCTTCGCTCTATTACCCCTAACAATGCTGACAATAGCTTCAATCATAGCATCTAAGGCAAGTGCTCCTATAGCCATCTCGACTACAGTGATTAACGTCCTCCTGGCAGTGGTGGTGATCGCGACATCATTAAAGACCTTCAGTGAAGAGCCTCTACTGCATAAGCAATATTTGAAGTGCATTCCACTGATACCGGCTCCTGTAGTGTCTTACGTGCTTGCTTCTCAATTACTAAATAGGGCTTTTTATTCTACTTTAGCCCCTCTGTCCTTAATTACAGTTACAATTATCTCTTTAGCCTTAGCTGACAAGATGATAAGCAGTCAATTGAAAATAACAAATGAGATTTTTGAGCATACACCAATATTCCTGGGTGATTGTCTTGTCCACATGAGTCAGGGTAAAGATTTAGTTACGGCCGCTATGGACGTGTTAGACAAAACTAGCTACTCAGAGGATTTCGATGAGTTCATGAAGATGATGACTACCAGTGCCATGGTGAGCGGCTTTGAGGAAGCCCTTAGACGGTTTAAAAAGGCTATTCAACGTAGCATTTTTATAATCTTATATTTAGCTTTAAAAGCCTCATGGTTCGGGAACTTAGCTGCGCTAAGCGCAGCTATAGAGGCGTTAAGGGATTATAAGGACATAGTACTGACCTTGAAGCGTAAATTAAGTATAATCAGGGTAGTGTTCTTAATGGCCGTATTAATCTCTTTAGGCATGACGGTATACATGTTAAAATGTGTAGTTCCCATGTTAGCTAACCTCTCACTGAGTATGACATCAATTTCAATGAAGGCTATAGTGGTGATGCCGATGGAGTTCATAACACCGGATCAAATACCTCAACTCAAGGAATTGATCTGCCTATCGTTATTCATTAATAGTACGGTAGGAGCTCTGACAATCGGTGCGATAAGCTCTCTTAGATTAGCAGGAGGAATAAGATTTGCTTTAATAACCTCTCTCTTAGTAGGCACGGGGTTATTTCTGTTCCTTTTAGGGGTGATATAATGGAATACTCGGTGGACATCTTAATATCATTCGTTATTTTCTCTGTGGCCGTATCTATAGTCTCAGTGACTATTACAGGCTCCATAGTCGCTACATTGACAGTACAATTCCCCACAGCGTATGAGATTAAGCTCCCTAACCATTTAGAGATACTCGCTCTAAATGAAGGCTATCTGGTTAAGTCGTCAAGAAAGTGCTTAGTTCATGTGATAATCTTAAAGTCAAGGAACTACGTGTTAATTAGAGGCCTGACTCCTTTAAAAGTGATAGCTAAACCAAGTGATTGGATAATAGCCTTTACTTATACTTCTATTGCCATTAAAATAGGCACACCGATCCAAAGTAGGTTTATAGTATCTATGTACGGAGTAGTTGAAGAGAATCTTGCATCTAAGCCCTATGTGATTATAGAAGGCACTAGTTACAAGATAGTCCCTAATTTTAAACTAGCCCAAGAAGCCCCTTCTAACACCTCCGCCTACTCAATTTTAAATAACACCATCGTCTTGAAGGTGAGAGAATGAACTTCACTTTAGATGCATGTGTAGCTACATTAATCCTAACAGTATCATTAACATGTTTCATTCAATCCCTTCTCATGGCCCTTCCAACAGAGCAGCAACATTACGATGACTCATTAATGATCCTAGGCAGACTTCTTAGGCACTATGATCTACAGATGGCCATATATTCAAACAACTCAGCTCTAGTAGACTCAATAGTTTATTCGGCGATACATCATCTCCATGACTATTATTTGGTAGTAGTTAGCCCAGAAACTAATACGATCATTTTAATGTGCGGGACTCCAAGACTATCCAGCTACTTAGTATCTGTGACGATACCGGGATGGAATGGAACTCTGAGACCAAGGACTTTATGCTTTAGAGTGGGGGTGAAAGGTTGAATTACACCATTATAGCTTTAATGATCTCGATAGCTCTCGGAATCTGTGCTATTACCGTACGACAAGCTAAAGTAGAAGTTTTCTATGTATGGCCAGCTGAAGTCGATAGAGGGTTATGCGATACCATTACAGTGAATACAGCCGCTTACTTCTCCAGAGTTAAGAACCAAGAACTCTCCTTACGCTTTCTTAAACAAAACATCAATGTAGCACAAAAATACAACTATGGCTTCAAAGTCTTGAGCTATCGCTTGATCAGTATGTCGATTGAGTCTAAGGAGAGCTATGTCTATGTGAATGTTACAATATTATTTAATTTGACTTGGGGCCAATATGTCTCAAAGTGTTGGCTCCTGGTTGTGGTCCTAAATAAGACAAGCTTTACAGACCCTCTTATAGGGGAAGAGTATATTAACATGACCATAGCCTGTACTAGTAACTTAGGGAGACCTGCTTCATTATACGCTAAGGGTAATACCTACTTAACCTATTCTCATGATAATGTTTGGATTCTAGTAGCCCCTTCATCCATCGGAAGCGTGATACTTGAAGACTGGCGTGGAATCAGAGTCGAAATACCGATAACAGTTACCACACGAGGGTGATAGTTTGGAGGAGCTAGTGGTCATATTAGTGACATTGACTGCAGCTACCACGATTGTCCTTTATACTTTTCTTACTTACAGACCAGAACCTGAGTTAGATATCGTGCCACTTCACCTAGCAATACTAGAGGTAACTTTGTCTCCCGTGAACGAAGTGATAGTGACGATTATAGTTCCAACAGGTGTGGAAGTAGTGTTCAAAGATAATTCAATAATCGTTGAGGGAGCTCTCATAGATCAGAGGATATTGATATTCAATTATACAGGAATAGTTGAGAAAATAACAAGACATGTAATAGTCTATGACCCTAGTAGAGTCAAATTCGAGAGAGAAGTTGTTCTAACTGAAACCACGACTATCAAGCTAGTTAATGTATTTGGGATAATAAGAATAATTCCCGTAGGAGGTTGATGAATTGAGGAGCGTTTTACTCTTCTTATTAACTATCCTACTAGTTCCTACATTAATTAGTGATAGTCAACCACAATTTAATACCTTTATCATTGTGAAGAATGCCCGAGGCGAGATAGTAAGTCATTTAGTTGAAGTCTATGTGGAGGGCTGCGTAGTCAAGCGAGTTAATATCACTCACTTTGCTCTACGAGTTAATAGTCCTACAAGGCTTATAGTTCTTAAAGATGGGGTTATGGTTTATGAAATGAATTTGACCACGCCTGGAGAGGGACGAATTCAGTTAATCGAAGTAAGGGCAAGACTTCAACATTTGATGTTATTGCTTCAAGGACTTCTTAAAGAGACCCTAGTAATGATTAGATACTCTCATGTCACGATCTCAAAATACATCAAGAGTTCACTGGAATTGAGGAATGTTCCTTATCCAATAAATTTGACAGTTATGATTCCTTATGCTAAATATTCTGAAACTCTTTTGTATAGAGGAGAAGAGTCAATTAAAATTTGGATAAGGGAGCCACGTTATAATGTTTACTTGAAGTTTTATGATGCACTATTAAGACCACTTGCTACCCATCTAGTTAATGTCACTGGGGTTAAAGTTGCATACGTCAATGAGACACATTTAGGGCTTAAATCTTCGAGAGAAGTCAAGCTCAAGTTTAAGGTTTATGGGATAAAAGTAGGAGAAGCTCATGTAATACCCCCATCAAATAGATTTGAAGTGAGAGTAATCGAAATTAAGCTACCAGTAGGACCACTGAGAATAATCGCTCCCATAAACTCGAGAATCAAAGTGACGCTACCATCAGGAGTCACGTTTACTAAAGAATGCAAAAACGGAGAAGTAATCTTTGAGTACTTGCCAGCTTGTAAACTGTTACTAACGGTTGAAAAGAACGACATGAAGATTGAAAGAATAGTGGACTTTCCTGGAGCCCTTACAATAACTA
>Ga0164311_10001339_pt1 | contig 11960 bp, 5 predicted proteins | sample GuaBasSedimGuay2_FD_121796 | JGI IMG/M metagenome (GOLD analysis project Ga0164311, IMG submission 121796) | Subseafloor sediment microbial communities from Guaymas Basin, Gulf of California, Mexico - Guay2, Core 4569-9, 9-12 cm | ecosystem: Environmental > Aquatic > Marine > Hydrothermal vents...
CAGCGCCGCCCCAACAGAGTCTCCACGTACCCCTGGCGCGTGGCGAGCGCCTTGGTCGAATCAATGTACTCCCGCACCCTGGGAAAACGCTCAAAATAGGTCTCGATGAAATCCTCGGCCTTGGCCTGCGTCATGCCGGCGGTATTGGAGAGGCCATAGGCGGTCTGGCCGTAGGAGAGGCCAAAGTTCACCGCCTTGGCCACGCGGCGCATATCGGAGGTCACTTCCGCCAGCGGGACACCCATAATGGCGGCGGCGGTGCTGGCGTGGATGTCCTCGTCGCGGGCGAACGCGCCCAGCAGCCCCTCGTCGCCAGAGATGTGGGCCATCACGCGCAACTCAACCTGCGAATAGTCGGCGCCGATCAACTTCCAGCCCGGCTCAGCGACGAATGCGCGCCGTACCCGCCGCCCAAGCTCCGTGCGGATGGGAATGTTCTGCAAGTTGGGATTGCTGCTGCTCAATCGCCCGGTCGTCGTGCCGGTCTGGTTGTATGAGGTGTGCAGCCGCCCGGTGCGCGGATTGACCAGCCGGGGCAGCGCGTCCACGTAGGTTGACTTTAGTTTTGCCAGCCCGCGCTGCTCCAGGATGAGGGCGATCACTGGATGCTTGCCCCGCAATCGCTCCAACACGTCCGCCGCGGTCGAAAAGTGGCCGGACTTTGTGCGGCGCATCCCTTTGCTGGGCAGCCCTAGCGTCTTGAACAGGACGTCGGAGAGTTGCTGGGTAGAGTTGATGTTAAAGTTGCGGTCCGCCTTTTTGTAGATTTGAGTCTCCAATTCACCCAGGCGAGTGGTCAACTCCCCGGACATTTGCTCTAGGAAGGCGGTGTCGAGCCGCACGCCGGCTGCCTCCATCGCCGCCAGCGCGGGGATCAGAGGCATCTCCACCTGGGTAAAGACCGACCAGAGCTGTTTCTCCTGCAACTCTGGCTCCAGGATGACCGCCAGGCGGTGAGTCATATCCACGTCAGCGCAGGCGTAGGGGGCCGCCCGCGTGACCTCCACTTGAGCCATCGTGATTTGCTTCTTCCCCTTGCCGATCAGATCGCTGATGGGCGTCATGCGCTGGCCGAGCCGCACCCAGGCCAGGTTCTTTAGTCCCAGGTTCCTGGAACTGGGATTGATGAGCCACTCGGCGACCATCGTATCAAAGGCCAGTCCTTCCACGCGCGCGCCGGCCTGTTCCAGCACCGTCAGGTCATACTTGATGTTGTGGCCGTACTTGGGACGGGCGGGGTCGCTCAACAACGGGGCCAGCGCCTCGAGCACCGTCTCTTGATCCAACTGCGGGTCGCCAGGCGGGGCCTTGACCGGGATATAATAGCCGCGCTCGGCCTCATCAGTGAGGGCCAGTCCGACTAACTCGGCCAGCATCTGGTCGGTGGAAGTGGTCTCGGTGTCGAGCGTCAGCGCGGGGGCGCGCTCCAACTGCGCCACCAACCGGCGCAGCGATTCCTCGTCGGCGACGATCTGGTAATCGGCGCTAGAGACTGGGGCGGCGCTGGGGGATTGCTCGAACAGGCCAAGTTGCCTCCCCTCCGTTCCCCCCGCAATCCCCCCCGCGAGCGGGGGGGAAATGCGCTCGGCCAGCGAGCGGAACTCGAGCTCGCGGAAAAGTTCCAACACCGGCTCGCGGTCGAAGGATCGCGTCTGGCAAGCGTCGAGATCAAGCTGCACCGGCGCGTCGCGCACGATGGCTCCCAGGCGGCGGCTGAGGTGGGCCATCTCCCGCCCCTCGTCCAATTTGTTGCGAAAACGGGTCTGCACTTCGTCCAGGTGGGCATAGATTTCCTCCAACGAGCCGTACTGCTGAAGCAGTTTGGTGGCCGTTTTCTCACCGACGCCGCGCACGCCGGGGATGTTGTCGGATTGATCGCCCATCATGGCTTTGAGATCAAGTAGTTGGCCGGGCGTCAGGCCGTAACGCTGCTTGACGCCCTCCGTGTCGTATACGGTAGTATCCGAGAAGCGGCGGCGGGAGGTGAGGACGTGGACGCGCTCGTCCACCAGTTGTAGGAGGTCTCTATCGCCGGTGACGATGAGCGTATTTACTCCCTGTTCTTCCGCCTGGCGAGATAGCGTCCCCAGCAGGTCGTCCGCCTCGTACCCCTCCTGCTCAAAGACGGGTATGCCCAGCGTCTCCACCACCTGGCGGATGCGGGCCATCTGGGAGCGCATCTCGTCCGGCATCTTGGCGCGGTGGGCCTTGTATTCGGGATAGATGTCGTGGCGGAAGGTGCGGCCTTTATCAAAGGTGACGGCGACGTGGGTGGGCTTTTCATCACGCAGGACGTTGAGCAGCATCGAGGTAAAGCCAAAGATAGCGTTGGTCAGCTCGCCCTGCGAGGTTTTTATATCCACGGGCAGGGCGTGAAAAGCGCGATAGGCCAGCGAGTGGCCGTCAATCAGGGCCAGTTTATTCTTTTGGGGCATACGGTTCCTCGATGGTGGGGGTCAGGCAACTCCTATCATCTTTCGCAGCCTATCCGCCGTTGACTTGGCGCGGTGGCGAACCATGCCGAGCGTCACGTTGGCGCGCAGGGCGACGGAGAGGATGATGTCTTCGGCGACGGCCAGCGAATAGAACAGATACTCGTCCCCCTCGACGCTTTGCTCGAAACGCAATTGCTCCCGCCCCAGGATTTGGGCCACGCGGGCCGAGGCGCGCCAACTTTCGCCGGCGACCTGCGCCAACCGGTCAGCCTCCTCGGCCGGGAGCCGGCCGGTGTGAGCGAGCAACTTTCCGCCGCAGGTCAAGATCACCGCTTCGGCCGTGATCTCCCTGGATAGCTCGTTCATCTCCTGAACAATATCCTGGAAGCGTTCGCGCAGCACGGCCATCCGCTCCTCGCTGCTCACGGACGGGCGGGCGGGAGCAGCTTTTGCAACTGGAGTTACAGACTTGGCAGGTTCAGGGGCCTCGTCCTCAGTCACCCCCAGCGCGGCGGCGACGCGGCCTGGCAGTTCGGGGAAGAAGAAGGGCTTGGGCAGAACCCCCTGCACGTCCAGGTCGGCCAGTTCGAGCGGGAGTTCCTCGCCCATGAGAGGAGTCAGCATCAGGCGCAGGTCGGGGTTTTGCTTGCGCAAATCGCGGGCGAACGCGCCGCCATCCTGGTCGGGCAGACCCAGGTCTACGACGACTAGGTCGAACTCGGCGGCGGCCAACGCCTGCCGCGCTTCGTCTGCGCTGGCCGCCATGGTGGTGCGATATCGCCCATCTTGCTCCAGGCTCTCTTTAAGAATGGTGGCAAAGGCTACGTCGCTATCTACGATCAGAACAGAATGTTTGTTACTCATAATATGCTCCGTAACTGAGGGTTTGGGAGTTGAGGTTTGTAATTTCGCGTCTATCCCAATTCTACCGGCGAGGCGGAGAAAAGTCAACACCGGATTGGGCTTGAACAACGGAGTGGGAAAGGAGCAGAACAAGATTTGCGTTGTCCACGGGGGTTATAGTGCGCTACTTGCAGACTCGGTAGATCCAAAATGTTACGACAACAAGACCTCGGAGGTCTCTCGAGAGCGCCTTTGCCGGTAAAAACGGGCGCAATCTAGGCAATTTTGCTGCCAATGTCGCCTTCCGAGACCTCCGAGGTCTGAAATTTGTTCAGGGGACGTTTTTTTGGTATACCTGGCCGACGAGGATATTTTTCTGGCGTGGCGGCTGTTTTGTCCACCACCACCAGGTAGCGCGTCTCGGCCAGCCCACGCAGTTCCACCGGCGCCAGTTGCCGCACCCGCCCACCCAGTGTAGTGATAGCAGCCTCGGCGCTATGCACCTCGGCGGCGGCCCCTTCTCCCTTCTGCGCCAGCATTGCGCCGCCCACCCGCACCAGCGGCAGCAGGTACTCTGAGAGCGCCGGCATCTCTGCCACGGCGCGGGCTAGCGCCCAGTCGTATCGCTCGCGGTGGGCGGGATCGCGCCCCAGTTCCTCCGCCCGTCCGTGGATTACCTCAACTCCCTGTAGCCCCAACACACGCACCAAGTGCCGCAGAAAGGTCACTTTCTTGCCCGTCGCTTCCAGCAGCGTCAACCTTATCTCTGGGCAGACGAGCTTGAGCGGCAATCCCGGAAACCCGGCCCCTGTGCCCACGTCAATCATCCGCGCGCCGGTCGCCAGTTCTTTCCAGGGCAGCGCCTTGAGGCAAGAGAGCGAGTCGAGGAAGTGGCGTACCAGCACGCTCTCCCAGTCGGTGATAGCGGTCAGGTTGAAGCGTTGGTTCCAGTCCACCAGTTCCCGATAGCAGGTTCTAAAGGCATCAAGGTGGAGGTTGGTGAGCGTGATATGCAATTCTCGGCTGCCTGCGATCAGTTGTTCCATTGACGTTTCACGCCTCATACTTTACAATTCCCCCCCGTACTTCCCACAGCGCGGCTCGCTCGCGGAACTCGGCGCTGAACATATCGGGGTTGGTGGCGGTGAGCAATGCCTGCTCGACGCTATTCACCTGAGCCAGGAGGTGGCGCCGGCGGGTCGCGTCTAGCTCGGCCAGCACCTCGTCCAGCAAAAGCACCGGCGATTCCCCTGTTCGCTCCTGCAAGAACGCGAGTTCCGCCAGTTTGAGCGCCAGCACTGCCGTGCGCTGTTGGCCACGCGAGCCATAGTCGCCCAAGTCCACCTCGTGGGTACCCTGGGCAGGATGGCCGGCGATAAAGCTCATGTCATCCCGGTGGGGGCCGACGAGCGTCATCCCGCGCGCGATTTCGTCCCTGCGACGCGCCAGGAGCGTTTGTTGGAAGGCAGTCACCAACCTCTCGCCTTCAACCTCTGGCGGCGGGCTTTTGGGGGAGGGGGGCGGACCAAAGTTGGGGTGGTATTTCAGCCGCAGCCATTCTGCCCCGCCAGTGAGTTGTTGATGGATGCGGTGGGCGCGCTGTGAGAGCGCGGCGAGTAGTTCGCGGCGGCCGGCGGTGACGATGATGCCCTGGCGGGCCAGCGTTTCTTCAAAAGGGGCCAGTTGGGCCGGGTTGCCGCCTTTGTCGCGCAGGTGGCGCAGCGCGGCGTTGCGCTGGCGCAGGGCCTCGGTGTAACTATCCAGCGCCGTGTAATAGTCCCCGTCCACTTGGCACAGCGTATCGTCCATATAGCGGCGGCGACCGGCAGGCGGCCCGGCGACCAGCTCCACGTCCTGTGGCATAAAGAGCACTACGTTGAGCAGCCCGACCAGGTCGGCGCGGCGTTTGCGCACCCTGTCAACACGGATGGTCTTTTGCATGCGAGTCGAGCCGTTCGCCAGTGGTTTGTTCTCCAAGGTGACGTCCAGTTCCTGGATACGGTTACGGTGCGCGACCTCGGCCCACACGCGGGCGTAGGGCAGCCCCTCGGTTTTGGCCTCCCATCTGATGAGTTGGCGATCGAGTGAGGTGAGCGGTGATGAGCCGGTGGCGAGCAGGTAAATCGCCTCCAGCAGACTGGTCTTGCCTTGGGCGTTGGCCCCATGGAGGAGCAGAGGGCGTTCGGGCAGCGTCAACTCCAGGCGGGCATAGTTGCGAAAGTTGGTCAGGCTGAGGCAGCGGATGCGCATTGCGGAGATAGACCCCTGGGGTCTTGGATTTTACCCTCGCGTGCGCTCTAACAAGAGCATCATCAGCACACTCAAAATCATCCGCTTCTCTTCGGTGTCATCGAACTCGGCTTGCTTTTCGATAGTGAACTTGCCCTCAAAGAAGGCCGGCTGCTTTTGCACGCGCATGATGACCGTCTCGTCTGGGCGCATGACCAGGAAGGCGGGGTGGAACATGTAGCCGGAGAACAACCCCACGATGGGAATCTGGTTGAAAAAGCCATCTATGACCCTCACCCAGGGATTTTCCTCCTGGATAGTCATCACGATCGCGTCGCCATCGAGAATGTCATAGCGCGCTTTCCAGAGTGACTTCATTCCCTGACGTTTGACGGCGCCCAGAGGAATCCCTTGCTGGTCGGCAAAGTTGTAACGAGCCGAAAAATCCAGCACCCGGTCCGCGCTCATCGTGTACAGGGGCTGCGTCTGTTGAGTATCTGCAAAGACGGTGACGGCCTCCTTGAGCTTGAACAGTTTTTGTTTGACGTAAAAGACCAAGTTGCCGCTGGCGTCTATGACGGAAATCTGCGGCGCAAGAGCGGCGATTTTAAAAGATATATTCAACGGGTAGTTTAGCATGTGTCGCCTCCTTATATTTAGATATTTGGGTGGCTGCATTTTTTGAAGCACATCCATTGTATCATATTTTCGCCCTGATTGCCAATCCGGGTAGTATCTTTGGACAATTGTCTGGCCGAATAATATCCGTTCTATGTCGGGGTCAACAGCGGGACCAGATTCATTCGGGCGAAGCGGTTGCATTATCAAAGACGACGAATAACCTGGATTGAACCAAGCCGAACGTCAACCGGCGAAACCGCTGGTTGACAGATTGCCAAAGAGAATCTATACTACGTTGGGTGAGGGAAAAGAGAAGTAAATTCCTGATCTGCCTTTCAGTTGGAAGGTGGAACCGTGATTTTGCCACAAACACGAGATCATTTTGGGGCAGGAAACATTTTTATAAATTCTTTGCGAGTTGTTGGGATAGAGGACTGGAATCCCTAGTCAATCGCTATAACAGAATGAGGAGGTAAGGGGTTATGGACTTTGCATTAACAGATGAACACCGGCAGGCGGCCGAAATGGTACGCCGCTTTGCCGAAAAAGAAGTGGCGCCGACAATCAGTGAATGGGATCGCAAGCAGGACATGGCCCCGACGGTTCTCCCCCGCATGGCCGAACTGGGCATTCTGGGAATCAACATCCCGGTGAGGTACGGTGGGCAGGGATTCGATTACATCACGCTGGGCCTGGTCTGTGAGGAGCTGGAGCGCGTCGATAGCACGCTGCGGGTGGTGATGAGTGTCCATATGGGGTTGTGCAGTATGGGGCTGTTGCAGTGGGGCACGGAGGAGCAAAAGCAGCGCTTTCTCACGCCACAGGCAAGGGGGGAAAAATACGCGGGCTTTGGCCTCACTGAACCCGGCCACGGCTCTGATGTGGCCAACATGCTGTCCACTGCCAGGCGCGACGGCGACGCCTACATCCTCAATGGCGAAAAGATGTGGATCAGCCTCGCCACCAAGGCTCATCATTTCATGGTTGTCGCCCGCACCAATCCAGACACGCCGAAACCGTCCGGCGGGCTGAGCGCCTTTATGATCACCACCGATATGGATGGCGTCACGACCGGCGATATTCACGACAAGCTCGGCGTGCGGGCCGGGTCAACGGGCTGGATTTCGATGCAGGATGTCGCAGTGCCGGTCGAGAACCGCATCGGCGAGGAAGGGGAGGGTTTCAAGATCGCGATGAGCGCGCTCGATAACGGGCGCTATACCGTCGCGGCGGGAGCGGTCGGGTTGATCCGGGCCTGTATGGAAGAGTCGGTCGCTTATGCCCAGGAGCGCAAAACGTTTGGCAAGCCTATCGCCGAGCACCAGCTCGTGCAGCAGAAAATCGGGTACATGTCGCTCTGGTACGAGACGGCGCGGCTACTCTATCTCAAAGCCGGTTGGCTAAAGAACCGGGGCATCCGTAACACGCGCGAGACGAGCCAGGCCAAGTGGTACGCCACCGATCACAGCGTCAGGGCGGCGCTAGAGGCGGTACAGATTCACGGGGCGTACGGGTACTCGGATGAATACAACGTGGAGCGCTATCTGCGCAACAGCAAGGGGGCCGTCATTTACGAGGGCACCAGCGAGATTCACCAATTGATGCAGGCCGGCTACAAGCTGGGTAAGCGGCGAGACAAGCCCCTGCGCTGCGAACTCCCGGCTTATGACGAGCAGGAGTGGCGGATGGAGTGAGGGCCACCGCGCGGAATGGAATCCGCGGCTACTCTCCCTCTCCAATCGTAAACAACCTTCCATCCCCCCGCCCAAACACCTCTGGGAAGTAGAACTCGTTGGCCGTGGTGGGGATGACCTGGTACTCGCCTGGTAGAGTGGCGCGGAAGGTGTAGGCGTATTCATAGGTTCCCGCCGGCAGATAGTCGGCAAAGAGCACCACTTTGTCGTCCCGCATCTCACTGCGGCTGTACCACTGCCACCACCAGTAGTAAAAGTCGTACCAGCCCTCGCCCTCCGCATCGCGATATAGCCCCGGCTCTTGCGCCAGTTCGCTCGCCGTCGCCAGGCCGGTGTCAATCGCCTCGGCTCCGGCGGGCAGCGGATCCTCGACGATGACATAGTACAGATCGTGCGGGGCGATGATTGTCAGCTTGACTTGTACCACGTCGCCGACCTCGACCTCGTTCACTTCCGGGCATTGGATTCCCTCGGCGCAGTCCGGGTCGGTGTAGCGACGGGAGACGATGACGCCCCGGTCGAGCGCTTCGATCTCTTCCACCGGCAGGTAGACCTTGAGGTGAGCGGTGTAGTAGAGCCGCCCCTCGCCCGGGCCGCGCCCGATGGTCAAACGGTTGCCCGCGTCGACCAGCAGGTCGGCCACATCTATCTGTAGTTGAACCGACTCGCGGACGGTGTCCGGCGTGACGGTTCCTTCGGCCAGCGGTTCGTCGTTGAGCCACGCGCCATAGTCGTACTCGCCCGCAAGCTCCCCGGTAACGACCATCCAGTCGGTGAGAGCGATGAGGGCCCAGGCGGTCTCCTGAGTCGTCTCCCAGATGCCATCCTGGCGGGCGACCATCAGCCAGCGCGCGACGTTGGGGATAAGCGCATTTTCAGGATCGAGCCGGGCCAGCGCGTCCAGGATGATGGCCGTGGAGCGGGTGTCGGTGTTCATGGCCCAGTAGTCGTACTCCGCCTCCTCCCAGTGCGCGCCGGTGGCGCTGAGGATGGCCGCGTTCTGCAGGTCGGAGAGGAGTGTGGCGATGCGGTCATCACCCTCGTCAATCAGGCTCAGCGTCAGCGCCAAGTAGGCCCGCCCGTAGTGACTGAGCTTGTCGCGGCGGCGATATAGGTCATTCACATATTCACTGGCGCGTCTGGCTTCGCCCGCCTCGGCCATCACGTAGAGCGCGAACGCCTGCCGGTTCGCCTCGCGGTAGGATTGGATCTCGCGCCCGCTCACCAGTGCGCTCTCCAGATAACTCACACCGCTGGCGATGACGACATCCCGCACCTTAAAGCCGATTTCTTGCGCCTTGACCATTGCAAAAACGACATAGGCTGTCAGGTAGGAGTTGCTCTCGCCCTCGTACCACCAGCCCCAGCCACCGTCCCCGTTCTGCCGCCGGTAGAGTTTGTCCAGCCCCTCCTCGACCAATCCAGGCAACCTGTTTTCCAGTTCCGCATCCCTGATCCCCAATTCCCGCAACGCTCGATAGGTCAGCACGTTCGGCAGGAAGCGGGACACGATCTGCTCCGTACACTCGTAGGGAAAGTGTTCCAAATAGTCCAGGCCGTCCACCATTCCGGCAGCCAGCGAGGGATCGAGCCGGATGGAGAGCGCGCCCTGGCGGTCGTCGTACTTGGGGGGTAAGGCTATCACTTCTGTGCGGGCATCCTCGCCCACCAGTTGACCGCCGGTTCCCACGATCTCTGGCACGGTGTAGCGATAGACCAGCAGTGTCCCATCCGGGCCGGTGGTCAAGCGCGGGCGGGCGGCGTCAGAGTAGTCACCGGCGACCGCGCTGAAGGAGACGTCCACCGCCTCCACGTCCTCGACCGTGACCCACCACGTCGCCTTGACCTCGCCGCCATCGGAGACGGAAACCGTCTGCGTGGCCTCGTCATCCAGCGCGAGGCCATCGGCGTGCAGTGTGATCTTGACCTCCTGCGTCGCTCCTGTGTTGTTGCTGACCAGCGCGGCCAGTTGCGCCCGGTCGCCGACGACAAAGAAGCGCGGCGTCACGGGCCGCACCAGCAGCGGCTTGGTGACCAGCAAATCTATCGTCTCCTCGCCCACCTCCGTGTCGACGGTGACGCCCACACCCCGCAAGACCCAGGTGGTGAGGTTATCGGGCAGCAGAATCTCGACGGCGGCGCGGCCAGTCTGGTCGGTGACGACGGTCGCGTCCCAGAAAGCGGTATCCGCGAACTCTTCCCGCAGCTCGACGCCGGGCGGCAGTTCGTTCGCCGCCTTGTGCTCCACTGCGTCTTCGGCGGACATGGCAGGCATCGGCGCTTCTTCGGGCAGCAAACCCTCTTCTCCGCCGCCGCCCATTCCCAGTTCTCTCGTGTACATGAGAGAGATCTCTTCCATTTGCTTCAGCAGCAGCCGGTTGATGGAGACGACCATCCCGCTGGCGGTCGAGACGCCCAATCCGCGCCGTCCGTAGAACGTCTCTAGGATGGCGTCGTCCGCGCGAGGTTTGAGGCTCAGCACCGCCTTGTCCACCAGGTCGAGCGAGAAGGCGGCCTGCACCGGCTTGCCGCTGGCGTCGCGGGCCTCCACACCCAAGGAGATAGTGTCGCCCGGCTCCGCCTGCTCGACGCTGGGTGTCAGTGTGATGTTCAACTCTTGCTCGACCGGCTCGACCGTCAGCATCACATAGCCCATCTTGTGCGTCGCCGCCGGTTCGGCCGCGTCCGGCCCCTTGACAATGACGGCGGAGACGTAGATGTTGGGCGCGTGCATGGCCGTGATGGGCAGCCGGTAGACGGTGGAATTGCTCTCCAGCCGCAAAATCTCGTGGTGGAGCACCCCGCCCCGCTCGACCGTGATCCAGGCCCACTGTTCCCCCGCAAACGGGCTGGGAATGAGGATCTCGGCCGTCTCGCTGGGGACGTAGGTAGATTTATCGCTGATGAGCGTCAGACGGTCGTTGTTCTCGCGCCGCCAGGAGACGTACTCGCTGCCGCTGGCCCAGACCCAGGTGGAAGAGCGGATTAGGGAATTGGGGATTGGGGATTGGGCGACGACGCGGTAGGAGCCGCCTTCTTGCGGGGTGAAGGTGATGATTGCTTCGGCGTTCTCGTCGGTGGTCAGCGTGGAGGTGTAGACCAGTGTGTCCACCGTCTCCCACTCCCATGCGCCGCCGCCGAGGTCGTTTTCAACAAAGGTGTTCACCCACTCGCGGCGAAAAACTTGCACGTCCAGGTCTTGGCCCGGTACGCGCTCGCCCAGGCGGTCACGCACCCAGTCCACGGTCACCACGTCCACGGCCTGTTCCTCGCCCGCCCGGCCCACGTATTGCTGCGGGGCTAGCCCGACGTAGAACTCGCCCGGGTGGACGACGACGTCGCTGCGGCCGGAGATGGCCTGGCCGTCTTTGCCGTAGACGGTAGCCTCGACGGTCAACTGCTGCCCGCCCGTCATTATGCTCGTAGGCAGCGCGATGGCCAGGTTGCCGTTCCCGTCGGTTTGGCCTGCGCCGCTGAGGAGGACGTTGGGAGCGGGCGGCTCCCACCACCAGCACCAGCGGCAGATCCAGGGCGTGTCCTCGTCGGTAAAGTCGTAGCGGCCGAATTGGGCCGGCTCGAAGCGATAGGGCGCGGAGAGCACGTTCCACTCGACGTTCGCGCCGGCGACCGGCCCGCCGAAAAAGTAGCGCACCTCGACCTGGGCGCTGGTCTCTTGCCCGGCGAGTAGTTCCGCTTCTTCCGGTATGACAGCGACCTCGAACTCGGGCGGACGGTAGGCGGCGACGGTAAAGCTGGCCGCGGCATACCTATCGTCAAAGATCGCGTCTATCATATAATCGCCCAGCGGAGCGCCCTCGCCCAGCACAAACTCGCCGTGAAAAGCGCCGAACTCGTCCAGTTCCAGCCATTCCAGGTAGACCTGCTCCCCGATAGAGTTGTAGACGGTGACTTCTCCCCGGCCAGCGGCAGGCAAACTATAGCGCGCGTCGTCCTCGGCGCGCAGGATGCCGCGCAAGTAGACGGTCTGGCCGGGCCGGTAGATGGGCCGGTCGGTGTAGATGTGGGCGCGGTAGTCGCTGTCTCCGTGGTCCACCTCCAGACCAAAGTCCCAGGGGCTGATGCCCGCGCTCCAATCTCCACCCGTCCCACCCAGGACGAACGGCTCTTGCCCCACGAG
>Ga0164311_10001342_pt1 | contig 11954 bp, 9 predicted proteins | sample GuaBasSedimGuay2_FD_121796 | JGI IMG/M metagenome (GOLD analysis project Ga0164311, IMG submission 121796) | Subseafloor sediment microbial communities from Guaymas Basin, Gulf of California, Mexico - Guay2, Core 4569-9, 9-12 cm | ecosystem: Environmental > Aquatic > Marine > Hydrothermal vents...
CCTATACGCTTTTGATATTGTCATGGTGATATTGCTTGGCCGCTTCTTAACAAAGAATCTTCCAGGTGAACCTGTTGGTTTAATCATGGAGATGCCCGACTATAGAGCTCCTATGCTTAGAACTGTAATCATGAAGACTTGGGTGAGAACTAAAGATTTCATTTACGTCGCGCTACCACTAATCGTTATTGGCAGCGTCTTCTTGGAATTCTTTAAGGTTACAGGTTTCATTTGGACGTTTGCTTCCTTTGCAAGTCCTATTATTTCTGGGCTTTTAGGCTTGCCCGCTGAAAGTGCCATTCCGCTAATTTTTGGGATTTTGAGGAAGGAGTTGACGCTAATCATGCTTATAGAAGTTTTTGGTACTGAAAATTTAGGCAGCGTTTTGAGTGGCAGTCAAATGATAGTGTTTTCGCTGGTGTCAATGATTTATGTTCCGTGCATTGCTACGATTGCTGCTTTAGTTAAAGAATTTGGGTGGAAGAGGGCTTTAATTATTTCAGCTGTTAGTGTTGGTTTGGCGTTATTGATCGGTGGAGTTGCAAACATCTTCTTGCACGTTGCAGGATTTTAGTTCACTAGATAAAACTTTTAAAGTTTTATTGGCTCATGTTTGATGAGATGGTTAGAGTAGTGTCTATTTCACCGACTACATTTAGTTTATCCGTAATACTTGAAGCTGCAGATGTAGTTCTCAGTGGAGGCTTGGTTGTATATCCTACAGACACTGTTTATGGTTTAGGTGCTAATCCACTTGACGTCAAGGCGGTTAAGAAGGCTCTTCTCGCCAAGAAGAGAGTTGGAAAGCCTATGCCAGTTTTAGTTTCTAGTATTAAGGCGGCTGAAATTCTGGTTTACGTTAACAGCCTAGCTTTAAAGTTAATGCAGTTTTTTTGGCCTGGCCCTCTTACAATCGTTTTGCCCAAGAAGCCTTATGTTCCGAATGAGGTTACTGCAGGAATGTTTTCATTGGGTGTGAGGATGCCTAATCACTTGGTGGCAATTAAACTTGCTGATTTTTGCGGCGGCTTCATACTGGGTACAAGCGCGAATGTTTCTGGGCGTAAATCGCCTAAAACTGCTGGTGAAGCTTTGAGGCAGCTTGGGGATGCAGTTGATTTAATTATTGATGCTGGTAGGTGCCCGATCGGAGTTCCATCCACTGTTATTGACTTGACGGGAAGTACTCCAATTATAGTGAGAGAAGGTGCAGTTAGGGCTGAGGAAATTGAGAATGTTATTGGAGTTAAAGTGGTAAAAAAGAGGGGTTAATTTAGAGTGCTATTCTTACTCCTTCAAATTTGATTGATGGAGCGACTAGGAATCCTTTCTGAACTACGTCATCTCCTTGAGCTGCGTATTTCATTAACAATTCTTGGAATGTTCCTGCGATCATGCATCCTTTGATCTGCCCAATTATTTCGCCATTTTGTATGACGTATGCGGGGTTAGCTAAAACTGAGAATGCGCCTGTTGCGATATTTGTGCTGTGAGCTCCCATGACTCCTCTAACCAGTAGGCCTTCCTTTACATCTCCAATTAATTCATCTTTTTTCACTACTTCTCCACTTATGATGTGATTTCTAGGTGCAACTGTAACTGCACTTCTAAATTGTCTGCTTGCATTACCTGTACTTTCTCTATTATCCTTAAATGCAGTGTAGCTGTCGTACAAGTAGCTTTTTAGTACTCCCTTTTCGATTATTATGTTTCTCTGTGAAGGTACTCCTTCTCCATCGACTGGAGTTGTCATTAATCCTTTTGTTAATGTTCCGTCATCTATTATTGTGAGCTTTTCTGAGGCTACTTGGCTTCCAAGCTTTCCAGTTAGGTAGGACTTTCCTTCTTGGACGTTGTAGGCGTTTACTGCCTTTATGAATGCATAGTTTATTAGTCCTACAAGTGCTTCTGGCTGGAATATGATCGTTTTTTCTCCTGCTTCTATTTTCGCCTTATTTAATCCTATCTTGGCGTACTTTATTGCCTCTTCTGCACACTTTTCAATGTCTACTTCTTTTAGCGCTCTACTTTCTTCGGATTTTCCTCCTAGGCTTCGCAATCCTTCCTTTTCACCTATGATGTAGACTCCAGTGCTTGTCATGCTTTCTTTAAAGCTAACTTCTACTCCAAGGCTGTTTGCAATTGCTCTTTCAGCCCATGCGAATGAGTATCCTGAAATTACTGTGTTGAAGTTTGGGTTTGCTTCCATTGCTTGGCTTAGCACTTGCCTGACTTGCTCGAATGCTTCATCGACTGGCGGTGTGATTATTGATTCATCAAATATTCCTTCGACTTTTGCTGGTGGCTTGACTGATGGTAGGGATTTGAAGTCTGGGTCTGGCTCTTTTACTTTAGCCAATTTTATTGCTGTTTTTATGGCTTCAATGATGCTATCTTCCTCTAGTATTGTGGTGTAGGCGTATGCTACGCTCTTCCCAACAGCTACTCTTACGCCTAATCCTTCAATTTTTTCGCTCGTAGCTCTTCTATCTCTTATTCCTCCTATTTTGTCGTTGGTTGCTTGTATTGAGTTTTCATATGTTTTTGATGCATATGCGTCTGCTTGGTCTGCTCCAAGCTTTAGTGCTTTTTCAACTGCAAATTTTACGGCTTCAATTAGCTCCATTACGCTCTACCTCCTACAATTATGTTTTCGATTCTCATGTGGGGTCCTCCGCATGTGTTTCTCATTATTTGTCCTGCTTTGCCGCAGAAGCTTGGGTATATGTCGAAGTCTTTTGCTACTCCAGTTACGTTTTTCAGTGTTTCTAGGATGAAGCCGCTCATGCTGAAGTCTCTTAGCTGCTCTGTTAACTCGCCGTTTCTTATTAGGTAGGCTTCCTGTGCGCCGAACTGGAATACTCCTTCAGCTGGGCTTACTTGCCCTCCTCTACCTCCTTTTGCGTATATTCCGTACTTTATGTCTTCAATTAGCTCCTCGAAGGTCATGTCTCCAGGCTGGAAGAATGTGTTTGTCATTCTTACGATTGGTGGGTGCCTGTAGTCTTGTGCTCTGGCATTTCCAGTTAGTGGGAGGTTCATTTTACCTGCTGTTTCCCTATTGGTTAGGTATCCCTTTAGTACTCCATTTTGAATGAGAACTTTTCTTTGAGCTCTAACTCCTTCGTCGTCGTAGAAGTCGCTTCCAAATCTTCCCATTACTGTCGCGTCGTCTATTAATGTAACGTACTTTGATCCTACTGTTTTTCCAAGCTTCCCCCTTAACACGCTTATGCCTCTTAGTACGCTGTCTGCCTCTGATGCGTGTCCAATTGCTTCGTGAGCTAGTAATCCTGCTAGCACTCCGTCAATGACTACTGTGAATTTTCCTCCCGGTGCTGGCTTTGCTTTGAGTAACTTCAACGCTTTTTCTGCTGCTCTCTTACTTCTCCCTTGAACATCCATTTTTTCTGTGACTTCGAATCCTCCTAGCATTGCGAATCTGTCTCTATACGACTGGATTAGGCCTGCTTCGCTAGCATATGCCCAGATGCCGAAGAAGACCCATGAATTTTTAATTTCAAGCTCAGTTCCATCACTTGTGCAAATCAATTTCTCTTCGGCGTAATCCCAGTAGTTTGACGTTGCTTTTATAGAGGGGGCAACCCCTCTCGCTGACTTGTCGGCTTCAAGTAGAACCTTAATCTTTTCGTCTATTGGGACTTCTTCGAGAGGCTCTTTAACTGGTACTTCTACTTCATCCACGACTACTGTGGCTGGTGCTAGTGTTACTAATTCCGTATCTGTGCTCGCTTGCCTAGCCATTTTTACTGCGATTTTCAGAGCTGACCTCAAACCTTCCTTGCTTATGTCATTGGTTGTTGAGAAGCCCCATCCACCCTTAAAGAGTGCTCTAATTGCAATTCCCCTTTCAATTCCTGGGGTTGCTGAAATTACCTTTCCATCTCTAACTTCAATTTCAGTGCTGTAGAACTTTTGATATCTAACTTCGACGTAATCTGCGCCTTCTGTTAAACCTTCATCTACGATCCACTTCAATAAGTCTTTCAATGTTAATCCCCAATCACTTAAATTGAATCATAGATTAATAGACTTTGTGAAGTTCGTTTTTACTCTATTGGTCCAAATATATCTTCTAATCTTGTAGGTGCCTCAGTTATTTCGGAAATTACTTCTGGTATGACTATTGTTTCTCCTGGCATGTCGGCTCTAAGTCCATAGTATTTGCCTCTAGTGATTCTGGCTATTTCCATTAGGAGTGCAGTTGGAGTGTAGCTGTAAGCTGTCCTATAGGCTCCGTGGTATATCTTCTTGTATATTTCGTCAGGCCTGTGGTCTGTGTTTATGATGATGGTTCTAATTTTATCTTTAGCTATTCTTCTAGCTACATCTATGACGTCTGCCTGTGCTGGATTTAGGAATTTTCTTCTGAGTTCTGGTGATAATGGTTTATCTAGTGGCACGTTAGCTATCCCGTCTGAAATTATTACTAAAACTGGTATGATTTCCTTATTTCTCAGCTTTTCGAGCTTTAGTACTTCGTATGCTTTCAGCATTCCAGCTGCAAGTGGTGTGAAGTCGCTTGCGCCTACCTCTAAGAGCTTTTTCACTACTGCTCTCAAGTTTGTAGTTGGCTGTTGTACTACCTTGGCGCTTGTGCCTTTGAAGACGACTAGTCCAACTCTATCTCTATGCCTATAGGCTCCTTTGTGTAGTCCTCGAATAGCGTTTTTCACGTTTTCTAGCGAGGTTATCATTGACTCGCTCATGTCTAGAAGTATAACTATGCATAGTGGTGCTCTATACTCTCTAACTTTAACTCTCAAGTCACTTATGTCGATTTTAATTGCTAGTTCTGATGGTTTTCTGAGCTTCTGGTATGGTGCTGCTGCTCTGAGTGTTGGAGCCAGAGCTATATCCCACGGCTTCTCTCTTGGCATTGCGTGCTTCACGTATTTTCCTTTTTTAAGCCATATTCCTCTAACAACTTCGGCTCTATCCCTCTTCCCTCTCATGTGCTCTGGCGTCAGAGATATCTTGAATGTGCTTTGCGGTTGAGCCATTAAGTCAAACATGCTTTCAGCTATTTTTCGCCCTTTCTCTATTGCTGAGGTATATGCTTTCAGTATTTTTGCTCCAAATAATGATATGAACTGCCAAACGCGTTTTCCGAAGATCTGCTTTTTAGGCGGTCCTTCAACTATGTGTTCTTTTATTAGGAGTCTATGAGCTTTTATCTTACTATACTCTCTTACTGGTGGTTCTCTAATTTCAATGTAAGGTATTTTTCCTCTCCTTATATTCGATAGTCCTTGAAGTAATGTGAATATTAATAGAGCTATGGCAGACCAGAGGAGTAGGTCTTTCTGCATTATTCTTACCGTTTCTTCCCAAGGAAGTTCCATAATTCCGGAAATTACTATTGAGCCAGCTGCGAATGCAAAGTAAAATAGCAAGTAGTATAGCCCAAATATGATTAATATGCTCAGTAATCTGGGAAGGATTACTTCTTTCTTAGGTTTGCGGGGTAGTCGTGATGGTAATGAGGGTAGTTTTCCAGACTCACTTACTTCAACCTTGATCTGCTTAATTTCTTCCTCTTCTTCCTCTTTCTCCTTTTTCGTAATTGTCGTTAGAAGTTCTTCTTCAATTTCTTCGGGTGATAGTGGTTCTTCCAGTCCTCCTCTCCTGCTTCTATGTGCGAGGGCTAGCTCTGATGCTTGGATTACATCGTTAAGGCTTACTTGCGTTCTGCCATTTAGTGCTGCTATAGCTCTTGCAGTTTTAATTATTGCAATTTCAGGTCTATGTCCATCAACTTTTAGCTTGACGCAGAACTCTGCTATCATTTCTTCGAGTTCTTCTGGAACTTTGACTTGAGGTAGGAGTTTCCTTGCTCTCAAAATACTCTCCTTAACTTCATTTTGCTTGTCTTTCCATTTTGATATGAAGTTTTCCGGGTCTTCTTCGAATTCGAGATTTCTAATCATGATCTCCATTCGGTCTTTTGGGTTGCTGATTTCTTCAACTTTCACGCATAGAGGAAATCTATCTAGTATTTGGGGTCTTAGCCATCCTTCTTCGATATTCATTGTTCCAATAAGGATGAACTTGCACGGGTGAGCGAAATTTATTCCCTCTCTTTCGATGTGATTCCAGCCGCTTGATGCTGCGTCTAGTATTGAGTCTGAAATGTTGTCTGGTAGTAGGTTTACTTCGTCAATGTACAGTATGCCTCTATTTGCCTCACCTAACAACCCAGGCTGTAGAGCTTTAATACCTTCTCTGATGGCTTTTTCAAAGTCGACTGTTCCGAGAACTCTATCTTCTGTTGCACTTAGTGGGAGCTCCACAAATGGCATTTTGCTCCTCTTTGTTGGGAGTTTGCCGCGAAGCTCGTACCTTGCCCTACAGTTATCGCACATTAATTTAGGGTCGTGTGGGTCACAGTTGAATGGGCAGTCAGCTACAATTTCAATTTCGGGTAATAAGTCAACGATTGCTCTTACTGCTGTTGATTTCCCTGACCCTTTCGGGCCTACTACGAGTAATCCACCTATTGTTGGGTCTACTAGGTTGGCAAGTAGTGCTAACTTAAGCTTTTTCTGCCCAACTATAGCTGAAAATGGATAGACTGGTCTTCTTTTCTCCATTATACTGTACCATTTTATTTTTCTCGGTTCGAATTAATAAATGATGTTGAATCATTTACCTTAAATAGCGTTTAGTAGACAGTATGTTCGGTGGTTCGATTGAGAGTGGGTCTTATATCAGATACTCATGATAATCAAGATGCAGTTGAATCAGCAGTAAAATTATTTAATGAGCATGGCGTTGATGTAGTTCTACATGCTGGGGACTGGTGTGCTCCCTTTACGTTGGTTAGATTAGCCAAAGTTAAGTGTAAAGTTTATGGCGTTTTTGGGAATGTCGACGGTGAAAGAGATTTCATGAAAATAAAGGCTTCACAAGTAGGGGTGGAGTTACTCGGCGACTTCGGAGAATTGGACTTTCAAGGAGTTAAGTTAGCGCTTATTCACGGTAAGCATGAGCGCATAGTTGAAGCGCTTGCTCGGTCTGGAATGTTTAAGGTTGTAGTTAGGGGTCATACTCATAAAGCTGGTGTAGTGAAGATGGGTGATTGCTTAATAGTGAATCCAGGTGAAGCATGCGGCTACTTGACTGGAAAGCGTACAGTTGCTATACTGGACTTAGAAACCTTAGACGTATCTTTCCTCGAGCTACCTTAAACGCGCGTAAAATAGCATTACAATGATTCACAGGTTGTTATCATGCTGTCCGAAAATCCAACTTTGATCGACATGCACGTGCACAGCAGTTGCTCAGACGGTCTTCATCACCCAATTCAGCTGGTAAAATACGCGAAGAGGAAAGGGTTAAGTGGAATTGCGATTGTAGATCATGTGCCTAAAAATTGGAGTGGACATGTAATTATTAAAAGATTTAGGCTCTATGAAGAAGCTTCACTTAAAGCCGACTTTCTAGTACTCCCTGGAATAGAGTTATGTCTGAGTGAAGGGCATGTCTTAGCTATTTTTCCAAGTTTTGATTTGGACTTAACTTTCAGTAGTGACGTTGGTGATTTGCCTTCTCTCTCCGAATATGTTAGATCTGTTGGTGGAATTGTCATTGCAGCACATGTATATAGGCGTTCAGGCTTAGGATTGAGTGCATTTAAGTATGCTAATTATCTTGATGCTTTAGAGTATTATCCTCCACCCGCCTTAGATTATCTGAAAGATTTGAATTTGCCACGTACTGCTGGCTCTGATTCTCATACTGCTTTAACTCTTGGCTTCGCTGCCACAGCCTTTGGAGAGGATGTTTCCTCGCCTATGGAGGCTTTGGAGCTTATTAGGCGTGGATTAGTTAAGCCTATATGTAGGCGCTCATTCTATTTGAGGAAGCTCTTAGATTTTACTCGATTATTAGATTTAAGACTAGTTTTGAGACTCCTTACTTCGTGATGTATTCTTTAACTTTTGCAAATGCATCTGGAATTTTCTCAATAACATCGCTGGCAAGTATGTGGTACCCCTTTTCATTTACAGCTAAGTCTCCTGCTAAACCATTTATGAATGCTGCTGCGGTGGCTGCTCTCATGGGGGTGGTGTTCCAAGCTAGGAATGCTGCTGTTAATCCAGCTAATACGTCTCCAGTTCCTCCCACCGTCATTCCGGGGTTGCCTGTCCTGTTCACTTTAACTTTAACTCCATTTGAAATTATGTCGTAGTGAGCTTTCAGCAAAATTGTAGTTTTGAGTTTTTCTGCTTCTCTTCTAACGATGTCGATTCGATTTTTCCATCCTCCTTTATCCTCTGGGGGGAGTTGGATTTGGGTGAGCGTCTTGAATTCTCCAACATGTGGTGTTATTACTCCCTTTAGATTATGGAGGGAGTCGATTTTGGTTGCGCAGGCTTTTATTGCATCAGCATCCACAACTACGGGTATGTTCAGCTTCTTAAATTCCTCTAATATTTTGTGAACTGCATCTTCGACTTGCTCGTTGATACTCAGTCCTGGGCCAATTATTAAGGCGTTTGCCCTCTTGCCTTCTTTTAAGGCCAGCTCAACTCCACTACTATTCAAGTAATCTCCCTCGTACTCTCTGACTATGAGGTTTGGTGAGTAGCTTCTAATGGAGGTGGAGATTGCTTTTGGCGCGATTATTATTGATAAGTCGGCTCCAGCTCTTAGTGCTGCTAGTCCTGCCAATGCGGGTGCGCCTGAGTAGTCCTTGCTTCCTCCAATAATGACTATTCTTCCAAAATCTCCTTTATGCGCGGTTGGCTTCCTCTCTTTTAGTGCGATCAATACGTCTCCTGGACCTGCAAATAATTCAGCTTCAGGTGGAATACCGATATTGGCTACCCTCAACTCTCCAACATACTTTCTCGATTTTTCGCTGAGCAATCCAATTTTTGGCTTGTGGTGCGTAACTGTCAAGTGGGCTTCAACAGCTACTCCAAGTACTTCTCCAGTATTTGGATGAATCCCAGTTGGAAGATCTATAGCAACCGTGAATGCTCCAGTTTTTCTCGCTTCATTTATCAGCTTAACTATGTTGGAGATTGGAGGTCTTAATTCGCCCTTGACTCCAGTTCCCAGTAATGCATCAACAACTAAATTCGCATTTTTTAGTACTTCCTCTAACAAGTGAAGTTTTGAAGAATCTTTAATTACAATTATCTTTACCGAGCTTTCCATTTCTTTCAAGATGCTCCAATTCTTCCTAGCTTCGGCACTGCGAATTTTTAAGGGGTCGCCAATTAGCACTACAGTGACATCAGCTCCCAAAATTGCCAAATGCCTAGCAGTTACAAATCCATCTCCACCTTTATTGCCTAGGTGGGAGACCACAACTACTTTCTTATTCTTAACTTCCATCTTCTCTCTAATCGCCCTAGCAACTTCTGCACCTGCATTCTCCATAAGCACAAGTCTAGAAGCGCCTAAATACTCTGAGTTAACGTCTATTGCAGTCATCTCCTCAACGGTAACAGCTTGGCTGTACATGACAATCACGTTAATTAGATTAGTATACGTTTCAAACTTTAAAATTAAACTTACTCATGGGTAGATAGTGCGGCTCTGGCCTTCGAATAGAGCTCTTTTCTCGCTTGTCTAGCGATCATCTTTCCGATGATCTCGTGGTAGCACTTGACGCATATTGGCTTCAACTCGCCGCGTGCATTTAGAATATTATAGAATGGCACTAGCATCCCTCTAGAAATAACTAAGTCGCTCCTTGTAAGCCTCTTACCGCAAATAGTGCACTTGTACTTACGCTGTCTGCTGGTCTTCTTCAAAAAATTCACCATTAAAATTATTATACTTAAACATTAATAAGTAATTTTTTAAATAAACAATTAAAAATTAAGTCGTATTTGATGGTGAACCCGCAGAAGGTGTTAATTAAAATTTGTCATACTCTTTAAATTTCTGCTTCAAGACTAGGTCATTATTTAACTTTATTTTGCAATATCAATGTAAACCTACGTTTTCTGCGCACAAATGGACATTAGATATATAGTTTAGAGGTAAATATTGTATCAGCCTTGAATTTGATGGCTAAACTTGCATGTGGAATTCTTAAGCTAACATTAGATTGCAGTAGGGTTACTGATGATGAGATTGCGGAAGCTATTATGCTTCCAGTGGTTAGAGTTAGAGAGTTGCTCCGAGAATTGGCTAGTGAAAATCTTGTAAATTTAGAGTTGGAAAATGATGTGCTTTTATGCTATCCAACTAGTAGGTTAAAGCTAGCCTTATACGCTATTAAGCAGGGTGCAGATGTTCAGTCGGTTTCTTTAGGATTAAATTGGAGGGAATTTGAGGAAATATGTGCTCAAGCTTTCCAATTTTACGGTTATGAAGTTTATAGAAACTTTAGATTTACAAGTGGGAAACATAGGTATGAAATAGATGTTATTGGCGTTAGAGCACCATTAATCATATGCGTTGACTGTAAGAGGTGGTCTTCTGGGAGATTTTCGGCTTTAAGGAAGAGTGCATTGCAACATTTTGAGAAAGTTGAAGCTTTATCTGAGAATAAAAGTGCGCTGTACAGATTAGGAGTGAATGGTTGGTCTAAGGCAGTTCTCATCGCAGCTATTCTATCCATTTATGAGGATAAAGTCAAAATTTATGAAGGAATACCTATCGTTCCAGTCTTCAAGTTCAATAGTTTTCTAAACGAGCTACAATTAGGGCTTTGTGATCTTAAGAAAATTGAAATTAAGATGACTTCAAACTAAGTATTGGCTATAAGTATTTGTGAAATAATTGGTGATGACTTTGCCCGAAAAATTTGAAGAGCTATGCAGTTTATGTGAAAAGCTTTCTCAAATTTCAAGCAGGATTTCCAAAATCGATCTCGTAGCAAGCTTTCTCAGGAAATTAAATCCAAATGAAATTGCGCCAGCTGTTAGGATGATTATCGGCGAAGTTTTTCCATCTTGGGATCAGAGAGAATTTGAAGTTAGTGGGTCCACGTTATTTAAAGTTCTCCAAGACTTAACTGGAATAACGCCAATGGAGTACCTCAAGTATTTTGATGAAACTGGAGATGTAGGTTCCTGCTTTAAGCTGATTTTCGAAGTTAAGAGGAAGCCTGTCCAAAAGCTTCTCTTAGAGAGGCCATTAACAATTATGGAAGTTTACAGATTACTCGAGGAAATAGCAAAAACTTCTGGCGCAGGATCGAGAAGGAAGAAGGAGAGAATTCTCGAATCATTGCTTAGTCGTGCTTCGCCGCTAGAGGCTAAGTATATTGTCAAGTTGATAATTGGTGAGAGGAGACATGGCTTCGGCGAAGGATTAATGGAGCAGGCAATAGCAAAGGCCTTTAATGTTCCAGAAGATCTGGTTCGGCGAGCTAACATGCTCATAAGCGATATAGGCCATGTAGCTCAAAGAGCTAGAGAGTCGGGAGTGAATGGAATTAAGGCAATTGACATCACCCTATTTCACCCTATCAAGCCAATGCTAGCTGAAGATGCTGAGAGTGTAGAGGACGCACTTCTCGAATTTGGAGGAGTAGCTGCATTTGAAGTAAAACCTGATGGAGCAAGAGTCCAAATACATAGTGATGGAGTAAAAGTGGAAATTTTCAGCAGGCGGCTAACCAACGTGACAAAATCTCTGCCAGAAGTGGTTGATTGGATAAAAAGCAAAGTTTCAGCTAAAAAGCTTGTAGTTGAAGGTGAAGTTATAGCTATTGGGAAAGACGGCAAACCACTACCTTTCCAGTACGTGATGAGGAGATTTAGGCGGGTTAGAGAGATTGAAGAAGTGATGGCGAAAATACCTGTAAAGTTATACCTCTTCGACATACTCTACGTAGATGGGAAAAATCTAGTGGATGAGCCCTACTGCGTAAGGAGAGCTAAGTTAGAAGAAATAGCTGATCCTCAACTACTTATTCCGCAAACAGTTACTAAGGAGGTTGAGGTTGCGAGGAAGTTCTTTGA
>Ga0164311_10001346_pt1 | contig 11950 bp, 13 predicted proteins | sample GuaBasSedimGuay2_FD_121796 | JGI IMG/M metagenome (GOLD analysis project Ga0164311, IMG submission 121796) | Subseafloor sediment microbial communities from Guaymas Basin, Gulf of California, Mexico - Guay2, Core 4569-9, 9-12 cm | ecosystem: Environmental > Aquatic > Marine > Hydrothermal vents...
CCTAAAGGTCTTTCTAGACTCCAATTAACCGTTCCCAAATTTTTAGTTTCAGAAATTATGGGGGGCTCATGTAGTATACCCGTCAACCTAAACGACACAAGCAAACTAACAGGAACAACAATCGACAATAGCACCAGAGAAAAAACCTTCCCCTTCAACTCTACTTCAACTCTAGAGCCACCAAAATAGACTTACAGAATTCACTTTATAAATTTTATTAAAATCAGCTATAACAGTAGATTTGGTCAGATTACCAAAGAGAGACTTACTACTTCTACAATAGCAGCTACCAACAAAAATAAACTTACCAAACCATAAATATAAAGGCAATTTTTCAACGACATTTTAACAGCCTCTCGCCTGGACATATACTTCCCTCTATAAACCCATTCCGGCTTAAGCCACGACAAACCCAAGTTAACTCCCGCCAACGCCGCCAAAACATAACCTTCACCCTCCAAAATCATTACGGGCAAAACTAAGGGAAAACCAGACGTCGGAACCCCATTGAGTAAAACACCCCACAACCACCCCCTATACAAAAGAATTGCAGGAGACAAAAGGAAAAATGCAAAACCGCTTAACGTAAGCATAACAAACGCACTTAACACCAAATTAGAAACAAAGATATCAACTATCATTACTGGCAGACTGCCTTCCCCTTCCGAAGGAGCATGTGCAGGCAAAAAAGGAACTTGCATCCAGAAAGCTCCTAAAACAATCGTGCCAAAGAACAACCAATTCAATAATGCAAAAACCAAGTAGTGATTAGATAAAATGGATAAACTTTCCCTAATGAAATTACGCGTCAAAGCCTATCCTTTTGCTGTAATTCAGCATCACCAATATAAAAATTATCTTTAACACAAACATCGAAGACAAAAACTATATTCTAAAACTCATAAACTCTCAGGGAAATTTCGGTTTTAACGCTTTTGTGGGACATTCGTCTACACATTTTAGGCAATATATGCATTCTGGATCGTTGAATTTTTCCCATGGAAGCTCAGTGATTCTAACATTCATTGGGCAAGCTTCCATGCAGATTCGGCATTCCGCCCGTGTACATTTTATTGGCTCTCTTTTTAAACCTAGAAAACTGAAACGTGAGAAAAGAGCCATTAAAGCTCCGTTTGGACAGAAGTATTTACACCAGCTTCTGGGAATGTAGGCGGCTAGCACCATTACTCCGAAGAAAATCATTAGACGCGCCCAAAGCAGCGGAGAAAAACGAGCTATTCCAGAAACTATCTCCCAAAAACTCTGCTGATAAATCGCGAAACGCAAACTCAAAAACATTTTTGGCAAAACAGCAAACAATGTATCTGAAGGACTCAAAACATTAAATGGAGTTTGAGCAAAAGGCCCCAAAGCCTTGACATAACTTTCACCAACGGACGGCGAAACAACAAGCGAAGCAGCCACGGTAAAACTTATGAAAAGAATAATTCCGAGAAGAACATACTTCAACTTAACCAAACTTCTATGAGTATCTAATGAAACCTCCATATGCCTACGCTTTACATATACCATCAAATCCTGAACGAATCCAAATGGACATACCCATCCACAAAGCGCTCTGCCTAGAAAGATTGAGAAAAGGAGAAAGATAGCTATCGGAAACCATGGAAAAATTGTTTCATAAAGCATATACTGGAGAGTAGCAAAAGCCTCTCCTACAATCTTAGATTGAACACCCATACTAGAAAGAATTGGTAGCAGAAGTGGAATGGGATTTATTCCAAGTATCACAGAGTATATTAGAAGGAAAGAGACAAACTGGATTACTCGACGCAAAGTCTGAATTTTCAACAGACTATTTTTTATTCCTTCTAATTTTTTCAAAGCTTTCTCCTGCCCTAGATTTTGAATATATTTTAGTGGATGATGTACTCTAATAAAAGCTTTAAAATCTTTGTGATGCGTTAACTCACCACATTGACATTATCAGCCCGAATCCACGGTGCAACTATCCTTTCTATTTTTCTAGTTTCCTTTCCAATCGCTGAGATATTCCCCAATAATTCATAGATGTCTCCGGTGATCATGACTCCTTTCACTGGATAGGCAATTTGGCCGTCTTCAATTTTCCAGGCTGGAGTGGCTACTACGCTGAATTCTCCGGTCGCCGGATTACTGCTATGCGCTCCCTGAACGCCGTAAACTAATAACCCATCTTTAATTTCTTCGATAAGTTCATCCTTAGACGCGTCGCCTGGATAAATCATGAAGTTTGTGGCTTCTAATGTCGGAGTTTTCATATAGGCATCTGTCCCCTCTCTAACAGAGTTTCCAGTACTTTCCACTCCATCCTTTTTGGCTGTATACCTATCATATAGAAAGTTTCTGAGCACTCCCTTTTCAATTATTAGCGTTTTCTGCATAGGTGTCCCTTCACCATCGAATTTGGCGGAATTTAGACCCCCGCTCAAAGTTCCATCATCATAGATTGTGAGAATTTCTGATGCTACTTTCTGCCCAATTTTTCCTTTTAGAGCCGATTGCTCCCTTTGAACAGCATCTGCTTTAACGGCACTAATTAATGTGTAATAGAGAAGAGATTCAAGAGCCACCTCGTTTAATATAACTGCCATCTTAGCGTTTCCTATTTTCTTCGCCTTTAACGATGAAACAGCCATTTTTGCCGCTTCTTTTCCAACCTGTCCCGGGCGAATATTCCAGACTCTTTCAATGTCATATTCAAAGCATATAGGAGTAACTTCGCCAGCTTCGCGTGCAATAGTAACCAAATAGCAACCCGCAGCAGTACCTTCATCTACCGCCTCTACACCATTCGAGTTTACAAGTACATTGTAGAGGGTGGAAACTTGGACTCTTCCATCTATCGGTAGAACTCTCTTATCATAGCTTAGCGCGTTCTCCAACATTTCTGAAGCGCTAGAAATGAGTTCTTCAGAGGATAGTTCCACTATTTTCCTATCATATACATCCTTTACTTCTGGAAAATTGGTTGAAGACGGAAATCCGGGCCAATTTTGGTCAGGTTTATTTGCCCTAGCGAATTTTAGGGCTCTTTCAACTGTTTCATCTATTGCTTTTTCTTCCAAGAGTGTTGTGTAAGCGAAGCCGACCGCCTTATTGCAGACAACACGTAGGCCTATTCCTTGCTCCCATCTGCTCATACATCCAGATATTTGAGCCAGTTCTATTCCAACAGAGTTTGTGTATCCCATGCATAGAAAGGCTTCTGCCTCACTTGCGCCAAGACGTAGGGCTTTTTCAACGGCCCTTTTTCCTATTTCTAAAAGCTTTTCTGAATTAAGCTCTTCCACCTATAATCACCTCTTTAACTCTCGTGTGAGGACCACCGTCGCATATGAAGGCTGTCTGTCCATCCTTTCCGCATCTTCCCGGCCAGAGTTCAAAATCTTTTCCTACAGCGTCGACCATAAGCAGGGTTTCCAGCGTGTTTCCGCTTATTGAAAGGTTTCTGACAGGTTCACCTATTTCCCCGTCTCGTATTTCATAGGCTTCTTGTATTCCAACTTGGAATGTTCCGTCAAGATTTGCTTGTCCCCCTCTGAAGCTTTTAAGGTAGTAACCGAACTTTATGTCCTCTAGGAGTTCTTCAAATGAATAATCGCCTGGAGCTAGGTAGGTGTTCCGCATTCTTATAATAGGTTTGTGACGAAAGTTTTCTGCTCTGGCGTTGCCTGTTGGAGGCAAGCCGAGCTTCTTTGCGGTTTCACGATTTGTCATAAGTCCAGTGACTACTCCTTCTTTTATGAGGAGGGTTTTCTGGGCTGGGACTCCTTCATCGTCGTATTTAAACGAGCCAAATGCGCCTTCTATGGTTCCGTCGTCATAAACGTTCACTTTCTCCGAGGCTATCTTCTTCCCGAACTTATCGGCGAGTACAGACCCTGAAATAGTTAGGTCTGCTTCGGCTAGGTGACCGAAGGCTTCGTGGATGAAAACACCTATGACATTTGGCCCTATTACTGCTGGAAATCTTCCTCCCTTTGGAAGTTTCGCTTTGAGTTGGCTAACTATCCTTCTTCCTATTAAATTGCCTATTTTCTCTGGAGTCTGCTCATCAAAAACTTCGAATCCGGCAGTTGAGCCGATTTCCTCTCTGCCGTAAGCTAGGATGGACCCTTCCTTAGCTGTTGCGAGTACTCTTGACCAAACATAGAGCTTGTCCTGTTCTATGTATGTTCCGTCGCTATTAGCAAAATAGCTTCTTCCGCTTATATCCAAATAATCTATCGTACAGCTTTTTACTTTGGGGTTGAAATCAAAAACATTTTTGTCTATATTTAAGGTTATGTTCATTTTTTCTTCTATTGAAATCTCCGACGGGTCTTTTCTGGGTTTAGCGTAGACTTTGTCTTCTATAGCTTTTATTTCTGCAAGTTCTATTGGAGTCCTAAGTTTGCCCGCCGCTGATTTTGCCATGCTACATGCTTCTTCAACTGCTTTTTTAAGTCGTTCATTATTTAGACTGCTTAGGGTTGAGAATCCCCAAGCACCGTTTACAAGTACTCTTATTGCAGCGCCATAGTCTATTCCTTGCCTCGCAGTTTCAACCTTGCCATCTTTAGTAGTCAAAGAAGTTCTAGAAACTCTTTCAGCTCTAACCTCAACGTATTCGGCGCCTAAACTTCTTCCCTTCTCAACGACTTTAAGAAGTTTATCCTTCAATATGCCCATCTCTCTGATTGAAGAGTATAGAGACTATTAGAAATTGTAACTTTACTTAAGGCTATTGCTTATTCAAGTATAGAATTTTAATTCTTGAAAATTTATATATGGCTGAGGCTCCTATGTAGGTTGAATGGTAATGGCGGACATTTGCCCAGTTTGCGGGCTTCCAAAGGACATTTGTGTCTGCGGAGAAATAGGTAAAGAACAGCAAAGAATTCGTGTTCGACTTGAAACTAGAAAATGGGGTAAGCCAATGACTATAATCGAGGGAATAGACAGCAAAGACATGAGTCTAAGCCGATTAGCCCAAAAGATGAAGGCATATTGTGCATGTGGAGGAACCGCTAAAAACAACCAAATTTTGCTTCAGGGAGACCAGAGAGAAAAAGCCAAGGAATACCTAATTAAAATGGGATATCCCGAAGAAAACATAGAGGTACAATAGGAGAAACTACATGGGAATAATCAAGGACATGAAAGAAATACTCAAGAGTCTGAAGCATAGAAGCGCGCTTAAGCCGTCTATCAAATATTGCCCACGATGCGGAAGCTCAAAACTAAAAACAAAAATAAACTGGTTTATAGTTCCCTCTCAAACATACAAATGTCCAGAATGCGGCTACGAAGGCCCAATTTTCATGGAAAAGGAACAGAATAAATGTAAGAAAGTTTAGTCTGGAATTTCGAGGCCGAGCTGCCTCTTCAAAGTCTTATAACGATTTCTGACGGTAACCTCAGTTACGCCAGCAGCCTCAGCAATGTCCTTTTGGGTTTTCTTCTCGTTATTCTTTAGACATGCAATGTAAAGCGCGGCGGCGGCAAGGCCCATAGGGTCTTTTCCGGCTGCGGCTCCCCTCTTTTTTGCTTCTCTTAGAATTTTGATGGCAAGTCCCTGAGTTTTGCCTGAAATTCCTGTTTTTTCAGCAATTTTGGAAACGTAGACAAGCGGGTCTGCTATCGGCATTTTCACATCAAGTTCCCTAAGCAATAGCCTGTAGCATCTTGCGACGTCCTTCTTATCGACAAGGCTTGCCTCAGCTATTTCACGTAGTGTTCTCGGAGTTTTTGTTACTCTGCATGCGGCGTAGAGGGCTGCTGCGGCGATTGCGGCTATTGAGCGCCCTCTAACAAGTCCTTTATCTAGTGCTTTACGGTAGATTACGGCGGCTCTCTCTTTTACGGCGCTTGGGACATGGACCTTGTCGGATAGGCGATCAAGTTCAGCCATTGCCTGAGCCAGATTTCTGTCGATGGATGAGTGTACTCTAGATCTTATTTGCCATTTACGTAGTCTCCACATTTGAAGTCTTGTTGAGAGTGGTAGTTTTCTTCCGAAAGCGTCGCGGTCCACATGGCTTATTGCGGTTGACAGTCCCTTGTCGTGAACCGAGAATGATGTTGGCACGCCAACCCGACTTCTGGATTCCTTCTCTTCTTGGGTGAAGGCCCTCCATTCTGGACCCTTATCCATTTCCTGCTCGCGAAGAACTAGACCGCAGTCTCCGCAAATAACCTCTCCAGTATCATAGTCTTGTATCAGGTTTGTGCTTCCACATTCTGGACATTTATCGGCGAACACTTGTTTTCTAATCTTATTCTTGTTCTTGCCGCTCATTTTCTCCTACCTATTTATTATACGGAATATTCGATGCCGTCACCTTTCGCTTTTCTTCATAGAAGTTTTCTCGGAGTTGTGAAGTGCTCATCTGGCCCCTTTATCCGCGTGAAAAACACATGGTACAGTAGTTATATATAAATTTTACGATTCAACCAATCGAATCAAACTTAAAAATGCAAAATACATAATATGATAAAATAATTCGCATAAACTTATCAAGAGAGAAGGGAAATGGCTAAAATTCCAGAAAAAATCCGTGGCGCCTTAGAAAAACTTGTAAACAGAATAAAGGAAAGCGAAAATGTCTCTGCAATCAGTCTTTTTGGAAGTTGGAGTCGCGGAGATGCTGTTTCAAGCAGCGATGTGGACCTACTGATTATCGATGAACGCGAGATTCTCGAAGAATTCGTTGAGAGAGTTGAAGTTCGCGGGGTTCTTATAGACCTTAATTATATTCCTAAAAAATGGATTTTAGGCCAAATTCCGCCGGAAATTGACCAGAAAATCTATGAAGCCTACATACTTTATGATAGAGATTGGAGTTTCACTAACTTAAAGAATTGGATGATGACCGTTTATAATAGCCCTGAGCGACTGAACATTCGAACTGAAAGTTATATGGTGGATGCAGACATTTACCTAAGCCGAGCTTCATCAGCCCTTTCCAGAGGAGACTCGAAAAGTGCACAGCTTTATGCAGAAAAAGCAGCAGAAAGGATGGTTACAATTCTTATGGACCTATGTCAGCTTCCAATATCGAAAAGCCGCTTTCTAAAAACTCTTGAAATTGCAACAGAAAAAATTCAGATACCTGAAATTTATGCGGAATATCTAGCACTCACAAAATTATATAACATCGAGAGGGAAATGGCAGAGAAAACTCTAAATTCTTTCAAACGAGTCTGGGATGAAATAGCATACTCCATAAAGAAAAATCAAACAAATAACGTTCACTTCAGAGTTAAATCAAAACTGAACTATTATCTTTCACCTTTAGTGTTGCAAGGAACAATTTTGAGAGCAAAAGCACTAATAGACAGTGAAGAAAACGCTGAAACCATACGATATTTAAGGGAAATTCTCCTCGACATGCTTGAAAACTATTTCTGGATGAAAACAAAAGCCAGCAAAACGCAGGGCGACCCAACAACCCTCATAAGAAGCCTCACAGAAATAACCGACGAAAAACCCAACAAAATATACAAAGAAACAATAAAAATATTCAATCAAGAAAATGTAAATGAAAAAGAAGCCAGAAAAAGTCTAGAAAAGGCCAGAGAAATAATACTCAAAATTAGAAATATTAGACGAAATATCATCCAGAAAATAGACAACAAATTTATCTAATCCTTCGCGTCCAGAATAAATTGAAGCCCGGTGGTGTAGCGGTCAAGCATGGGGGCCTCTGGAGCCCCTGACGGGAGTTCGAATCTCCCCCGGGCTACCAATAAATCTGCTAGAATCTCTACAAGTGTAAGAGCCGCTACGAGAACCAAAAGCCTGCTGATTTTAATGTTACCCATAGTTCCGGCATTATCAAAAGAAGCCGTATTAAAACTTTCTTAATTTAGCTTGTTATCTGCATGAAGATGCCCTAAGCCTAATGTTTTGCGGAAAATTTTATATTCATGCTTTTATGAAGCGTAAAATAATGTCGTTTATATCGCTTGAGGAGATTATTGCGACAGCTATTCTCTTTTCTTGGATAATTTTTGTTGTAGCGTTTTTGACGAAGAAGCTTTACGGTGTTATGATGAAGAGGAAGTTTGCCCATAACGTGGCTGTTTATTATAATCGAAAGGTTATTCATATTTTTGCTGGCGGGCTCACCGCTTTTCTTGTTCCCTTAATATTTAAGACTCCCATTTTGCCCTTAAGTATGGCGTTACTTCTAGGAGTTTTGACCTATGTTCCGCATAAGACTGGAAAGCTCATGTATTGGTTTCAAGTCAAGGAGAACATGTATGAGGTTTCATTCTGCATAATGTGGGGAATAATCATAACTTTAGGCTGGCTTGTTTCCGGAGGTGAATTCTGGTTCGGAGTTTTACCTGTCCTCTTCATGTCGATAGGAGACGCTGTCACCGGAATTGTGAGAAACATGCTTTACAAGAGACGAACGAAATCGTGGTGGGGAAACCTTACAATGGCATTATTTTCTATCCCCATCGGCGCAATATTGGGATTTTCAGGCATTATTGCGGGCGCATTTGCCTCATTTATAGAACATTTCGAATTCAATCCAATAGACGATAACATAACTGTGCCCGCAATGTCTTTTCTCATTCTTCTTTTAACTAAAGTTTTTGCACCTTGGATGCTTACCTTCTAAGTCTATCCTAAAATTATTCCTAATCTCTTCACTGAAATTTCTCTCTTTTCCAGTTCGTGAATTAGCGGGTTTATGCCCAGCGAATCGCTTGCAATATGTCCAGTAACTATGAGATTTTTCTCATCGCCGAATTCGGCCTTTAATCTTTCTAGGTCTGTTGGGTTTATGTGAATGTAAATCAATGTATCAATTCCATGTTCAAAATAGGTTTTTGCAATTTCGTATCCTCCATTTGTTCCGGCACCATGAGCTACAACAATTTTTCCCCTTAGATTTTCAGGCTTTCCAAGCCAAACCTTAATCTCCGTTAGTGCATTTCGAAATTCAGAAAATTCCATCAAGGCAGATACAACTTCCTCAACTTTAGAGTCCTCTCTTGTTTTCTCTCTGATTTTCTTATCCATCCGCTGTCTTCCAATCTCATCAAGCGGCATATGAATGTTCATAAACGGAATTTCCAATGCTCTCGCAGCATCAATTATTTGGGCATAATTCTTCCTATGAGCCTCCACCTCTAACTGACTGAATTTTCTTCTTACGGCTTTTTCGGCCACTTCACGTGGAATACCCGCTGCAATCATCAGCTCCACATGTCTCTTGAATGCTTCAGGAAAATTTATTGCAGAAACTCCGCCTGGAGGATGATGTGCAATAACAGCATCACAGCCCAGCTGTTTGGCAAGCAGAAGTTCTGATACTCCAGCATCTATGCAGAATAGAATTTTTCTGATGTTTTCTCCTTCTATGTGAATGGCGCTGTCCGCTGGTATTTTCTCCATCCCCGCAAGCTGTAAAGCTAATTTCATGATTTCTTCAGTGTTCAAATCTATCACCTCTTTAACTAAGCAATCCATAATTATTACGTAAAAAGGTAATGATGCCTAATGCTGTCTAGCTTCCAAAACTGCATAAAAATAATATATTACGTAATACACTTTTGCAGATTCTAAGGTCTAAGGTGATCAGATGAGTGTTTCAAATGAGTTGCTTTCTAAGTATCAGCAGTTGATGGAGAAATTCAAGAACATCGCCGTTTTTCGGAGCGCAGTAAGTATTCTACATTGGGATATGGAGACGAAAATGCCTCCAAAGGGCATCATGCTGCGAAGTCAACAGATGGCCCTATTAAGTCAGATTGAACATAAGATGGTGACCGATCCAGAGATTGGAAAGCTTATCGAGGAGATAATGGACCATCCTGAATATGAGTGCTTGGATCAAATACAGAAAAGGAATGTTTATCTTTTCAAGAAGGAGTATGAGGAACAGACTGCACTTCCAGAGAAGCTTGTCGTTGAAATTGCTAGACAGCGAACCATAACAACTGATGTGTGGAAGAAGGCAAAAGCAGCAAAGGATTTTTCAATGTTTAAGCCTGAACTTGAAAAGCTTTTTGAGTTGATTAAGAAAGCCGCGGAAATACTTATGGAGGTAAAGAAGACACCAACGCCATACGATGCCTTAATAGATATTTTCGAGCCAAAAATGACTGCTGAAATGATAACGAAAATTTTTGACGGACTTAAAGCCGGATTAACCTCACTCATAGATAAATGCTTATCATCGCCAATAAAGCCTGACACTTCATTTCTCAGACGCAGAATACCTATAGATACTCAGAGAAAGATAGCCGTTGAACTCGCCAGGTTTATTGGATATGATGTCGAATCAAAGGAGGCTGGAGGAAGAATAGATGAAACTGAGCATCCCTTCACGACTGGATATTATCATGACGTGAGAATAACAACCCACTATTACGAGGATAATTGGGCATCTTCATTCTTCTCTGTACTGCATGAAGGTGGACACGCCCTTTACGAGCAGAATTTGCCAACTGAATGGATCTATCAGCCAGTTGGAACAGCATGTTCGTCTGGATTTCATGAATCCCAATCAAGATTCGTAGAGAACATAGTCGGAAGGTCCCGCGAGTTCTGGATATACTTCCTACCTAAACTTAATGCAATAACTGCAAATGCGTTTGCAGATGTAGACTTGGATACCTTTGTCCGTGGAGTAAACGAGGTTAAGCCGTCTAAGATTCGCGTTGAAGCCGACGAGGTCACCTACTGCCTTCACATAATTATAAGATTCGAAATTGAACGCGATCTTTTCGCGGGCAAGCTAGCCATAGAGGAGCTTCCTCAAGTCTGGAACGAAAAATACGAGAAGTATCTAGGAGTGAAAATAGAAAATGACTCTGAAGGTGTCATGCAGGATACGCATTGGGCATCTGGCCTGTTTGGGTATTTCCCAAGCTATGCGCTTGGCAACATTTACAGCGGCCAGTTATTAGCAAAAATGCAAAAAGACATTCCAGAATGGAAAACGCAACTCGCTGAAGGCAACTTTAAACAAATTAAACAGTGGTTAATCAAAAATGTTCATTCATACGGAAACTTATATGACCCTGCAGACTTGATAAGAATAATAACTGGCGAAGAAATTGACGTTGAACACTATCTCAGATATCTAAACGAGAAATATGCAAGACTCTATGGTTTCTAGCCTCTCCTTAAATTAGAAGTAACCTATTTTTCTCATGTTTGTTTAGATTTTTGTTAAGCGATACGTTTATATTTGTAAACTACCGTCTTCCGCAACTATATCGGATTATGCAGAAAAACTTTAGAGGATAACAATCAATGCCCAAGGAAGACAAATTTGAGAAAATATTGTTCGAGGCGATAGAGGAGGGCCTAAATGAGCTTGGGGAAAGTGCAAAAAGAGCAATTTATTTTTATTTGAATGAGAAGTTCGGCATAGACCGCCAAAATATCTGTAGTAATCTACGGAAATTTTCTCAAGGACTAAATAATATCTTTGGAGAGGGCGCCAAGGTTATTGAAAGGCTTATTCTGCAGGCTTTATTTAGGAAGACTGGATATAAGCCAGAAGATAATTGGAAGCAAATTGACTTTGAAGGTAACATTTGCAAAGTTAAGGAATACTTAGAGAAAGCTGAAGATTTTCAAGTTTAGTTTTAAACTTTATTTATAATCCACAATTCTTTAGAAACTCCGAATTCACTTCTAAATCTGATACTATATAATTGCCTAGTAACGGTTAGAGGTCTAGTGGAAAAATTCGACAAGCTTCTACAACGTAGCGTTACTGGACATTAAGCTGCCAGATATGGAAGGAACAAAACTATTAACAGCCATGCAAGACACGTTTTCCAAAATGATCAAGATAATGGTGGCCGGTTATCCATCTCTGCAAAACGCCGTTGAAGCCTTAAATTATGGCGCTGACGCCTACATAATGAAGCCAGTAGATCCAGAAGAACTCCTAAGGGTTATAAAAGAGAAGCTCAAGGAACAGAGGGAAGC
>Ga0164311_10001347_pt1 | contig 11947 bp, 7 predicted proteins | sample GuaBasSedimGuay2_FD_121796 | JGI IMG/M metagenome (GOLD analysis project Ga0164311, IMG submission 121796) | Subseafloor sediment microbial communities from Guaymas Basin, Gulf of California, Mexico - Guay2, Core 4569-9, 9-12 cm | ecosystem: Environmental > Aquatic > Marine > Hydrothermal vents...
TCTCTCGTTATGACCTTCTCCAATTTACCTCTTGCTCTTATCATATCCCCTTCCTTGGCGATATCACAAAACCTGGATCGGAATGAGCACACCTCTCTAATATTCCCAGGAGAACTGCCTCTGATAACCCTGATATCATTTAATACATAGCGACAGGGAGTAAAGATAGCCTCTCTCGCATCTATTACCCTCCCCTCTATTTCCACCTCTCCTAGGTTCTTGAATAATGTCTTGCCGTACTCTTCTTCGATCTCCTCTGGATTCTTCAGAAATCTTATGGAATATAGTGTGCCCTCGAAAATCCCCTCCATAACCCTGCTTCTCATTGATCTGGCAAAGGCTTCAAATTCAAAGAGAGTGTCTCCAATCTTATCCTTGTACAATCTCTCAATTTCCTTCTTATTCAGACTTCTAATTGTTTCTGAGCATTTATGCAGCTCTACGAGTGTTTCATAAACCTTATAGCAGCTTTCAGAGCCGTAAACCAATGGATCTATGTCTGAGTTAGCTGTATGAAGATCTACCAATATGGATCCAGAAACTCCAAAAGAAGAAGGCGGAACGTTTGAAAGGCGGGAGACGAGCCTTATAAATCTCTTGATTTTTAATTTTAGGGCGTCTATTTCCTCTGAAAGAAGGATTTCCTGAGCTTTCCTTTTCGGATCGTAGAACCTCAGTACCTCATCGCTAGGAACCTCACAGACTTTTTCGTCAAACACCGGATCTATCACCAAATAGTGGGGGTAATTTTCTCTCAGAAATTCGATCTTCTCATTTAGCGAGTGAAGCTTCCTGTACTTCATGGAGTCTCTTCTTCTATCGCCTTTTGAATCGGGTATGTATCTAACAAAAGCTACAACGGAGTTTTTTGGGTGGAGGTGGCCTTTGACATTGAAAATTACCCCATCTAAGTTTTCTAAGTAGGCGCCTTCCATCCAACGTTCTCTTCTATGTATCATATCATCGTGTAGGGATTGTCTTGAATGGCATTAAAACATCTATGCTCAAGCTTGGTATATGTACCATCATCATTATATCGAGGTTGCAAGACATCTTTGAGAAGAATGAAGATTGCTATTGTTGGGAAGGGTGGTGTTGGGAAGACTACAATAGCTGGGACTCTGGCTAGACTTCTCGCTAAGGACGGTTATAACGTGCTGGCAGTGGATGCAGATCCAAATTTGAACTTGCATATATCACTGGGAATTGAGGATTCAGTTGCTTCTAAAATTGTTCCAATCTCTGAAAACGCTGAGTTAATTCGATCTAGAACAGGATCTTCCTTTGGTGCCATATTGCGGATGAACCCAAAGGTTGATGACATCGTGGATAGGTTTGGAATCGTTGGTCCTGATGGAGTTAAGCTAATTGTTATGGGAACCGTTAGGGCAGGAAATTCTGGGTGTATGTGTCCTGAAAATGCCTTCCTACGCGCACTAATGTCCCATCTTGTCATAGGAACTAGAGATGTTGTGATTATGGATATGGTTGCTGGTTTAGAACATCTTGGAAGAGGAACCGCCAGAGGAGTGAACTGCATGTTATGTATTGTAGAACCTGGGGCCAAGTCCATAATAACAGCCAAGAGAATACTGAAACTTTCCAAGGACATAGGAGTAAAGGATTTTTTAGCTGTAGGAAACAAGGTGAAGGGAGAAGAACAAGCCAGACTCATTTTCAAAAGGATGGAGGAGATGGGAGTTCCTGTAATAGGTCATGTTCCATATGACGAAGCAGTGATAAAGGCTGAAATTTTAGGGAAGGCTCTTTTAGATTTTGATCCATGCTGCAAGTCCGTTAAGGCAATTAAAGAACTGAAAGATAGGCTTATAGAGAGATATTTTTCTTGAATAGCAAAAATCTAAAATAATTGAGTAAAAATTTCAGGATCTAGAGTATGCTATAAAGTAAAAGCTGTCTAAAGCTTTTGTTAAAATATTATCCTAAATGACGAAAATCTCTAGTCTTGTTGGTAATGCCCCGTTTTAATCTAAATAAATTTAAGAATTCTCCCTTTAAGGGATATAATGGCGTAATTTTTATTTGATTTAAAAAAAGCGCCCATCTTTGAGTTTTAATCAAAGAGGAGGCCTAAAAAGCATATTTTCTTTCAGTTTATAAATTTTCCATTTGAAATTTCCGTTTTTATGCACTTGAATTGACAAAATCCTAGTTGTGTACAGGTTAAAGGCTGAATAAGAATTTTATCTCTCTCTAAAAGCTCCTGAATCATTGGAGGGGTAAAGTTTTATTTTAAGGATGCAGTTGGTGAACGGTGCCTCATATTGACCAGAAAGGGAGTAACATTCAAGGTAGGGGAACTTAAAACCGATATAGCTACCTTTAGGAATCTAGAGATAATTCTTGGGAGAGTAGAAGAGGAATGGGAAGAACCCTTGGGACCTACCCCAATGCCATCCATAACATCTCTTAGAAAGTGGGATTATAAGCTTCTCAACAGGTACAAACCTTTCTATCTTCCATTCTGTGACCTCTGTTGTCTGTGTACATTCGGAAAATGTGATCTTACGAAGGATAAGAAAGGCGCCTGTGGGATAAAAATGGATGCCCAACAGTCTAGGATAGTACTACTTGCCTGCTGTATAGGGGCCGCAACTCACACCGGCCATGCGAGAGAGATCGTAGAATTTTTAGTGGAGAGATATGGAAGGGACTTTCCATTAGATTTAGGAGACCAGGTGGCCTTGGAGGCTCCAAACATGAGATTGGTAACAGGGATAAAACCAAAAACTATAGGAGATCTTGAGGAGGTCTTGGACTACGTTGAAGAGCAGATTACACATCTTCTTGCATCAACCCATACAGGGCAGGAGGGAGATAACATCGACTTTGAATCCAAGGTCTTTCACGCGGGAATGTTGGATCATGTCGCCATGGAAGTAGCAGATATAGCTCAGATTGCTGCTTTCAATTTTCCAAAGGGAGATCCAAATGCTCCTCTTGCTCCGTTGGGATTAGGTGTCGTTGACCTGAAAAAGCCTGTAATACTTGTTATTGGTCACAATGTCATCCCATCAGTTTACATCGTTAACTATCTTAATGAGACGGGCCTCAAAGATGAAGTTGAGGTCTGTGGACTCTGTTGCACGGCTCACGACATAACAAGATATAGCGACCAAGCAAAGATCATAGGTCCAATATCTTGGGAACTTCGCTTCATAAGAACAGGAGTTCCGGATGTCATAGTGGTTGATGAACAATGCATTAGAACGGATGTTCTTGATGAAGCAGCAAAGATAAATGCACCTTTGATAGCGGCAAGCGAGAAAGCATGCAGAGGACTACCTGATAGATCAAACGACCCCGTCGATGAGATAGTTAAGGACTTAGTCTCAGGGAGACAGAAGGGTGTTCTAATACTTGACATGGATAAGGTCGGAGAAGTGGCTGCTAAAGTAGCCATCAGGCTTGCTCCAGAAAGGAAGAAGTTCAAGGCCCTTCCAAGTGGAGAAGAAGTAATTGAAGAGGCCAGGAAGTGTCGCAATTGTGGCTTCTGTCAAAAGGCATGTCCGAATTCCCTGCCTATACCTGAGGCTATGGCTAGTGCTAAGGAAGGAGATCTTTCTAAACTAGCTGAACTATACGATTATTGCATAGCCTGTGGAAGGTGTGAGTCAGCATGCCCATCTGAGCTTAACATCATTACGATGATGGTTAAATCCTCTGAAAGAAGGGTAAAGAGCGAGATCTTTAACGTGAGGGTTGGAAGGGGTCCGATACAAGATACTGAGATTAGGGATGTCGGAAGATCGATAGTTCTTGGGGAGATACCAGGAATCATAGCCTTCGTTGGATGTGCTAACTATGCGGATGGGGGATATGAACTAGTAGAGATGGCAGAAGAATTCCTAAAGAGAAAATACATAGTAGTGGTCTCAGGTTGTGCTGCTATGACTATAGGAATGTACAAGAACGATGAAGGAAAGACCTTGTACGAACTTTATCCAGGGAATTTCGATGCTGGATGTCTTGTTAACGTTGGTTCATGTGTCTCTAATGCCCATATATCTGGAGCTGCCATTAAAATAGCTAACATATTTGCTAAAAGGCCACTTAGAGCTAATTACATGGAGATAGCGGATTATATACTTAACAGAGTCGGAGCAGTAGGGATCGCATGGGGAGCCATGTCTCAGAAGGCTGCATCGATAGCATCTGGTTTCTGGAGACTGGGAGTTCCTGTAATAGTTGGACCTCACGGAGCAAAGTATAGAAGGATGCTTCTAGGGAGAAAAGAAAGGGAGAAAGACTGGTATGTTTACGATGCAAGGACTGGGAAGCGAGTCTATGTTGGTCCGGTTCCTGAACACCTTTTCTATGCGGCTGAGACTAAGGAGGAGGCCATGGTTATGGCTGCAAAGCTCTGCATGAGAGCAAATGACACTACTAAGGGCAGAGCAATAAAGCTAACGCATTATATCGACTTATATAAGAGATTTTATGGCAAAATGCCTGATGACATTCACTTATTCGTGAGAAGGCCTGCTGACGTTCCTATAACTATGAAAGACGAGATTCTCGCTGAATTAGAGAAGAAAGGATGGAAGGAAACTGAGATACCCGATCCTACTTTAATAGAAGAGCTTGTGAGGGTGAAGGAAGAATGATGAAGTTCGAACCATTTCAGACAGCTGAAATCCCCGGGCCTCTTAAAGCTATTCCTATAGAAAGACCCCAAACAGTTGCTGGTATAATAAAGAATGCTAAAAGGCCCATAGTAATTATGGGATCGAAGACTTTCGACATAGCTCCTGAAAAGACGTTAAAGGATATTCTTGAGATATCTAAAGAAGTAGAAGCTGAGGTTGTAGTAACGGGAGGAATTAACAAGAAGTTTGAGGAGATAGGAGTAAAGGAGTTTAAATCAATGCGAGCAATGGAGTTAGCTGATAGGCTTAGAGATCCAGAATGGAAGGGATTTGATGGTAAAGGAAACTACGATCTAGCAATCTTCGTTGGCTTCCGCTACTATTACAGTTGGCTGATACTATCTGGACTAAAGCACTTCTCCCCAGAAGGTTTCAAGACGCTAAGTATCGATCCCTACTATCAACCCCATGCAACTTTCTCTCTCTACAACATGAAGATTGATGCGTGGGCTAGTTACATCTCCTCGATTAAGGAGTCTTTGAAGAGGAAGGGGTGAAATTCCATGTCAATGTTTGAAGATATACCCGTTGATGTTGGAGTGATATACGAAGGTGAGAGGATAAGAAAGGCTCAAATGTACGTTGAGCTGGGGGGCCCGAAAGTAAAGCATAAATTCGAACTGGTTAGAGCAAAGAGCTTAGACGAGGTTGAAGATGGGAAAATAACTATAATAGGCCCAGATCTTAATGAACTAGAGGAAGGGGGAAGATATCCCTTCGGCATATACATAGAGGTTGCTGGGAAACAAATAGAGAAGGATTTAGAGGGAGTAATAGAGCGTAGGATTCACGAGTACACGAATTACATAGAAGGGGTCATGCATCTAAACCAGAGATATGATATCTGGATAAGGATTAGCAAGAGCTCATACAAGAAGGGGCTTACATCCTTTAAGATAATTGGAAAGGTTTTGGAAAGGCTGTTCAAGAGCGAGCTACCTATAATTGAGAAGATGCAGATAACCTTCATAACAGATCCAGAGGAAGTTGAGAAGAGGTATAAGGAGGCACTTGAGATCTACGAGGCTAGAGATGCAAGGGCAAGAGGACTTAAGGATGAAGAGGTAGACATGTTTTACGGTTGTTCCTTGTGCCAGTCCTTCGCTCCAACCCATGTATGCGTCATTACCCCACAGAGATATTCAAATTGTGGAGCTATAAGCTGGTTTGATGCAAGAGCTTCGGCAAGAGTTGACCCAAAGGGACCTCTCTTCCCCATGGAGAAAGGGGAGTGCCTGGACCCTGTCAAAGGGGAATATACTGGAGTTAATGAAGCTGTTAAGAAGAAATCTCTTGGAGCAATCAAAAGAGTTTGGCTTTATACTGCCTTTGGATATCCGCATACGTCTTGCGGATGCTTTGAGGCTGCGGCTTTCTACATACCTGAGGTGGATGGTTTTGGAATTGTTCATAGAGGGTTCAAAGGTGAAACTGTAAACGGATTGAAGTTTACGACTATAGCAGATTCAACTGCAGGAGGCAGGCAGGTTGACGGCTTTCATGGAATCTCCATAGAGTACATGCGCTCTCCAAAGTTCCTTCAGGCAGATGGAGGTTGGGAAAGAGTAGTTTGGGTTCCCTCTGAGGTCTTAGAGAGGGTAAAGGACTTCGTTCCGCCTCACTTAATTGGCAAGATAGCCACAGAAAAGGATGCCATGAGCATAGAGGAGCTGAAGGAGTTCTTGAAGGAGAAGAACCATCCCATAGTTGCTAGATGGAAGGAGTTAGAAGAAGTTGCAGTTGAAGCTGTTGAGGGAGCTCCTGAAGTTGGAGAACTCATGGAGCTACCAGCTGGAGTTGGAGGATTCCGTATAAGGTTGGAAAATGTGAGGATAGTAGCGAAGAAGGCTGTGATAAGGAAGGTGTCAAAACATGAAAAAAGAGAAACATCCTAAGCTTGAAGATTTATTAGCAGATCTCATAGGTAAGGAATTAGCGAAAGCCCTAAGCCAGCTTGGAGAAGTGGAAATAGAGCTGCAAGATGTCCAGATAATGGCTGAAAAGCTAGTTCTGACAATTCAACCAAGTGCTCTGATGAGGAAGGAGGCTGTACCTGTACTCGAAAAGCCAAAAGAGCTCATAATGAGCAGATTTGAGCCTCCAAAGGAGGAGTGGGTAGGAAAGGTCGTAGAAGTAAAGATTGGAGCAACTCCAAGCGAAGGTGGTACCAGGGACAGAACCATAGTTATAGGAGGTGAATCAGCTCCTGCTTTCCATCTCTTCATGGAGACCCCACCCCATCCACCCATTGTGGCTATGGATGTATTTGACATGGAAATAAGCCTACCTAAAGCGATAAAGAAGTATTACGGGGATGTAATGAGCGATCCAGTTGAGTGGGCTAGATTTAACGTCGAGAAGTATAAGGCGGATATGATTAACTTCCATCTGATTAGCACAGACCCCTTGTTAAAAGACACGTCCCCAGAACAAGCTGCTAGGATGGTAGAAGAAGTTCTTCAAGCAGTCAAAGTGCCAATATGTGTTGGAGGCTCAGGAGACCCTGCAAAAGATCAGAAAGTTTTCGAGAAAGTAGCTGAAGTTGCACAGGGAGAAAGGATTCTGATAAACGATGTAACGTTGGACATGGATGTACCCAAAATGGGAGAACTTACGAAGAAATACGGTCATGCAATTATAGCATTCACCTCGATGGATCTCAATCAAGCAAGAGAGCTAAACAGGAAGCTCTATGATTATCTGGGCAAGGAGAACATAGTGATGGATACTACGACTGCTGCTGTAGGTTATGGAATAGATTATGCCTTCACAATAATGGAGAGGGCCCGCTTAGCTGCTCTTATGGGAGATGAAGAGCTTCAGCACCCCATGGCAGCAGCTGCTTCAAATGCCTGGGCAGCTAGGGAAGCTTGGATAAAGCTACCTCCAGAATGGGGTCCGAAATCTTTGAGAGGTCCGATATGGGAGGCATTCACAGCTCTCACTCTACTCTTCGCTGGCGTCGACTATTTCATGATGATACATCCAGTTGCTGTGGAGCTAACAAGGAATGTGATAAATGGCCTTATTCGTGGGAGAAAAGAGCTACCCGAAGATCTTTATGAATGGATAGAAAGGGAGGCTTGAAAGATGGCGACAACGATCAGCCCAACAGATGTTTACAAGTATCTACCCAGAACCAATTGTGGTGAGTGTGGTGAGACCACCTGCATGGCCTTCGCAGTAAAGTTAGTGAACAGAGAGGCCTTCCTCGATGAATGTCCTCCCCTACTTACTGACGAATACAAGGAGAATTACAAGAAGCTTTGGGAAATGCTCAAACCTCCAATTAAGGAGGTTAAAATAGGGTCTGACGATAGGGCAGTTAAGATAGGTGGAGAATATGTCATGTTTAGACATGAACTAACCTACGTTAACCCACCCCCCATAGCGATAGATGTTACTGACACAATGGATGAGGCCCTTCTAGTTGATAGGGTAAAGAAGATTGAGAAACTTATCTATTACTATATAGGAAGGAATATACACCTCGATCTCATAGCAGTAAGGTCCGTTAGCAAGGATCCAGAGACCTTCAGGAAGGCAGTCAGGAAAGTTAAGGAAAACACCAGTTTTCCCTTGATCCTTTGCTCCCTTGATCCAAAAGTAATGGAGGCTGGGCTTGAAGAACTTGAAGGTGAGAGACCCTTAATCTATGCAGCTACCAAAGAGAACTGGGCTGATATGGGTGATCTAGCCCTTAAGTACGGATGTCCTCTTGCTGTCTATGCACCAGAAGATCTCGATCTTCTAGTGTCACTAGCAACAACCCTTAGGAAGTTCGGTATTGAGGATCTTGCCCTAGATCCCGGGTCCTTCCCAGGAGATCTTTTGCACAAGACTGTTACTAACTTCACAATGTTAAGGTGGAAGGGTATCAAAGAAGAGGATGAAATATTGGGATATCCGCTCATAGGCTCAGCCATATCCAGTTGGTTCTACGTGGAAGGAGATGAAGAAACGAAGACGTGGTGGGAGGCAATAACAGCAGCTGCACTTGTCATGAGGTATGCTGACCTAATAATGATGCACAGTCTTGCGGGATGGAACATACTTCCGCTGCTAATACTTAGGGAGAACATTTACACAGATCCAAGGAAACCTGTCTCCGTGGAACCGGGGCTTAGAACCATAGGGCAACCCGACGAAAATTCCCCTGTAATGGTTACCACAAACTTTGCCCTAACATATTACACCGTCTTATCCGACATAGAAGCAGCCAAGATAGATTGTTACCTTTTGGTCGTTGACACGGAAGGAATATCGGTTCAAAGCGCCGTAGCTGGTAGAAAATTAACTGCAGAAACAGTTGCAGATGCCTTGAAAGAGTTTGAAGTGGAGAAATTGGTAAAGCATAGGAAATTGATCATACCAGGACTTGCATCAAGGCTATCAGGAGAAATAGAGGAACTTAGCGGATGGGAGGTCCTAGTTGGTCCTATTGATTCCTCAGGAATTCCCAAATTCTTGGATGAGAAATGGAAGAAAGCAGAAACGTCTTGAATCCTATATATCTTTATAACTACAAGAATTGCGATGAGATTACAAATATAACTAATGTTATTTGTTTCAAAATATACTCAATCCTCCCTCTTTTTAGAGGATAGAGAGAAGATCAAATTGTTCTTTAAGGAAATATAGAAACTAGCTATGAGCGCTTAGCTAAGTTTAAATTCAAGTAAACTTCATCGCTTCTGTATAATAACCCCATAACTCACCATTTAGGTGAACCTAATGACTAGAGAATTCACTATAGTCTTTCAGCCATACGGGAGAAGGGTATCTGCTAGCAAAGATACCAATTTACTGGAAGCAGCTAGATCGGCGGGAATAACTCTTAGAAGTGTATGTGGTGGCAAAGGTGGTTGTGGAAAGTGCAAGATTATTGTGCAGAAAGGTAGTGTTCAATTTAATTACGATCCAAAGGAGAAATTACTGACTGATGAAGAGCTAAAGGAAGGATATGTCCTAGCCTGCTTGACATTTCCGATGTCAGATTGCGAGGTCTTTATTCCTCCAGAAACAAGACTAGAGGGTCAAAAAATTCAGATGGAGGCAAAAGTCCCGAAAGTCATTCCAGAACCAGCTGTCAGGAAGGTCTTTGTGAAACCAACTCAACTAGCGGACAAAGCCGGGAATCAGCTAGAGAAATTATTGTATTTCGTAGGGGTTGAAAGCTTTCCTGAACATGTGCAAGAGAAGCTTAAGGCTATGCCCGAATGTTGCCCAGAAGGAGCTACGCTAATTATTAGAAGATATGGAGGTGAGGTAGAGGTACTAGGATTAGAGGAGGGCAATACAACAAATAGACTCTTTGGACTCGCTGTTGATATAGGAACTACGAAGATAGTCGCTTACCTAGTTGACCTCACTACCGGGGAGATCCTTGGATATGAATCAGGCTATAATAAGCAGCTGATGTATGGTGAAGACGTTGTATCAAGAATAGGATACACTATGGAGAAGGAAGAGGGCACTAAAAAGATTCAGAAAGCAGCTGTTGATACGATAAATGAGCTCATCTCTAAATTAACTTCGAAATATCAAGTTAGAAAAGAGGAGATAGTCGATGTCTGTGTCGCAGGAAATACTGTCATGACATACCTTTTCGCAGGGAAAGATGCATCTCCTCTCTTAGATCCAGGAGCTAAGGTACCAGGACATCCTTTGTTTCTGGAAGCTAAGGACGTTGAACTTGAAGTTCATGAAGCTGCAAGGGTGTACTGTCTTCCTTGTGTGAGCAGATTCTTTGGAGGAGATGCTATAGGAGATATCCTTGCGTCTGGAATGCACAAATCTCCTAAGATTTCATTACTTGTAGATATCGGTACAAATGTAGAAGCTGTTCTAGGCTGCGAATCATGGTTCGTCACCACTACCGCTGCTGCAGGCCCTGCCTTTGAGGGTTGGGGGATTAGGTTTGGAACAAGAGCAATCGAAGGGGCAATAGACCACGTTAAAATAGATCCTGTAACGCTGAAAGCTGAATACCGTGTAATAGGAAATGTAAAGCCCAAAGGCATATGTGGCTCTGGATTAATTGATTTACTCTCTGAGATGTTCCGTAATGGAATAGTTGACAGTCTTGGGAAGATAAATACTGAGCTAAAAACGCCATATATAAGGCAAGGAATTGATGGCTACGAATATGTAGTTGTTCCAGCCGAAAAGACAGCAATAGGCAAGGACATTGTGATTACTGAGAAGGACATAGCAAATTTAATCGACTCCAAGGCAGCAGCGTGTTCTGCCATCGGAGTCTTATTAAAGAAGATGAGATTGAGCGTTTATGACATAGAGCAAGTGTTTATCTGTGGAGCTTTTGGAAACTATCTGGACCTAAATAGCGCAATTGCCATAGGGTTAATACCAGAGCTCCCTAATGCTAGGATAACTTATTTAGGAAACGGATCAGTAGCTGGGGCTTATCTTACCCTTGTTTCGGTGAAATACAGGTATGAGGCAGAGGAAATAGCTAGGCTTACAACGTACTTCGATCTTCTTAAAGACCCAGACTTCATGGACGAGTATACTGCTGCCTACTTTCTTCCCGGGAAAAAAGATTTGTTCCCAACATGGTGGGAAGCCAGCAGAAAAATTAAGAGAAGTTAATTTACAATGCCAAAATGGGACTACGACCATTTAGTAGAGTTTATAGCTCTCTTCAAGAACCAAAGTAGTGGATGATATTAAAACATCTCAAGAGAAATCTAGGGGCATTGAAATGAGCTTGGTTATTTCTATTTCAGGCAAGGGAGGAACGGTTAAGACTACTTTGGCAGGCTTGCTACTTAGAACTTTGTTAGACAATGGGAAAAATGACTCCATTCTTATGGTGGACGCAGATCCAGCCTCAAACCTGCAAGAGGTCTTAGGAGTTGAAGTTGATAAAAACGTTGGAGTCGTGGCAGATGAACTCAAAAAAAAGATAGAAAAAGGAGAACTTCCGCTGGGAGTCTCTAAGGCGGACCTATTGGAGGCATGGGTTTATGAAACCCTTGTAGAGCTTCCAGATTTTGACCTCTTAGTTATGGGCAGGAGCGAGGGGGAGGGGTGTTATTGCTACGTGAACAGCGTTCTCACAAGGATACTTGATGCCATCACGAAGAATTATGACATAACCATAATGGATATGGAAGCTGGACTTGAGCACCTAAGCAGGAGAACTGACCGAGATGTGGACATAATGTTGATTGTTACAGATCCCTCATCGATGGGCTTTAAAACGGCAGAAAGAATAAAGGAACTTGCTCATGAGGTTCACATAAATGTAGGAA
>Ga0164311_10001348_pt1 | contig 11947 bp, 9 predicted proteins | sample GuaBasSedimGuay2_FD_121796 | JGI IMG/M metagenome (GOLD analysis project Ga0164311, IMG submission 121796) | Subseafloor sediment microbial communities from Guaymas Basin, Gulf of California, Mexico - Guay2, Core 4569-9, 9-12 cm | ecosystem: Environmental > Aquatic > Marine > Hydrothermal vents...
CCCAGTTGCCCCATCCAGGAAATTGGGGTAACCGGCCCCTCTGGCGGTAGCAATGTGCTTTGGATTGGTGGGATCATGGAGATCCATCACCGACAGGGCATCGTCTCCAGCGGTAGCTATATAACCATATCCCTCAGAGACACAAACTGCGCTGGCCCCATCTAAATAAGGGGATGCCTTCCCAGCGATAGACCCAACATATTTGGGATTTCTGGGGTCTGAGACATCGATGATAGATAAGGCCTTATCATCAAAAGCGGCGACATAGGCATAATCCTCAGCAACGTAAACAGAGTCTGCTCCATCTAGGTAATTGGGGGCACCAGCTCCAGAGATCACTCCAACTATCTTTGGGTTTCTTGGATCTGAGATATCGAAGATTGAAAGGGCATCGTCCAGATAGGAAGCAACATAGGCATAGTTCTTATAAAGATAAACCGAACTCGCCCCTCCCAAATAATTGGGAGCGCCGGCCCCAGAAACTACCGAAACTATAGTGGGATTGCTGGGATCGGAGATATCAAAAACAGATAAAGCACTATCCACGAAAGAGGCAACATAGGCATATTTTCCGGCGACTTGAACCGAACTCGCCCCTCCCAAATAATTGGGAGCGCCAGCTCCATGGACACTTCCCACCAGTTTAATTCCTTTTACCTCCTTGGGTGGTGGCCCGGGAGGTTTTTCTTCCTCTTCGGGGAGATTAGCAATCCAGATTACAGCGACGGCAATTATTCCTACTATTATCAACCCCAATATTATCTTGGTATCTTTTTCCATTTTATTTACCACCCTTCATCTTTTTATATTGTTTAATTATTTACACGCACCTATATAAAAGTATTAATATATTAGAGAATCAGTGGGAAAAAAAGGATAATTTATTCTAATGCATTGGCAATTATAGTGTCTCTGGCTGCAATTATGTTCTGGATCAGGTTGTACAGAATGGTGTATAAAGAGAGCGTGGGGGAGGTCAGGGTTGGTCCTGGCTGTTCGCCTCCGCCGTGGGTATCCTTCTTTTAAATATCTCCGCATTTATATGCTCTTCAACGTCTCTACCCTGTACCTAGGTATTGGGGGGCGAATGATGGAGGTGGATTTCAATACCCTTGAGTTGCTTGGAACACTCGCGAGAACGCTTATTGGCGTCTCCATGATGGCTGGTGTCCATTTATTGTATTCGCCCATGAAAAAGGGGCTAAAGTATAGATTCGTTCCAATTACACCCGTGACCGAGAAAAAGAGCGAAGAAGGTGCAAAATACATGTTGGAAAAGGGTCATACGTATCTGATCTATGAGGAAAAACCCTTCAAAAAGCACCGAAATCTTTTGATCTGGTAATCCGGGTTTCAGGGTTTGTACATAACCAGAACAAATCCCCGGGAGGTCAGACAGAGATACAATCTAAAAAGACCCCCATACTATGGCTGACCGATGCAAAGTGTTATGAAAACGGATTGAGCCCTTTCTTACCAAGAAAACGAGGAAGGAGTGATCTTACTGGATGGATTGGAGTATCTGATCGTTCAGAATGACTATTATGTGATTCTGTATTGATCATCCCCGTAGATCCGGCGGCATTGGATGATCGAGAGTTACATCTATAAGAGAGATGACGATACTATGGCATTAATTTATATTTTAATCCTAAAATTATGAGGTTGATGAACGCCTTTATCATATCGGAGATGTTTATCTTTGATTTTCTTCCTGTGTCAATGACGTGGACGGGAACCTCCTTCACTCTCAGGTCGGATTTTTTTGCCAGGTAGAGGAGTTCTACCTCCCAGACGATACCTCTGCTATTGGTTTTCTCCACTATAGGCCTTGTTGATTCTGCCCTGAGGGTCTTCACACACTGGGTGTCGGAGATTCCCAGATCGAAGAGAAGATTCACAAGGGAATTGTATATCAGAGAGAGGAACTTTCTCGTTACAGATCTCGTTACAGATGATCTTCTGTGCTCCTTCGAGCCCACAATTATGTCATAGTTCTTAATCTCTCGTAGTGATTCCGGGATGTAATCAAGGGCTACCGAAAGATCGATTGGGTACCAGATCAGGAATTCTCCATTCGCATTTAGTATTCCCTTTTTCAATGCCTTCCCAAGATCCTTCTGATGTATAGAAAGTATCTTAACCCTTTTATCCCTTCTTGAGATTTCACTGGCTATGGCAAACGTCCTGTCGGTACTTCCATTCTCTACCAAGACGATCTCAGATTCCTCCCTTAAGAAATTCAAATAACCCAAGATCTTCTCAAGATTTTCCTGGAGGATTTTCTCTTCATTGTGGACCGGAATGACGAGAGATATCATTTTAATGATAACACCTGCAATCTGGAACACGGATATACGCCTCGGAGAGGTCCCATCCGTAGCATTCTGGATCGGAGTGCTCCAATTTTATTGTTATTTTGGATGAATCTGCAAATTCCTCCGGGATCTTAAACTCGAAGTCGTGCCATCCGAATTTTCCATTTCCCTCAATTCTCTTCACAAAGACATCATCTATGTAGAGGTTTCCAGACCTGCAATTGACGTTATCCCACATCCTCAGATAGAGTCTATTCTCTCTATCTTTAACTATTGACATGTCAAATTGAACGTAACCATTGGATACATAGACCATCTCCGGTCTCGTTTTATCGCAGAGTGCAGTACATAGTAAATTGTGTCTTTTGTTCTCGGTCTGATGATTATATCCCAGATGGTAATGGTCTACTGTACCCTGAAATGACACCTCTCCACCGGCATAACCACGAGAAAGGCAGAATTTATTGCACGAGGATTGCTCATTTAGGTAAAGAAATAGGATCAGAAGGGCAAAAAAGACAGAGAAAGCAGGGAGAAACCAACGCCAATTTCCTCTTAGAAAACCTGGAAGATGAGACAATTTCCCCTGAAGTAAGGATATCCTTGTCTTCAGCTGTCGATATCTAATGAGGATCAGTAATCTCTCATGCACACTTCTTCTAAATCTCGAGTTTCTCGTTAAAAGATAGTAAAATACTATCAAGATTCCCAGTATAGAGGATAGATTCCCGATCTTATCTGCGAGGGTTTCTCCATAGTATATCCTTATACTCTCTTTTTCCGGAAAGATCAACATCAGGGATGGAGAGGCAAGGTATATCTTTTCCGCACCCTCCACCCTCCAGTTCGGGAAGTACGAGATCTTGACCAGCAGAGGCTGGTTTATGCAGTTGGTATTTATCAGAATCTCCTCCTCGCGTAGGGTCTCTGTAACGGTGCAATCTGTCTCTATTTTCTGTGAACTCCTCAGGGCCCGTGTGATGTCTTCGGGATAGAATAGCTGAGTATTCTCATTTTTTTGAATTCTGAGGGGTTTATCCATGACAATAATTCTAAATCTGCTCAGATCATATTCGTCTATGGTTGGAGAGAATACCAGCGGCGTCTCCCTATAATCCGAGGAGAACCAGTCATATGAAAACTGTTTCCAGTTGTCTGTAATGACCAGAACGGGCTCCCTTCTCGGAACCTCAACATACCTCGAGTCCTCATTTATCGCATACACCTTGAATTCACCGATTTCCTTAAGAGGACGAAACCTATCATTCGTGTCGAGCGCATCCTTGGTCTCCTTTGAGGATGCGACGAAATACTGGACATTATAGAGCCTTAGACTCTCCACACCGGAATCCGGATCGAATGAGGGCATCTCTATCGGGAAGCCCGGCCACCACGCATCCTGAGACATCTCCTTCTGTATGTAGTAGAAGAAGGGAAATGTCAGTGAGGACTCCAGAAGGAGGGATTCCATCACGCTCCTGTTTGAGAATATCGGAGATACCTCAAAAACCCTTGGTGTGCCGAATTTGTTGTAGGAATTGGAGTACTCTATATCCACTCTTCCGGATAGATTACAATCCCTCAGATAACCATTTATCTCCCTGAATGTGTTATATGCCTTCTTCCCCTCGAGACCCTCATAATTCCATCTTATCCAGCTCGGGATGTAGGTTATCCCGTGACTGACGAAGGGGAAGTCCCGAAAATAGGATTCTGTGGCCTTCAGTATGGGATCATCACCACAGCCGGCGACCTTACCTATCTCCGAGATGACCCCGGATACGCCAAGGTTTACCCAGATTAGAGTGGATAAAACAACTATTATCAGAAAGAGCCATCTCGCCCTGAGGTTTCTGGATACTCTCCCCAGACCATCAGATGCCAGGAGGAGAGGGATAAAATAGGTGAAGGGAATGAATCTTATGTAGAGTAGATTTATATACTTGATAGATAAGATCAGGAACACGGAGGAGAGGATCGCCCACAGGAAGTACAGGGTTTTTTTGTCTCTGTTGAGGATTCCGGAGGTGACACTTATGGCCGCAAATATATAGAAAAGGGTGAACTGAGGTACTATGACGATGTCAAGATTCGGAAAGTCGAAAAAGACATCCCTTGGGGCGGCAGAGAATCCCAGCTTGGCTATTAATGGAATGGTCCAGAAGCCGGATATTAAGCCCGCGAGAAAGAAAACCTCGAACAGATAGATAAAATTCCTTGATCTATCTCCAGATAATAGGAAAAAGATCGAGACGAGGGTGATGAAGATTCCCGTGTATATATGGGTCAGAACTACCATTGCCAATAAAACCGAATTCCATATGGTATATCTTTTTCTCTTAATTCCAAGGTACAGGGAGCCCATGAGTAGAATCGTCAGGGAGAAGCTTATCATGTAGGAGAATTCCCCCGCCAGTGTGCTGGGGATATTGCCGCCCCACTGGGATTGTGTTTCTAAGAAAAGTAATAATGTTGTGAAGCCAGAGGCTATGGCCGGTGTTGGGAATTCGAAGCCCATGAATCTCATCGCGAGGAAGGTCGTTAGAGGCAGGAGGAACACCCCCAGGATGGTAACCAGCTTGAATGATATCTCGAGGGGGATAAATAGGGAGATAAAAGACATTAGCAGATAGGGTGGGACAAAATAGAACTGAAACATCGGGATTCCAGCCATCCAGTGGGGGTACCATCCGATGAGTTTTTTGTGAGGCAGGAGATAGTTTTTCATGTAATGCGCCAAGACGTAGTGGGAACCCATATCTCCCCCGGTGGTGGTCGTATTTGAGAGGATTAAGTCCGGTGGAAAGAAGATTGAGAGAAAGGAGAGGATTACCAGGATGGATATACAGTTGGCAACGAATTCCGGGTTTAATTTCATTTTCTGAATTGATATACAATGAAGATCAGGATTAAGATTACTACAATAGCTATTGGGAGCCACGAGGGTACAAATCCCTTGTGTTCTACGACATGCACGATCCCGCTGGAGGAGGAGGAATAGTGCGAGCCCTCTTCCTCGTAGTTTATGGTCGCGAAGATAACATAGTTACTCCCGGGAAGGGCACCGAATGAAGAAATGCTAAAAGAAACCTCCCCATCGGATTTTTTATCGATAACTAGGGTTTTCTCTTCTCTATCTGATCTCAGCTCTCTGGGTAGAAGAAGCTCTACTTGGATTGAATGAGGTTTATCATCAAAATTCCTTATCGATAGCTTTAGATCTTTAGTTTCTTTATCCCCCAGGGTGATCTCGGGGACCCTCGCCATTACCCTGGAAAAGGTGGGTTTCTTTATAACCAATGAAAACGTGGAGATGGCGGAGAAAGGATATCCGTTTGCATCCCTGTAATCCGTTATTACACCGAGAGTATATGTCCCAGGGGTTACATTCTCGTCGATTTTAATCTTAAGTTCTCCGGTATATAGTTCATCTGGATTCAGCCTTCCCGGAAGTAATTCATCTGAATCCAGGCCCTTGGGAGTTATCAGAGATACCAAGACATCATATGCTGGCTCGTCTCCGGAATTTACTATCGTCAGATTAACGGGTGTTTCGTTATCCCGGACTATCCTCTCCATAGAGACTGTGGTTGTTATCGAGATGAATGTTGCGGATACACCTCCAATGAGAATGAAAAAAATAATCAAAGATTTTCTCATCTCTGCACCGATTTGACACTATAGATAGCTATGGTAAATGTATTTATTAACTGAATTGGTAATTATAACTAATATAAGCAGGATGGATTTTAAGTCTGCAAACGAGCGGGAAAAAGACACGGATGTTGAAGATATTAAGGAAGATGAAGAGAGAGAAAAGGAGGGAATAGTTAAGGAGGTTAGGGATAATGGAGATGAATATGCAACCGAGTTAGATTCCTATAATATATCCCTCGACGAGCTGGCACTTGAGGTAAAGATTCTGGATGTTGGGGATTATGTGGCTCACTATCGGGTATTTTTGCCAGACATAGATTTCGTTACATCGGCTCTATTAGATGAAACCAAGCGCAGTCTGGTTGGGGATATACAACTTGAGATACAGAATATACTGAGTCCAGATAGATTCCAAGAATTGAAGATAAAATTCCTGAAGCGCTCCAAGGAAAAATTAAGTAATGTTCTGAAGAAGGCATCAGAGGAGGATATATCGATGCTGAGTAGGATGATTGTAAATGATATGATAGGTCTGGGTGATATAGAGTATCTACTTGCCGATGGCTATCTCGAGGAGATAGTGGTCAATAGCAGTAAGGATGTGGTATGGGCCTACCACAAAAAGCACGGGTGGTTAAAGACAAATATTCGGATACCCACCGAGGATATGATTATGAACTATTCCGCAAGAATTGCGAGGGAGGTTGGCAGGGAGATAACGCATCTGGAACCACTTCTGGATGCCCATCTATCGACCGGAGACAGGGTAAATGCCACGCTATTTCCAATATCCACAGCCGGAAATACCATTACAATCAGGAGATTCTCCAGAACACCCTGGACGATGGTTCATATGATAGACCCGGCCTTTAATACCATAACATCTGAGGCTGCCGCCTTTCTCTGGCTCTCAGTCGAATACGAATTAAGCATGCTTATAAGTGGCGGTACTGCATCTGGAAAAACATCGATGTTAAATGCCTTGATGCCCTTCATGCCCGCCAACCAGAGAATTATCTCGATGGAGGACACCAGAGAGTTAAACCTGCCCGAATTTTTACACTGGATCCCATTAACTACGAGACCCCCAAATCCAAGGGGTGAGGGCGAGGTCTCTATGTTAGACCTGGTTGAGAATTCATTAAGAATGAGACCCGACAGGATAGTGGTGGGGGAGGTTAGAAGAAAAAGGGAGACGGAGGTTTTATTTGAGGCCATGCACACGGGTCATTCCGTTTATGGGACATTTCACGCAAACAGAGCACAGGAGGTTATAGATAGGATAATGGGTCCCCCAATGAACATCCCGGGGCTCGTTATGAGTTCACTGCCCATAATCGTTGTACAACACATGAATAGAAGAACGGGTCAGAGGCGTACCTTTGAGATAGCAGAGCTTGTAAAGGGGGAGGGAGGAACCCCAGAGCTTAATATCCTCTATATGTGGTCGGCAAAAACAGATAGAGTAGAGCCCGTATCACCAAGTATAAGGGTGAAGGAGGAATTGGAGTTATTCACTGGTATGGATGAAAGGGAGATACAAGAGGACCTGAAGGGTAAACAAAGAATTTTAGAATGGTTACTAAAACATGGCATACGCAGCGTAAATGATGTGGGTAAGATAGTAACGGAGTATTATATTGACAAGGATACCGTTCTTGACTTGGTGGAGGGGGATAAGGATGTGAATATTTAATAGATCAAGATGCCGTTACCATTTGATCCAGAAAAATTGCAAGACTCAGCAAGGGTTTTGAGCTCACCCGCAGAGAGATTGTTATTAATGTTTCCGGATTTGGAGTGGGATCTCAAAAGGGCGGGTTATAAGGTGGGTGCCGTCGAGTATATGAGTGTGGTGCTTTTTATCACGATATCTGTATTTGTGATCACATCATTGCTTATAGTGGCGCCCCTGTTTATAGCACAAACAGAGGTCAATCCATATATCACAGCAAGTATACCAATAATCGTCCCTCTCTTTGCATTCTTTTATTTCCTCTTTATGCCCAGATTAACCGTAATGAGGGAGAGTAGATTAATAGATAAAGACTTGGAGTACATGCTAAAGGATATGCAGATTCAACTGACTGCGGGTGTTCCTTTGTTCAACATCCTGGCCAATATTGCCGCTGGGGGGTATGGGGCATGTTCAAAGTGGGTAGGTGATATAGTACGGGAGGTAGAATCTGGAGGCTCGATGAGAGACGTATTGAATAACTATGGAATGCTGTCCCCCTCGGAGCATATGAGGAGGGCCCTGTGGCAGATCGCCAACGCCATGCAGACGGGATCTGATATAAAAACTGCATTGGTCGCACTTTCAAATGATATAAGACAGGAGAAGGAGAACAAGATAAAGACGTATGGGCAGGAACTGAGCCTATGGGGCCTGATTTACATGATAGCGGTTATTGTGGCACCATCGATGGGCGTAACCCTCTTAGTGGTGCTCTCAAGCTTTGTGGGGGGTGCGATGATAAATATGGACCTATTCTGGGGTGTGCTCATTGGCGTTATTATCTTTCAGCTCCTATTTATATCGATAATAAGAAGTAAAAGACCAGACATTGGATAATGATCAAAATGAAAATATCGGATATGTTTTATACCACATTGAAGATAATCTCTTACATACTTGTGACAATATGGAATTTCCTTGTATCATTGTTTCATATAATACTAAGTTCATTAAAAATAGTCCTGAAACCCTTCTTAGAATTTTTCGGTAAATTTGTAAAATCTGTTTATCACAGACTGGGGTCTTTATTTCCATTCCACATAAGAGATAAGCTCGAGAAGATGTTTCTTTATTCTGGGCTTACACGAAACCCCGAAGAGACGCTGGGAATGACGCTAATGTACAGTGTATTAGTTCCGATTACCGTTTGCTTAATTACATTTGCCCTTACCGGTGAAAAGATTCTATCGATTGGAATGGGTATAGCATCCTTTATTCTTGTATGGATCATAATGTACATGCTATTAAGGTTGCTGGTTGATAGACGTACAGAAAATGTGGAGAAGGTCTTACCGGATCTCCTATCTATGATTGCACAGAATATGAGCGCCGGTATGACACCATATAATGCATTGTGGGTTGCCGCCAGGCCAGAATTTGGACCACTGGCTTTGGAGATACAAAAGGTGGCAAGGGATACATTAACCGGAACGCCATTAGATACGGCCTTAGTAAACATGAGTAAACGGATCAAATCCGAGAAATTGCAACGCACTGTTAAGTTGATGATTCAGGGGATGAGATCCGGTGGTGAGCTTCCAACGGTACTACAGGAGATAGCCAGAGATATAAGAACCGAGCGAAACCTCGTTAAGAGGATGGAGAGTGAGACCAATGGACAGGTTATGTTCATCCTCTTTTCATTAATTATGGGTGCTCCATTATTATTTGCTGCGTCCTCTCAATTTATAAGCATATTTTCCAAGGTGTTTTCAGTTATAGATCTGAGCAAACTACCGCAAGAGGCCCGGATGGGTATAGTCAAAATTCAACCCCTTTCCATTACCGAGGACGATTTCGTGCTTTATTCCCTGATCGTTCTGTCTGTCTGCTCCTTCCTCGGGTCTCTTTTAATAGGTCTGATGCGATCGGGCAAAATGACCTCCGGGATTCCAATCATTCCAATAGCTATGGGTTTATCTATCAGTATCTTCCTCGCATTAAGGTATATATTATCGTTATTCTTTGGGGGCATGATGACTGGGATGTAAAATCATTTAGAGTATTTCATAATGACCCTTCCAATTTTCCTAACCTCCTCCTCTCTTAGCTCAAGTTCGGGGGTTTTATTCTCAATATAATCGGATAGTTCTTCTATTCTTAGAATATCAACGGTTTGGTTCTTTACGGATACACTAACATTTTCATTAGTAAAAACAAGTATGCCATGAACCCATATGTGGGGTATTTCTCTATCAAATATCTCATTACCATGCTCTAATATGAAATCCTTCAGGACCTTTGCATTCCTCTTTACCTGATTGCTGGGGCTACCTATCCAGAGCTCGTACCTCTTTCCCTTCTTACCTATCTTGTATCTAATCCACGAATCTCCATCACATTCGATCTCGCCGCCATAATTCTTTGATTCTATGACGAATATTCCATTTGGACCAATAACTATATGATCCGTATCGCCCCTATTTGGCGGTATTACGACGCCGTTAATTAGATAATAAGAATCGTCCAGTTTCTCCAATTCCTTAGTCACCATATCCTCACCGAGCACGCCACTGACCCATAAAAGGTATTTCCGGTAGGTATAGATGCCGAGGACATAGGCTAAAGGGATCAATATGACGCCAACGGTAGCATAGGGAAATTGATTCATCACAAAGAGCATCACAGATAGGATGAAGAGCATTAAAAATAAGAATAAACGGCCCTTAATTAAATGTATATTGCGCCAGACATACAGGTCAACTCCTCTCTTCAGTACGTGCATGATATATACTACACATTTATTTAAAAAAGGAAAAACCTGCGTTGTTGCACAAGTATAACAAGTATAAGAGATAGAGCTACTCTTTGACCCTAAATATATACTTGCTGCCCTGAACATCCAGAGATTAGTAATAAGGGTAAAAATGATCATTCGTACATTTACACTAACGCAGAGATTGTGCTTTATACTATTCCGGCAATATTCCCGCGATTACCAGTGAGACAGTCTGAAGGTTTCGCTCGGATAATTGCTAAGGTTATTGGTGCGAGAGATGTACCCGATTACACAACCCATGGAGGCATAGAAGGGAAGAGTTGATTGAAAGATAGGTTAGATATCTGAAATTCTGTTTATAGCAAGATTTAAGAAATTATGAGTCACGGGCTCGTAATTAAGGCCCACGATTCGTTCTGATGACATCTAGGACCTCCTGTCCTAAGTGTGTCGGACTGAAAGTCGGTGACCTCTCCGAGGTTATCTGATAATCATCTCCTTGCCATCCTTTACTATCCTGACCCCCGGCTCCTCCACAACCCTACCAATCTTTCTTATCTTCCATTCATCCCCGAACCTCTTTATGACGTCTTCAGAATCCTTTTCATCAACGATGCTACAGAATCCAACACCCATATTGAATGTCCTGTACATCTCCTTATCGGAGACGTTTCCCTCCTCCTGTATTTTCCTGAATATCATCTGTGGTTTCGGCATGTTATCGAGGTAAAACCCCAGATCGGTTATTCTGAGTAAATTCCTAACTCCACCACCAGTTATGTGCGCCAAGCCGTGAACATCATAATTATTTATTAATTCAAGGATCTCCTTCACATAGATCCTTGTTGGAGTTAACAGGTCTATCCACATATTCCTCGGCAGAACCTTTCTAGCCAGGGTTAGCCCATTAGAGTGAATACCTGAGCTTTTAAACCCAAGAACAACGTCTCCCACCTTGATTTTCTCGCCCAATATAACCTTGTCCTTGTTAACTATTCCGACGGCGGTCCCAGCCAGATCAAAACCCTTTTCATCTATTCCCGTTATAATCTCCGGCAGGGTTGCAGTTTCGCCGCCGACTACTGCAACATCGGCTTCTTTTGCGCCCTCATAGATTCCGATGCATATCTCCCTAACGATCTCTGGATGAATGTGCTTTACTGCTATGTAATCAACCATTGCGATGGGTTCTGCACCAATACAGATCAAATCGTTGACATTCATTGCAACGAGATCTATACCAACTGTGTCATATTTGTCGAGTTCCTGAGCAACTAGAATCTTGGACCCAATACCATCCATACATATAGCCAGTGCAAAGCTTCCCATGTCAATCAGGTTCGCGTAGGACCCAATACCCTGCATTACCTCACCCACCTTACCCTTACGGAACCTGGAGGTTTTCTCTATTATACCCCTTATCTTCCTTATAGCAAGCTCCTCCCTCTCGATACTCACACCGGCCTTTGCATAGGTCATCTCCTCGGGCATCTTCCTTTAAATTCCTGTATAAAA
>Ga0164311_10001349_pt1 | contig 11945 bp, 12 predicted proteins | sample GuaBasSedimGuay2_FD_121796 | JGI IMG/M metagenome (GOLD analysis project Ga0164311, IMG submission 121796) | Subseafloor sediment microbial communities from Guaymas Basin, Gulf of California, Mexico - Guay2, Core 4569-9, 9-12 cm | ecosystem: Environmental > Aquatic > Marine > Hydrothermal vents...
AGGGCTTACGTCAACGAGTCCCTATGCGTTGGCTGCGGGCACTGTGAGAAGGTTTGCCCATACAAGGCGATAGAGATAGTTGAGGTGGCGCCGGGCAAGAGGGTTGCTAGAGTGCATGAAGTTGAGTGCGAGGGCTGTGGAGCTTGTGCAGCTACGTGTAGGACGGGGGCCATGCAGCTTAGGCACTTTAAGGATAACCAAGTGCTGGCTCAGCTCATGGGCTTGTTGGGGGGTTGAGCGTTGGGTGAGCAGTTCGAGCCCATCATAGTCGCTTTCTGTTGTGAGCACTGCGCTTACGCAGCAGCTGACCTAGCTGGAGTGTCGAGGATGCAGTACCCGCCAAACGTGAGGATCATCAGGCTACCGTGCACAGGGAAGGTTGACATGCTCTACATACTGAAGGCGTTTGAGCTAGGAGCAGACGGCGTCTTTGTAGCTGGATGCCTAAAGGGGCAGTGCCACTTCGTCGACGGCAACTTGAAGGCTGAGGCTAGGGTCCAGTTCCTAAAGAAGATACTGGATCTCCTAGGCTTCGGCGGCGATAGGCTCGACATGTTCTTCATGTCGTCGGCCATGGCCGGCGAGTTCGTCAAGGTAGCTCACGAGTTCACTGAGAGAATTAGGAAGCTTGGTCCAAACCCCTACTTTAAGAGGGCTGAGGGGCTTGGTGAGAAATGAGCGTTAAGGTACCGTCGAGCATGGAGGAGCTCCTGAAGCTCATAGAGGAGGAGCTGAAGCCAATAAAGGTGGAGGTCAAGAACGAGAGGAGGGCTTACGTGGAGATAAGGAGGGAGGACGTTAGGAAGGCTGCTAAGCTCATGCTCGACCTCTTCGAGCCCTTGAGGGCTAGGCTATCAACAGCATCAGCCGTGGACTGTAGGAGCCACTTCGAGATCCTCTACCACTTCACGATAAGCCAGTTCGGAGCAGTTCTAACCATGAGGTGTAGAGTGCCGAGGCAAAGGCCTAGGATAAGCTCGATAGCCGACATAATATACGGTGCTAACTTCATTGAGAGGGAGATACACGACCTCTTCGGGATAGTCTTCGAAGGACACCCGAACCTCGAGAGGCTCATACTCCCAGACGACTGGCCTGAAGGGGTGTACCCGCTTAGGAGGTATGGTTGATGCCAGCTGAAAAACCTGAGAGCAGGCTTGAGAAGACTGTTGAGCTCCCCATAGGTCCATATCACCCAGCCTACAAGGAGCCTGAGATGTTTAAGCTCTACGTGGATGGAGAGGAGATAGTAGACGCCAAGATAAGGATAGGATATCAGCACAGGGGCATAGAGTACCTAGCTCAGAGGATGACTATACAGCAGATAGTATTCTTGGTCGAGAGGATATGTGGGATATGCTCAACCTCACACCCCATATGCTTCTGCCAAGCCGTTGAAGACGCCATGAACCTAGAGGTCCCCGATAGGGCTAGGTACATCAGGGTCCTCATAGGCGAGCTCGAGAGGATACATAGTCATCTCCTCTGGGCTGGAGTAGCTCTCCACTTAATAGGCTACGACACCCTCTTCATGTACTTCTGGAGGTACCGAGAGCCTGTATGCGAGCTACTTGAGGAGCTCACTGGGAATAGGCAGCACTACGCCATGATATGTCCTGGAGGCGTTAGGAGGGACATAGACCTCAAGAAGATGAAGCCGAAGATCCTGAGAGTCCTAGATGAGATCAAGGAGCCCATAGCCAAGGTGGGCGAGGCAGTTGCGAAGGATAAGCTCGTGAAGGCGAGGATGGTCGGCGTAGGCGTCCTCACAAAACAAGACGCCTTGAAGTACTGCACAGTAGGCCCTACAGCTAGGGGCTCCGGCCTAAAGATAGACGTGAGGGTCGACGAGCCCTACGCAGCCTACAAGGAGGTTGGCGTCGACATCAAGGTGTTGAGCGAAGGAGACGTAATGGCCAAGACCCTCGTCAGGGTCCTAGAGGTGCTTGAGTCCATAGAGATAATAAAGAGGTGCTTGGACGCCATGCCCAACGGACCCATCAAGGCCGAGTTCAAGGAGTACCCAGTAGCTGAAGGAGTTGGCAAGTATGAGGCTCCTAGAGGCGAGGACATACACTACGTAAGACTTCAAGGGACAACTGTCCCCTACAGGCTTAAGGTTAGAGCCCCGACATACGCCAACCTGCCATCACTAGTCCCTCAACTCATAGGTGAGTCCATAGCTGATGCCCCCATAATAATAGGGTCCATAGACCCATGTTTCAGCTGCACTGAGAGGGTCTCCGTAGTAGACGTCAAGGAGGGCAGGACCTTAACCCTCACCATGAGCGAGTTCAACGAGTTTGGGAGAAAGAGGAAGAACCCATTAAAGGTGAAGTGAGATGGATTGGCTCTACATAGTTAAGCTGATAGTCTACGTAGTGCTGGTGGGAGTTGTAGCTGCGCCAAACATAGGCCTATTCTTCACGTGGATGCACAGGAAGCTTGGAGCTAGAATGCAGTGGCGTATAGGTCCACCCCTATATCAGCCTTGGGCTGACGTGGTAAAGCTCCTCTCGAAGGAGACCATAATCCCAGCCACAGCCCACAAGACAACCTTCCTAGTAGCTCCTCCACTAGCCGTGGCCTCAGCAGTGCTAGCCATAGTGATAATGACGCCATTCGCTCCCCCAGTCCAAGTCTACCACATAAGCTTCACTGGTGACGTCATAGTCGTCCTCTACCTACTGACGATGCCCGCCATAGCGGCTATGATAGGAGGCTCAGCTTCAGGCAACCCGTACGCCTCCGTCGGCGTCCAGAGGGAGATGACTTTGATATTCGCTTACGAGCTGCCCTTCATAATGGCAGCACTAGTCCCCATATTGAAGGTGGGGAGCCTTAGGCTTGCGGACATAATAGGCTACCAGCTCGAGCATGGACCAATCCTGTTCTCGGTGTCAGGCTTCTTGGCTTGCGTGGTCTTGATAATGGTCATGCAGGCCAAGCTCACGCTACCCCCATTCGACATACCTGACGCCAAGACCGAGATAGTGGCTGGGCCATACACCGAGTACTCAGGTGCCTCCTTAGCGCTGTTTAAGCTGGCTCACGCAGTCATGCTCTTCGCAGTACCGCTGTTCATATCGGATCTCTGCTTGGGAGGGCTCATAGTCAGGAGCTTGAGCGACCCAGTGACCTTGACGCTCGACATAGTGCTTATAGTCGTGAAGCTCGTGGTGTTAGTGCTCATAGCCGCCTTCATAAGGTTCTTCAACCCGAGGATCAGGATAGACCAGGCGTTCGGCATGTTCTGGAAGACCGCTACGGTGATAGCTGTGGTGGCCCTCGCTCTAAGCTTCGTTCCTCTACCATACTTCTAGGTGGTGGAGATGACTGGACTCGTAACTTGGGCTCGGCTGAAGTCCCCCTGGCTATTCCACTTTAACTCAGCCTCCTGCAACAACTGCGATATAGAGCTCGTGGACGCCATAACCCCTAGGTTTGACGTTGAGAGGTTTGGTATACTCGTTGAGGGTAGCCCTAGGCACGCCGACATACTCGTCGTCACTGGCTTCGTGAATAGGCAAGCTGCTCCTAGGCTTAGAAGGATATATGAGCAGATGTCCAACCCCAAAATAGTGATAGCTCTAGGGAGCTGCGCCACGTCTGGAGGAATATTCGCCAACAGCTACAACGCGGCTGGCCCCGTCGACAGGGTGATACCAGTAGACGTTTACATACCGGGCTGCCCGCCTAGACCTCAAGCCATAATTGATGGGGTCGTCAAGGCCCTCATGAAGCTTCAGTCCTTGGGAGGTGGCAAGAAGTGATTGACTTGTCGCTTATCATGCTCCTGATGGTCTTAGCTCCAGCAATAGGAGGCTTCATAACGCTAGGGCTCGGCAGGGCTAGGACGGCTGCTGGCGCTGTGTCTTCAGTCGCGAGCTTCATATCCCTCCTCATGGCTGGAATGCTCGTCTACAAACTTAACGTTGAAGGTATAGCGTGGCAGGCCGAGCCTAAGGTGGAGGTTTGGCGTATAGGCATGGCGGGGATGACTTGGGAGTTCGAGGTGACGATGCTCAACACCCTGAGCATACTCTTCACAGCGCTGCTAGGCTTCCTAATAGCGCTCTACTCGACTAGGTACATAGCCAAGTACGACGGGAAGGGGTACTACCACTCCCTCATACTGTGGAGCATAAGCGCAGCCATAGTGGCCATGATGTCCCTCAACTGGATACCATTCTTAGTGTTCTGGGAGATATGCACGTTAACCCTGTTCTTCATGGTTAGGGCTGGAGGATCTGAGGCTAAGATGCCAGCCTACAGGATGCTGCTGTTGCTGGCCACGACTGATCTCCTCATGGCTATAGGTGTGGCGCTAGCTGTATCTCAGACTGGAAGCTTGGAGATAGTTGCTCTCACTGGGCTCAGCCCGTTCATGGTTGGCCTGGTGTTCACCCTCATGCTCATAAGCGCTCTCGCCAAAGCCGGCGGAATACCCTTCCACACATGGATACCAGACATAGCTCCAAGCTCCCCATCAAGCACCTTAGCCCTATTCCCAGGGGCCTACGACAAGCTGCTGGGCATATTCAAGCTGGCCGTGATATGCCACTTCCTCATAGTCTTCGCCCCCTCCTACAGCACAGCTGTGACGGTCATAGGTATGATAACTATGCTCTTGGCGGTGCTCATGGCCATGATACAGCACGACATAAAGAAGCTCCTGAGCTTCCACGCCGTTAGCCAAGTCGGCTACATGATCACTGGGATAGGGATAGGTACACCTCTAGCTATTGCTGGAGGCTTATTCCACATGGTCAACAACGTGGTCTTCAAGAGCTGCCTATTCCTGTCGGCTGGAGCCGTGATATACGTCACAGGAGTCAAGGAGGTTGAGAGGCTCGGCGGGCTGGCCAAGAAGATGCCCGTGACCTTCACCTGCGCCTTGATAGCGGCGCTAGCCATATCGGGTGTACCTCCGCTAAACGGCTTTGCCAGCAAGTGGATGATATACCAAGCTGCCTTCGAGGCCACCAGCATAAGCCCTGTAAACGCAGCTGCAGGCATAGTTGCGGTCTTGGCGAGCGCTTTGACCTTGGCGTCCTTCATAAAGTACTTGCACAGCGTCTTCCTAGGGCCACTCCCCAAGGAGTTTGAGGGGGTTAGGGATGTCCCGTTGAGCATGAAGGCCCCCATGGTGGTCCTAGCGGCTCTATGCCTAGTATTCGGGCTGTTCCCACAGATACCCCTCAACTACCTAATACTTCCATCGCTGAACAACCTCAACATAGTGTGGGGTGTGCCTCAGGCACTACCATTAGACTGGCTCTACTTGGCCCCGTCGAGCTGGGCTTCTTGGAGCCCTGTCGTAGCGACCTTCATAGCCCTCTTCGCGCTAGCCCTAGGCTCACTCCTCTACACAGCTGGTAGGAGAATTCAGCCGTTCACGTTTAGGGCTGAGGGCGTCAAGCCCTTCGTGTCCGGCGAGGACTTAGTCGTCCACTACCATGGAGGGCACTTCTACGGGCCAGTCAAGCTCTCCTTTAAGAGGTTCTACGAGGTAGCTGAGATGGGAGGCTTCTCGATAGCATGGAGAGCTGTAGCTTCAGCGTTTAAGCCTCTGCTTAGGAGCCCTAGAAACGGGGTCTTCTTCGTCTACGCCCTCTGGATCATCGTCCTAATAATCATACTTATGGTTGGTGTAGGAACATGACGAAGTGGAAGGCCATATCTGAGGGGTTTAGAGCCCTCTTCAAGGGGCCTTATACAGTCAGGTATCCGTTTGAGCCCTCCCCACCACCAGAGACTTTTAGAGGCGCACCTGAACGAGACACTGAGAAGTGCACTGCCTGCGGTGCTTGTGTTCAGAACTGCCCTCCAGGGGCTATATCGATACTCGACTTAGCGGAGGAGGTTGCTGTCGAGACTTGGTATGGCAAGTGCATATTTTGCGGTAGGTGCGTTGAGGTATGCCCTGAAGAAGCCGTTAAGATGAGCTTGAGGTACAGCCTCTCCACCTACGACAAGGAGGAGGTTAAAGAGAAGGTCTCCATGAAGGCCTACAGGTGCCAGATCTGTGGAGCCCTTATAACGAGCGAGAGGCACGTGGACGTGGTGAAGGAGAGGGTTAAGGTCCTACCCCTACCGCTCAACTACGCCACCGCCATATCCCTATGCCCAGAGTGCAGGAGGAAGTACCAGGCCTCATACCTCCTAGGGCTGAGAGTCGAGGCTAAGCCTCCGATGGCTGAGAAGCTCATCCGCGTGGAGGAGAGGGCTTAAAGCACCTCTAAGAGCTCCTCAAAGCTCCTACTAAAGCCGTCTACGTCATCAGCACTGAAAGATAGGACCTTTATCTCGAACTCCTCGATCATCCTCTCAGCCTCTGAGCTTATCTCTCCAGCTACGACTAGCACGTACTTGGAGATCTCTGTGTCGAAGAGCTTAAGCCATAAGCTCACTATGCTCGTCTGGTCAGCTAAGCCCTCTAAGCAGTCAACTGCTAAGACCACCTCGCCGTCCTTAACCCCAACCACGTCAAACACGTGTTCTACGCCTGAAACCCCGCTTATCGACTTAGACCTCTCAACGCTGAGCCCCCTCTTGAGAAGCTCTTGAGCAACTAGATCCACCACCAGGTTTTTCACGTGGACACCTCCAACTCAGCCACCTCACTTCAGCTCAAGTCTAACTAGACAGTAGGGGTCTCCTGTTGCTTGGCACTTCTCCTCGACAGCCCTAAACTTGAGGCCGCAAACTCTAGAGGCGACTCCAGCTATGTTCCCCTTCGTGAAGTAGCAGACGGGGCTCTCAGCCCTACCGTAGAGCTTCAAGTGGGTAACTGCCTCCCAGCAGTCCTTCATCTTAAAGGTGAAACTCATGCTGTTGACGTCGAGGTCGTAGGGCTCAATTACAGCGCAGCCGACTACTCGAGCGTAGTCTGAGAAGAACCTCGCGAGGGTCATAACGGTCTCCCTATCCACAACCCCCTCCTTCAAGCCCAGCATCTTCATCATGCCCTCGGCGAGCTTAACTCCATAGCTGAAGCCCAAGTGGTACAGGAAGGCCTCAGTCGCCGTGCCCAGCATCCCCTTAAGCTCTTCAACGCCCTCTATGAAGAAGGGCCCCACAAGCCCGAAGAGCCTCATGCCGTCCCTGCCTATGGTCAATGGGAAGAAGAACAAGTCGACTCCCCAGCCCACCTTCATGTGAGGGGACGACTTGGCCTCTGCCTTGAGCACGCAGGCCAGAGACCTGGCTTCGTCCATGATCTTCTCGAGGTCCTCGCAGAGTATGAACATCTGAATGGCGTAGAGCCCCTCTTGATCTCCGTGAGGGGTTATGGTGCAGGACAGGGGCTTGACCGTTATGCCCCTCCAGAAGGCGTTTACGTCGTTAACTAAGAACAAGCATTCAGCTAAGCACCTACCGGGTAGTGGGTGTATGAGTGGGAACACGAAGGGCTTATATTCTTGCCCAGCCATACCCCCTTCAAGACTAATATCCCCAGTTCATTCTAGTAAAGTTTGTTCTTAGGCCCTCCCTCAGGGCATGAAGCTTCAAGCGCGAGTTAAGGTTAAAGATGCTCTCCTACAAGCCCAGCACTGAAACGACACTGCAACTGGTAGGCTAGCTGTGTGAGTATGCGCAGCCTCCACCTTCACGTCTAGGGCTGTCCACCTACCTCCAAGCCCCATAGGCCCCACGCCCAGCCTATTGACTGCCTCGAGGAGCTTAACCTCAAGCTCAGCCACCTGAGGATCACGGCTCCTAGCACCTATAGGCCTTAGGTGAGCCCTCTTAGCCAGCTTAGCAGCCACCTCAAGGCTCCCTCCAACCCCAACGCCTAAGATGACTGGAGGGCAGGGCTTGCCCAAGGCTTGAACTACGCTCTCAAGCACGAAGCGAGCCACACCCTTAACCCCCTCAGCTGGAGCTAAGACAGCGGCTTTACTGACGTTCTCTGAGCCAGCGCCCTTAGGCAGCACTGTTATCTCGACTTGACTACCAGATGTGAACTCCCACTCCACAACGGGGATCATGACCCCCACGTTGTCCCCCGTGTTGACCCTCGACAGTGGGTGGACTACGTTGGGCCTAAGCGGGATCACTCTAGTAGCCTCCTTGACAGCCCTCTTAATGGCGTCCTCCAGCTCCAGCGTGCTCAACCCACTCTCAACGCCGTACTTGACGTAGAAGTGGAGGAGCCCAGTATCTTGACATACAGGCGTCCTAGTCTCCCTCGCCAGCTTTATGTTGTCCAGTATAGCCTTAAGCTGAACCCTACCGAGCTCACTCTCCTCGGTCTCATAGGCCCTCGCCAAGGCCTCTTCAACGTCTCTAGGTATGTCGGACACAGCCCTCCATATGGCCTCAACTATGTCACCAACCAAGCCCATGGAGAAGCCTCCAGCACTTGAAGCTACTATGAGAGGTCGACTTAAAGGTATTGAGGTGAGAGCGGCTAATCGTCGTGCTTAAAGCCCACGAGTAGGCTTGTTAGCTCGCGAAGCTCCGCACCTTCACGCGTATGGTTCATGCAGCATCCTCCACGTAGCGGTTGATATAAGTTGGGGGTTCTGCGAGGATAAAATTGGTTATGCGAGTTAGTAGGCTTATAGATGCCTGCGTCAACGGTGGAGCTCAGTACGCCGACTGCATAAGCCTCCAAGTCAAGAAGCTGCAGGTGGACGTAGTCGACGGAGAAGCTTCTGTGAGCAGGTCTAGCTGTAGGGCTCACGTGTTGAGGGCTTTGGCTAGCGGCTGCTGGGGTATAAGCGTGGCGTCTACACCTAGCCTCGACATGGCTAAGTCGGCCCTTCGACAGGCATTGAGCTTTGGGAGGGGGAGGATCAAGCTGGCTGATAGGAGGCCTGTTCAAGGTGGCTACGTGATATGCCAGAGGAAGCCCGTTGTCGAGGGGGATGGCGGTGAGGTCGTCGACTACGTGAAGCAAGTCGTTGAGCACGTGGAGAAGGAGTTTGGGTGGGGCTTGAGATCCGTTGAGGGGCACGTCGAGGCATCAGTCGTCGCTAGGGCTATGATGTCGAGCGACGGCGTCAACGCCTACGAGCTCAAGCCATCAATAACAGCCTCATTCCACGCCTACACGTTGACAGGCGACTACGTGTCAGTTGAGGTTTGCGGTTCAGGGGGATTGGAGGTTCTTGAGAGCGTTGAGCCTACTAGGATAGCTGACGAGATAGTCTTTAAGTTGACGTGCAACGCGAAGGCGAAAGCCCTAAACCCCCTCTACAGGGGGTCGACGTTCGACGTACTGCTCTCACCTCAAGCATCAGCCTCCATAGTCCAGTTTGTGGTCGAGAACACCCTAAACGCCTTCACGTATCCTCACAAGAGGCTTAAGGGCTTTGAGGGCTTAACGATATATGATGACCCAACCTTGAGCGGGGGTTTTGGGAGCTTCTTCTTCGACGATGAGGGGGTCAAGGCTAGGAGGAAGAAGCTCATGGAGTCAGGTAGAGTAGTCACTCTCCTCCACAGTAGGGAGACCGCTTATCAGCATGGAGTTGAGCCAACAGGTAACGGCAGAGGGCTCGCCGAGCCCCCTAAGCCCATGCACAGCAACATAGTCGTTAAGGGTGGGGACTGGAACTTTAAGGAGATGATGGAGGAGACGAAGCTCGGCTTCTTGATAGATGGGGTTAAAGCCCTAAGGCTCGTGGACGGCTTCGTGATCGCGGAGCCCGACGCCGCACTAGTCATCGAGAGGGGTGAGCCCAAGGAGCCTGTTAAGCTCAACTGCATAGCTGTGAAGCTCCTCGACTTCTACTCCAAAGTGAAGGCTGTAGCCTCAAGCCCACTGGGCTGCGCTCAAGGAGCCATAGGGGACTGCAAGTCAGCCTCCTACAGCCCACCCCTCAAGGTTGAGGTGAGGGCGCTTTAAGGGTATAAGCTGCAGCTCGACAGCTCAACTCTCCAAGGAATATTCAAATAGAGCTTTAAGCCGATATATTGAGGCGTAGTGGAGAGCGATGTTGAAGGTCGAAGAGGAGCACTACGAGGCCAGTGGGGGTGTCGTGGAGGCTAGGGACTTATGGAAGGTCTACAGGCTGGGCTTGACGAAGCTGGTTGCGCTGAGAGGTGTGAACTTAAGCGTTAGAGTTGGAGAGGTCGTAGCGATCGTGGGGCCCTCAGGAAGCGGGAAGACAACCCTCTTGACGATCCTCGGAACTCTCTCTAAGCCAACTCGAGGAGTTGTCTTGATAGGTGGTGTAGACGTAACGAAGCTGAGCGACGAGGAGCTGGCCAAGCTTAGGAATAGGAAGATAGGCTTCGTATTTCAGACCTTCAACTTGATAGGTAGGTTGACAGCCCTCGAGAACGTTGAGCTCCCCCTTATAGCGGCTGGCGTACCCCCGAGAGCTCGTAGGCACATGGCTCTAGAGGCCTTGAAGCTCGTGGGCTTAGAGAAATGGGTGAATCACAGGCCCATGGAGCTAAGCGGTGGACAGCAGCAGAGAGTTGCCATAGCTAGAGCCATAGTGACTAGGCCTCAAATAGTGCTAGCAGACGAGCCGACGGGGAACTTGGATTCAAAGACGGCTCTGAGCATCATGGAGCTCTTCAAGAAGCTCAACGAGGAGCTCGGCGTCACGATAATCATGGTGACCCACAACCTAGAGCTCACAAGGTACTGCCACAGGGTTGTGCACTTGAGGGACGGCATGATAGTTAAGGAGGAGTTGCTACGTGAAGGCTTGGAGTAGAGCTTCGATCTTGGCGTTGGCCTTAGCCGTCACGCTGATCCTAGTGGCATCTCCAGCCAAAGCCTCAGGGTCTAAAGGCTGCTTCGAGGTAGTCGACAGCTACTGGGGTCTTGTAGAGGGCAGGGGGGTTGAGACGCCCTACCAAGTGCAGCTCCACGATGCAGCTCCAGGGGATAGAGACGTGGTGCTCGTGGTGAGGGTGAAGTATGTGGGGGAGTACCAGAAGATAGCGAACATCAAGGCTGAGCTCACGCTAACAAGTCCATTTAGCCAAGTGAACGAGGAGGAGTTGAGTAGCTTCTATGGGTCTAGCGTGTCCATGGGGGAGGTCTTCGAGCTCCAGTTTAAGCTCGACGTACCGTCAAACGCCAGCATAGGCGTCTACCACTTCCAGCTTAAAGTCCAGTTTGACTCCATATACAACGTCACTCAGACCAGCCACGGCTACGCAGTCATAGAGCGCTGGGAGAAGCTCGATAGCCCAGTAAGCGAAACCCTAGACGTGCCAGTTGAGCTCCTAGGCAGGCCTAGCTTGACCGTGTCCTCAGAGCCCATACAGCTCGGCAACTTGACTGAGGTCAAGATATCCATAACGAACGTGGGCAGCGGCGTTGCACGCGACTTGTGGGTTAAGCTTAGCGCAACCGCTGGCTCCAACATAAGGATTCTGGAGGGCTTCGAGAAGAACGTTGGAGACCTAGAGCCCAACGAGACAGCTCACGTGGAGTTCGAGGTCTACGTGCCTCCAGACCAAGAGCAGCCTGAAGTTCAGCTTCAGCTCGACTACAAGAGCCCCTACGGAGCTCATCGAAGCGAGCAGTGCACCGTGAACCTCTTCATAAGATCCATTGAGCCCAAGCTCCAGATCTACGCTGAGCCGGAGTTCTTGACTTGTGGCTCCATAAACCTCGTAACCTTGACTTTGAGGAGCAACTACGCCTACAAGCTCTTCGACGTCAGGGCTACGATAACCACTACAACGATAACCCAGACTGCTATACCGATACAGGTGCAGAGCATACCTCAATCTAGAGCTGTAGTCGTGGGGCACGAGGTGCACTGGTTCATAGGGGACCTCGAGCCCTACTGCGAAGAGAACTTGACGTTGAGGGTCTACGTGCCTCCAGACGCGTCATCTGTTGAGCTGGACTTCTCCTTCTCCTTCATAGACTCTGGAGGGGTGTTGAGGAGCGAGAGGACGAGCATAAGCTTCCCAGCTGTAGGTGGAGTAGAGTTCGCAGTTAGTGAGTACACGACTTACCC
>Ga0164311_10001350_pt1 | contig 11942 bp, 11 predicted proteins | sample GuaBasSedimGuay2_FD_121796 | JGI IMG/M metagenome (GOLD analysis project Ga0164311, IMG submission 121796) | Subseafloor sediment microbial communities from Guaymas Basin, Gulf of California, Mexico - Guay2, Core 4569-9, 9-12 cm | ecosystem: Environmental > Aquatic > Marine > Hydrothermal vents...
CCCCTTAAGCCTGCGAAGCACGATCATCACTAAAGCTAGTCCCATCCTAAGCATGTTGACATCTTCTGAAGGGTCAAGTTCGTAGAAGCTTCCATAAGTATAGTCTGAATATTTACCGTTGGTCTGCGTTGGGACGGGAACCACTTTAAAGTCCCTGAAAACCAATGTTCTTCCCTTCACCTTCTTAACCACAGGTTTAGAAGAGTAAATCCTCCAAGAAACACGGTTAGGTATCTTCAAGAACTTGCCGAAACCTCTACGCGGAGGATACACGACACAGAGCACCTCACTGTGAAGCCTCCCGTGGATGTAGTCGTGGACTATGGACGGCTCCTCCCCCCACTTTGACTTTGCCTCCCTGTACTCCTCTAAGGCTTCAGCCAGCCCTTCTCTCCGCCATAGCGCAGATTCCCTAAGCCTCTCCTCAAGCACCGCAGCTACAACTCTCCCTGTACGCCCGCCTACCCTATGTTCAACCACGATGCCGTCAGAGGTATAATCCATGCATCCTACCTGAAACTTCTCGACAAGGTCGCAGTGAGAGATCCCTTCTAGGTAACGTTCCTCGCCACCCTCAACCATAACTCTGTTTATGCCGAAGGGAGGTGCAAACTCATAGAAATTGAGGTTACGCCAGGCTTCCTTGCCTTTATCCGTTAGCTCTCCTCTTGAAACTAGGCCTAGGCGCTCGAGGAAACTATACTCATCCTCAGTTAGGAGCTTCTTAAGCCTCGGAGAGGTAAACTTTAACAGAGATACGAAAAGCTTGAGGTACTCGTTCCCTGGATTGACAATTACTTTTTCGATAGGCATTGAGAGCCAAACCCTAAGCGCAGCGAGGCCTCTTGAGAGCACATCACGATCCCAGCCACCGCTAGGTATTATCACCGTTTCAGAGAACTCGAGCTCTCTTCGTCTACCTTTACGCCCTTCTCGCTGATGGTATTCTCGAAGATCCTCAGGTAGGCCTATATGTACTATTCGAGCTACCGTGCCGATGTCAATGCCTTGGCTGAGCGTCCTTGGAGATATAAGTAGCTTAACCTTCCCCGATCTAGCGCCTTCCTCCGCTTTAGCTCTCGCCTCTCGGGATAGGAGGTGATGGTGAGAAGCTACAGCCTCCTTTAAATAGTCGGGAAGCTCGCTCCGAAGACGTCGAGCGAGTTCTTCCGCCTTAGCTATGCTTCTCGTGAACACTAAAGTAACCCAGGAATCCTCGACGTACTTAGCCAAGAGGGCGAGGGGGTCGAGGTCCATGGAGGGTATGGCTATGTTAAGTGCTTGAGCTACCTCCAAGATTTTATGCACGTTCTCTTTGAAGCGTTCAAAGCTCTCCAAGGACTCCATTACGTCAGGGGCTACACGGTCAGCGAGTTCCGTAATCTTAGCTTTAAGCTCTATCCACTGCTTCCTCAGATCCTTCCCTAAAACTACATACACTCTGTTCTCCACCCGGAAGGGGCGTCCCTCAATTATCGCACTGTCACGTTCCAAGACCTCTAAGAAGAAACGTGCTAAGTCCTCCGGGTTTTCTAGAGTAGCAGTTAATGCAGCTACCTGGAAGCCTTCACCTCTCAACATCTTAAGAGCCTTGATCATCCCCATGAGCACGGCCACTTCACGGGGACCGTAGAAATCTACTTCGTCCAGTACAAGGAGGCCGAGTTTCTGGAAGAAGCCTTCCAGAAGTGAAGCCTTGCCCAGCGCAGCTCTTTTGATTTCATGTAGTAGTAGAGCCGGGTTCGTTATAACTATGTCCTGCTTCGTCAGCCTTGACCTCGCCCTCGATGAGCCCTCAAGCTTAATGAGGTGCCCCCGCCGAGCTGCATCTAAAACCTCTACTTCAAGCCCAGCAACGCCAGCATATTCCTTAATTCTCCTGACCTGATCATTAGCTAAGGCTAACGTGGGATACACCGCTAATGTAGGTAGCTTAGAGGAGAGTGCATGGAGAAGCCAAGCCTCCGTCTTGCCTGAACCCGTCCCGGATCGAAGTATCAAGTTACGCCCTGACCTTAAAGCCTCAAGAGCCTCGAGCTGATGCCTATAAAGCCTCTTAAAGGCTATTGAGGAGGCTCCAAGCCTACTTAGCTGAGGAACTATGTCAACGAAACCTACCTCGACCTTTTCAGGTTCAAGTTTAGGCTCCACGTAGGAATAGTACTCGTAGCCCAATTCCGATAGCAGCAGCGAAGAATCCATGTTCTCGTAGCTAAAGTTTAGGACAGGGTGCTAAATAATTAGTGTAAGGGGGGATAGCTTGGTTCTAGTTAAAGGGTCATACATCGTTGCCCTAATAACCTGCTCGTCTAAGGAAGAGGCTGAGAAGATAGCTAAGAGGCTCCTCGAAGCTAAAGTGGCGGCCTGCATCAACGTTGTCGCCGACGTTAAGTCAAGGTTTTGGTGGGAAGGCAGAATAGACGAGGCCGATGAGGCTTTACTGATAATAAAGACTAGGTTAGACCTCTTCGAAGAGCTGGTAAAGGAGGTAAAAGCTCTCCACAGCTATACAGTGCCTGAAATCATAGCTTTGCCGATAATTGAAGGCTACACAGGATACCTTAACTGGCTCGATGAATCAGTTAAGCCTTAGCTTTAATTTTACCTTGAGATCCTATACATGTATATTTTATGTGTAGTCCAAGTATCGTAAATCTCCTCCATCCTAATAGGTCTCCACCCAGGAACCTCGAAGTCGTGAGAAACTATCCTTGACCCCAGACGGAGCTCCCTCTCCAGCTTTGGGCGAAGCTTTTCATTAACGCTAGTTAGAAGATAAAGCGTCACGACACTAGCTTCACTAATATCTACTTCGTAGAAACTGCCATGAATTACCTTTACGCGTCCATCCAAGCCGTTTTCCTTGATCCTCCTCTCGATCTGATTGAAGAGGTCCTTCCTCAGCTCTATGCCTACAGCCCTCGCACCGAACTCCTTAGCAGCCAATATCAAGATTCTCCCATCCCCAGCGCCTAGGTCGTATACCGTGTCGTCGGGGCCTACGGAGGCTAGTTCAAGCATTCTCCTCGCTACGTGTTCAGGCGTAGCTACAAAGGGCACGTCATACATCGCCAGGCACCGCCTCAAAGACCTAGCATATAGACTTAAAGCTTCCGCCACAACAACCTAAGGACTTAAAAGTCATGTTAATTATGCTAAGCTAAAGGTGGGGCACGAAAAACCTTCGATGAAGGAGGCTTGAAGTAGAGGTTAACTAAAAGAGAAACCTTAGCTCTCCACATGAATTTTTAAGTTTCCACATCCCAACTACAGGGGCGGTGTAAGCCTTGAGAGTCCTCCACGGAGAAATAGTGGAGCTAGAGAAGATAGATCTAGAAGGAGGTAAGCTGGTCTGCGGTTTCCCCGGCCCAGGTTTGGTTGGAAGCATAGCGGCAAAGTATCTGGCAGGGTACCTTAAAATGGAAGAGGTCGCTTATTTAAGGTCTAGGCTGCTACCTCCCATTTCCATGTTCTATGAAGGGAGGCTTCAACACCCTTTCAGGGTTCACATTAAGCGAGCCAGGAAGCTAGCCGTGTTGATAGCTGAGACTCTAGTGCCCAGCATCGCCTATTACGATGTAGCCTCCTCCATCGTAAACTGGGCTGAAAGTAAAGGCGTTTACATGATCGTTTGCCTAGAAGGAGTACCTGCCAGTGGAGAGCGTGGAGAGCGGTTGGCCTATGGAGCTGCTGAAGACGTAGATGAGCTCGAGAAGAGAGGCATCAAGCCGCTTAATGCGGGAGTGGTGGCGGGGATAAGCGGAGCTATCATGAATGAGTGTTTAGTGAGGAGGGTTAAAGGTGTCTGCCTCTTTGTCCAGGCAGATGCGTCTAAACCGGATGTGGAGGCTGCAGCTGCCCTTCTACAAGCCCTCAATAGTCTTCTAGGGCTGAAAGTAAAGACCGACATTCTACTGGCTAACGCTAACCAGGTGGTGGAGAAGCTACAAGGAATCGTCGAGCATCTAAGGACAGTTAAGGAAAGCGAAGATAAGTTGCGCCTAGCACTATATGCTTAGCGTAACGATCCCTATCAATACCGAAACTACGACGCCAGCTGTTGTTACACCTAACGATATGGAAAGTAAAGCCACCTTCCTATCCATACCTAAAACATGAGCCGCCAACACTGAAGTCCAAGCACCTGTGAGAGGAAAGGGTATAGCTGTAAATATAGCTAAGCCCAACGCTCCATACTTGTTTACGAAAGGCCTCACCCTATCCCTAGCTCTCTTAGCGTAGTTAAAGTATAGCTTAGCCGTTTTCAGAAATAGCCTTGGACCTTTACCAGACTCAACAAACCTTGAAAGCATGGCCTCTAAACTACCAAGCAGTAAGAGAAGAGGGAGAACAGGTGCTATGTTACCCACCACCGCTACGAAAAAGACGGTTAAAGGGTTTAAGCCAACCCACACTCCGTAAGGTATGGCCCCCCTAACCTCCGATATAGGCGCAGCAGCAAGTAGGAAGACGGCTAGAATCTTCAGCATGTCCATAGATGCCCATAGGCTAGAGTATTGCCTAAACTTAAGCTTTAGCTGCCAGAGGGAGAAGCTTTATCGGGAAGAGGCATCATAAACCCAGCGACCGGTACAATGCCTAGCAAGTTGTTTCTAGGCGTGGATGTAGGTTCCTTAACTACCAAAGCCCTCCTCATAGACGAGGAGGAAAGAGTGGTAAGCTATCACATTATGAAGACTGGGGCTAATAGCCGTGAAGCCTCCCTCAAGGTGTCCGAGCGGGTTCTAAAGGAGGCCGGCGTAAACAAGGCGGAGGTAGCGTTTACCGTAGCCACTGGGTATGGAAGAGCTATCGTACCCTATGCCAACACCACGGTCACAGAAATCTCCTGCCACGCGAGGGGGGCCTTTAAACAGTATCCTAGGGTAAGGACAGTAATAGATGTAGGTGGACAGGACAGTAAGGTAATAAAGGTGGGTGAGGGGGGGAGGGTCCTAAACTTCGTCATGAATGAAAAGTGCGCTGCCGGTACAGGTAGGTTTTTAGAGGTCATGGCTCAAGCCTTAGAAGTAGGGCTTGAAGATCTAGGTAGGCTTTCCCTCAAGTCGAAGGTTAAGGTACATATAAGCAGTACGTGTACAGTGTTCGCTGAGAGCGAAGTCGTTGGACTGATAGCTAAGGGTCTACCTAAGGAGGACATCATAGCAGGCATCCACGAAGCTATGGCGAGCAGGATATACAGCCTGGCTATGAACATCGGGGTAGAGGACGACGTAGTGATGACGGGAGGCGTAGCCAAGAATATAGGCTTTGTAAAAGCCTTAGAGGAAAAGCTAGGGAGGAGTGTAATAATACCTGAAGAGCCGCAGATAGTAGGAGCCTTAGGAGCAGCGTTGATAGCTAAGGAAAAAGCGAAAGGTGGTTAAGGTTATTCTCCTTTATAGGAAGGTTTACGTTTTTCTAGAAACGCCTTGACGCCCTCGCGTGCATCGTAGGTTGAGAAGAGGAGGCTCCAAAGCTCAGCCTCGTAATCAAGTCCCGCCGAAAGCGTGTTTTCTAGGCTTTGGTTTACTTGTTCTTTAGCTATCCTCAGCACCACTGGGCTCTTCTCAGCTAGTTTAAGCGCTAAGGCTTCGGCCTCTTCCTTGAGCTTATCGGGAGGAACCACTTTATTTACGAGACCTATCTTTTCAGCCTCCACCGCTGTGATACGGTCTCCGGTAAGGACGAGTTCCTTAGCCTTCCTTACCCCGACCATCCTCCAAAGCCTCTGAGTAGCCCCCCATCCTGGGGTTACACCTACGTTAACCTCCGCCTGGCTGAAGATAGCGTCCTCCGAAGCTATGACGAGGTCGCAGCTTAGGGAAAGCTCCATCCCTCCACCTAATGCGTAGCCATTGACCGCTGCTATGACCGGCTTTGAGAGGTTTTCAATTAGCTTGAAGACCCTATGTCCCAGCCTTGAAAGCTCCCTCGCCTCCATAGGGCTTTTATCCACTATTTCCTTCAAATCTAGGCCTGCGCAGAAGGCCTTCCCCCCCGCTCCCGTCACCACCACTACCTTAACCTCCGGGTCAGCTTCGGCTTCCTTAAAAGCATCCTCAAGTTCTAGGAAGGTGGCGGGGTTGAGAGCATTAAGTACTTGAGGGCGATTCAGCGTTATCCACGCTACTGGGCCTTTCTTCTCATAGAGAATGTTAGAGTAGTTCAAGGCACTGCTTCCTCAACCTACTTCTTCGTGTAGTCGTAGAAACCTCGTCCACTCTTACGCCCTGTCCAGCCAGCCCTTACCATCTGTTTCAGGATTACAGGTGGAGCATACTTAGGATCGTTGGTTTCCCTATAGATCGACTCCAGTACGTCGAGGGTGGTATCAAGCCCTATGAGGTCTAGAAGCTCCAGTGGGCCCATAGGCATGTTGTAACCTAACTTCATAGCTGTGTCTATGTCTTCAGCCGAGGCGATTCCTTGCTCATAGGCCCTCATGGCTTCAGCTAAGTAGGGTAAAGCGAGTCTATTGGCTATAAATCCTGGTACGTCCTTAACTACCACTGGCGTCTTCCCAAGCTTCACTGAAAGATCCTTTATGAGCTGGACTGTTTCATCAGAGGAAGCTATGCCCTTTATCACTTCTACAAGCTTCATCACTGGGACAGGGTTGAAGAAGTGCATCCCTACTACACGGTCAGGTCTTTTAGTGGCTCCTCCAAGAGCAGTAATGCTCAGCGTAGAGGTATTGCTAGCCAATACTGTGTGTTCAGGGCATTTTTCATCGAGGTCCTTAAACAGCTGCTTCTTGAGGTCCAAGTTCTCGAAGATAGCCTCAACCACTACGTCAGCATCCTTAGCTGCCTCGTCTAGGCTAGTGGTGATTTTAATCCTAGCCAACGCAGCGTCAGCCTCCTCCTTCTTCAACCTACCTTTCTCCACCGCTTTATACAGGCCGAAGGGGCCATTCTTGATGATCTCCAAGCCTCTCTTAAGGTAATCTTCTGAAACATCTCTAGCCACCACATTATAGCCTGCTTGAGCGAACACCTGGGCTATTCCTGTTCCCATTACGCCGAAGCCTATAACGGTCACGTTCTTTACGTCCTCCACCTTCAATACCATAACCTCCACCGAGCTAAGCTAGCAACAACAGCTCTTATAAGGCTTACTTAATCAATCAACAAAAAAGAGGAGCAGAACTATGGAGTTACGATAGCCCTCGTGACCTTGCCTTCCTCGAGGAGCTTAAAGGCTTCATTTATCTGCTCTAAAGGAAGCTTATGCGAGACAAGCAGCCTTATCTTGCCTGACCTTACAAGCTCTATTGCTCCGTAGTAATCGATGGGCCTACAGCCCATGACCCCCCTTATCTCCAGCTCCCTGAACATTATCCTGCCGGCGTTGATGGTAATGGGTTTATCGGAGTAGCCAACAACGATAAACCTTCCTCCTTGCTTAATGCTCTCAAAGGCCTGCTCTATTACTTGAGGTACACCGGTAACATCAAATGCCACGTCTGCGCCTCCTCCGGTAAGTCTCCTAACGGTCCTTACAGGCTCCTTGTCCTCCTTGAGGTTTATGGTCTCCCATGCTCCAAGCTCCTTCGCGAGCTTCAGGTTTTCTTCCCTTCGCCCAAGCGCTATAACCTTGCCTCCTAGAGCACTTGCAATCTGCACGACGTTAAGGCCTAAGCCTCCTGTAGCGCCCCACACCGCCACAGTTTCACCTGGCTTAAGCTCTGCCCTGCGAACCACGGCGGCGTAAGGGCTTGTGATAGCGTCTGCTATGATAGCGCCTTCCTGAAGAGGAATTTCGCTTGGCAGCGGTATGAGGTCCTTAGCGGGCACCTTTATGTACTCAGCATAGCCGCCATCGACGTGGTTCCCCACCATCAACAAGTTGAGGCAAATGTTCTCTCTCCCAATTCTACAGTAGTAGCACCTGCCGCATGGGAGTATGGCAGGTATTAGCACCCGGTCACCGGGCTTTACCGCTGTCACTCCTTCACCTACCTCAGCCACGGTACCTGAGATCTCGTGGCCGAGGATCATAGGTGGCTTCTTAAATGTAGGGACACCCTTCAAGTAATGCATGTCGGTGTGGCATACACCGCAAGCAGCTACCTTCACTAAAGCTTCTCCAGGTCCAACCTTAGGTGTAGGGTACTCCTCGACCTTTAAGGGCTGATTAGGGCCATAAAACACGGCAGCTTTCATCCCAAAGCACCTATAAGTTGGTAGGAGTCGTGTTTACTTATAACTTTTCTTTGCCTCTCTAAGCCAAGTAATTAGAAATAGAACCTTTTAGGTGGAATCTTTAAAACTGGCTTCACCTCTCGATGCGAGTTATAGAGCTCTATAAACAGTACATTCAAAATTCTTATATAGGCTAAAGGAGCTTGGGCACTTGGGCTATGGGAGGAGTGGTCCATGGTTAATGTAGAGGATATTTTGGCCGAGTTCAAGGACATAGTAGAAAAGCGACACGAGTACGCTAAGGCTTGGAAGGAACGAACCAACGGCAAGGTGGTAGGGTACTTCTGCACCTATACTCCAGAGGAAATCTTCTATGCAGCCGACAACATACTTCCCGTAAGGGTAGCTCCAGGGCACTCCCTAGAAGGCATGAGCTTTGTCGAGCCCTACATTTACTCCATGTTCTGCCCCCTCTGCCGAGACTGCTGCGCCCAAGGCTTCATAGGGCTCTACGACTACCTCGACGGCATATGTATAGGCCAGTCCTGCATCCACATGAGGCAGGCCTACAATGCATGGAGGCTGTTCATGAAGGAGGATAGAGGCAAGGACTACGAGTTCATGCATTACATTTACGTCCCCCACGGCGTCCAAAATCCGCCAGCCGTCCCCTACATGGCTGCTGAGATAGCCGAGTTCAAGAAAGCGGTGGAGAAATGGATCGGCAAGACGCTGAGCGACGCTGACATCGATAAAGGCATCAAGCTAATGAACAAGACACGCCAGCTCTTAAACCAGCTTTACGAGTATAGGAAGCGCGACAACCCACCGATAACAGGCACCGAAGCCCTCTACACCGTGCTAGCCGCCATGTACAGCGATAAAAGAGAGTACGTAGATAAACTCGAGCAGCTGCTCAAGCTCCTACCAGACAGGAAGCTTGACCGTCAAACAGGGTTCAGGCTAATGACACTTAGCAGCCTCAACGACCACGTAGATTTCATTCATAAAGTCGAGGACCTAGGCTCCACCGTGGTCGTAGACGACCAGTGTACGGGGATGAGGTACTTCTGGGGCGATGTACCTGAAAAGCCTGATAGGATGATGGCTCTAGCTGAGCGCTACATCCTGAAGAGGATACCTTGCCCAGCTAAGGACTGGCCTGAAAGATGGAGGCTTGAACACATAAAGAGGCTAGCCAAGGAATGGAACGTCCAAGGAGCCCTATACCTACAGTACAAGTACTGCGACCCACATGAGCTTGACGTTGTAGCGGTGAGGAACGCGCTTAGGGACATGGGAATATCGATGTACTTCCTCGAGCTCGACGTAACGGTGCCTTGGGGCCAGTTTAGGACTAGAGTAGAAGCTTTCTTCGAAGCCCTAGGAGGGATCGAAGAACTGTTTTAAGTTTATGGAGGTGGTCGTGAATGGTTAGGAAAGATATACCTGATTACCCAACAGAACCCCTTAAATGCTGGGATGAGGCAAAAGCTCTCAGGAGAAAGTACTACGAGGACTACCTAACCGCCCATGAGAAGGGAGCTATTAGGTGGGCTGGAGGAGCTTGGAGCTTCAGCGCTATACCTGACGGCTTAGGGGACGACGTTTACTGCATCACAAGCGAGCCCTACGGAGCAACCATCGCCTTCTTCAAGGAGTTCGCCATGAAGTGCCAAGAAGCCAGCGAGGCAGCTGGCTACGCACGTGACCTTTGTGCCTACATGCGCAACTACTGGGGATCTGCTCTACGCGATGAATACATCTTAGCCGACGGAAGGATAGTTAAGGGGTTCCCCACCCCCGACTTCATATGGCAGGACCATATATGCTGCAGCCACGCCAAGTGGTATCAAGTACTCCGAGAGATCGAGAAGAAGGTGAAGGGCAAGGACATACCTATGTACTGCATCGACGTATCGGTAGGTTCACACATACCCAACCTACACGACGAGCTAACCGACTGGCGCCTAGAGTACGTGACTAGGCAGCTCTTAGACGGCATAGAGTGGCTGGAGAAGGTTACCGGTAGGCGCTTCGACGATAAGAAGATGATCGACGCCATATACAATGAAATGCGCTCCACCAGCCTATGGGCCGAGATCTGCGTCTGGAACGCTAACGTTCCAGCCCCACTCGACGAGAAAAGCATGTACTCGCTATACGTGCTTGGCACCTTGATGAAGCATAAGAAGGAGTGCGTAGACTTCTATGAAAAGCTCTTGGCCGAAGTTAAAGACAGGGTCCGCAGAGGCATAGCAGCGTGTCCACACGAGAGATGTAGGATCATAACCGATACCCAACCTCCATGGGGCTTCCTATCCATCTTCCGCTACCTAGAGCGCGAATACGGATGCGTATCGGTGGGCTCACTTTACACCTTCGGCCTCATAGGGATGTGGGAGGTTAAGGAAGACGGCTCATTAGGGCCCAAGACGGTGCCTCCAAAGAGCGCGCTTAAAGATAGAGAAACAGCCGTTCGCATGTACGCGGAGTGGATGTTAAACAAACCTGAGTGGCCTCACTTCTTCAATCCAAGGGTGAAGAGCGAGCTCATCATCAAGATAGCTAAGCAATGGAAGCTCGACGGCGTCGCGCTACACTACAACCGAGGATGTGAAGGGTTATCGGTACACATAACTCAAAACCGCCTGGACATCCTGAGGGCAGGCATACCAGTCATGGCGTTCGAGGGCAACATGGGTGATGAGAGGGAGTTCGACATGCCCAGGACGCTGGCGAGGTTCGACATGTTCATGGAGAGCTTGGGCTTATCCAAGATAAAGAAGGAGTAGGGGGTGAGATGGGATGGTTACGGCTGGGATAGACCTCGGCGCGAGGACGGTTAAGGCGGTGATAATGGACGGCTCCAAGGTGCTGGCCAAGGCAATAACCATCACCGGCTTCGAGCAGAAGCAGTCCGCCGAGGAGGCGCTCAACGCCGCCTTGAAGCAAGCGGGGATCTCGCGCAAGGACCTAGCAGGCCTAGTGGCCACAGGCGTAGGCAGGAAGGTATGCCTTGAGCCCCCCATCTCAGCCGACCGCGAGGTCACCGAGGTCACCGCCGCCGCCATGGGGGCTGTGTCCGTCCACCCAGCTGCCCGCACTGTCATCGACGTGGGCGCCGAGGAGGGCAGGGCCCTGAGGTGCGACGAGAAGGGCGCGGTCAAGGACTTCGTGATCAACGAGAGGTGCGCCGCCGGCGCCGGGACCTTCGTCGAGGCCATGGCGAGGGCCCTAGAGGTCAGGCTCGAAGACATGGGGCCGCTGGCCCTAAAGTCCACGAGGACCATACCCATGAACGCCCAGTGCACCGTGTTCGCTGAGAGCGAGGTGGTCACGCTCATCCACGAGCGCACGCCGAAGGAGGACATAGCCAAGGCCATAACTGACTCCATGGCCGCTAGGATCGCCTCCATGGTCAGGAGGGTGGGCATCGAGAAGGACGTAGTGTTGATAGGCGGCGTCGCCAAGAACGTGGCGTTCGTCGAGGCCTTGAAGAAGGAGCTGGCCACCGACATCGTCGTGCCGCCGGAGCCCGAGTACGTAGGAGCCCTTGGAGCCGCCCTGCTAGCAGCCAAGAAGGAGTAGGTGATAGCCTACTTGATTTTTTACCCATCCTTCCTTAAGCTCATGGGAGGTGGTTGAATGTCTGAGGAGAAGAAGGAGTATTGGAGGTGGCCTGAGTATAGGTGGGTGAACCCCGACATAGACTGGACCAAGGGGAAGGTGATAACTGCCGGCGTGGACGTAGGCTCCGTTAGCTCCAAGGCAGCCATACTCGTAGATGGGGAA
>Ga0164311_10001351_pt1 | contig 11935 bp, 5 predicted proteins | sample GuaBasSedimGuay2_FD_121796 | JGI IMG/M metagenome (GOLD analysis project Ga0164311, IMG submission 121796) | Subseafloor sediment microbial communities from Guaymas Basin, Gulf of California, Mexico - Guay2, Core 4569-9, 9-12 cm | ecosystem: Environmental > Aquatic > Marine > Hydrothermal vents...
TCTCCTGCTATAGTTACTCTGGCTACCTTCCCATTATATAAATTCCAATCAATAGACGCACCATCTGTTAAATCAAGAACACCTGCAACCTCATCTGGTATCGATGCTACAGTGACATTACCACTAGCATCGAAACTTAAGTAAGTATTACCCCTTGCAGTAGAGTGAGGTAGAGTCAGGTTTGTTGCTGTATCACCATCAGGCACTACTATAGCATTTTGACTCGCATACTCTCCACCTTGTACAAGCATAGTGAGCTTGTCTAGCGCATCTTCATGTGCGTCAGCTGGAAACGGATCCCCAGGAACGTAGTTAGTTTCCTGAGTAGCCGACATAACACGTTTCATTAGAACAGTCTCACCATCAGCTGGTTGTTCGTCTACTTCAAAGGTGATACTACCACCAGAGTCACCCCAACCCTCATCCAATACGTATGCCGATTCTTCTGTTTGGACACCATCAGTATCGATGGTATAGACCTTTAAATCAAGCTCCTGTTGTAGAGCGAAGTCAAAATAAAATGTCCTCACCACCCCATTAGCTGCTGATTCAGTAGAACTGTTTAATGTATTGACAGTCATGATTATCTCCCCTGTTGTTTTGCTTTGATTTGTTCATCGACGTATTTCTGTATGTCTTTGCTGTATTTAGATTCAAATATCAATATATTCTTGCCAAATTTTTTAGCGTTCTTAAAGTAGTGATTAATTTCATCGCCCTTTTCTTCGTCATTGAGTCTCTTGTAATGTTTAGACTTTATTAATCTATCTAAGGTTTCTTTAATACCCCTGTTATTCTTAAATATACCACTATTAATTGATTTAATATAAGTATTATATTCCCAAGCAGTAAGTGGTACTCTGACACCTTGTATGTTTATAGTGTCTGCTGGCATACTCGATAGAATATCCACACCATTAGATTGAAGTCTCATAATCTCTGTATCAGGAGCGGAGTGTTTTTCGTATGATTTATACAATGGGGATGTAGCTCGCCAAGACGCTCCACCATCTATTGTTATAGATTCCCCCCACAAATTCAATCTTGGTGGTAATGACTTAGAGAATCCAGGAGCGTTCTTCTTTAACTTATTTACATAGTGGCTCCAAACTTCACCAAAACCATTATTACCATCACCCCTAACTATATCTACGTCAGTGTTTCTCGTCTGTCTTGATACTGGGTCAACTATTCTTGACGCCCAACGCTCAGCTGAAACAAAAGGAACAACATTGCCAGCAACATTAGTCCAATATCTTTCACCATATCTGTCTGGGTGTTGTATAGCATCCATAAATTCTGATAGAGTTTTAAGATAATTTTTATTTATTATATTTTCCATGAACCCAAAGGTGAACGCAGTCATAACTTCGAGTAAATCAAAGTCATCAATTTCAGGCATTATTTCACCTATCGAACCAGCAACACCGAGTGGAATAGCGAATGGGTCAAAGTTCTGAAATGAATAATAAACACCACCAATCTTCATTGAATATGGTTTCTTACCAGACCTCAAAAAAGCAGCCTTCTCTTTCGGATCTTCAGGACCACCACCAGTGATAAGACCATTTAGTGCCAACCCAACTAAAGCAGACCCAACAACATAAGCTATCTCAGCTTTTGCTAAAGCCAAGTCTCGCCTCGGTCCACCAGCTGCCCAATCTTCTCTCCATTTCTTACTCGCAAAATGTAGGAACGGTGTTCTTTCCATACCAAACACAACAATATTCCAGGGTGTTCTCATGAATGGAACAACCAATCTTCCAACACCAGACCTATTCAAAGCTGCTTGTACTTGTTTAGTAGAACCAGTTAGTTTTGTTCTGAATGTTTGATAATCACTTTCTTCTCTTGCAGCAACATCGAGACCATATTTGCCTGGGTTTTCTATCATGTCTTCCATTCTTGCCACAAATTCTGCGTCAGTTCTACTTGGATTATTCTTCTTCCAAGACGAAGCTTCTCTGTGCGCTAAGGCTCTTCTGTTCATAGTTCCATTCTGTCCTTTGGAATCAACGAAAAATAAATCACCGAGTTCCAAAAATGCGCCTGGAAGAGAAACCACTTTACCAAGTTTACCTTTTATGACTTCTTCATATTCACCTTTTTTAAGCGTTGATTGATATTTGGCTGGTAAATCTTTTAATTTCAAAGTGTCTGGCAAAACATCTGCTATTATTTTTAGTCCTCCCAAAGCCCCTTCGAACCAACCATAAGCGAGTTGATTAGCTTCACCAAATTCCATATAATTGGTAGAATTAACTTTTTCCGCGTTGAAAAACTGATCCTTTGTTTTACGCGCCCACCCATTCATAGCACCTAAGTACCTTTCAGGTATTAAGTACATTGATACACCCTCATTGGATATAAAGTTTCTCATATGTGTTAATGGGCTTGACAGCAGACCATTTATATATACCTGCATAAACCAATCCCATGTTCTTCTAATTAAACCAGCTTTCTTCCTTGCTTTTTGTACACCTTTTACAGCGTCCATTTTGCCTCTTGTGGATTTATTCTCAGATGCTTCGAGTATTAGGTTAGCTAACTTTTCAGTTGAACCCTTACCTAACAACTCTCTACTTTCAACCCTATCCTGTAGTTGTTTTATCTTCATATCCTTACTTGCCATAGCGTCTATTGGCATCTGGAACGTTCTAAACAACCTACCAGTTTCTGTTCTTTGTTGTAATATGGCAGCTTCTATCTCAAGCTGTGCTTCAAGAGCACGTTCAAAATTAAACGAGGCTAATGGGCTTTTCTTTCTTACTGGGTTTACAACTGCCTTTGCAAGTTCGATTACATCCTCACTAACCTTTGCAAGTAAACTATGCATTGCTATAGATCGTTCAGCAGACCAGATAACTGGTTCATTACCAACACCTTTTAGATTAAGTAAATCCGCAGGTGTAACATCAAGGTCTCTTGCTAATTCTATAAGACCAGCTTCAGTCATCTTATCTCTTCGTACTTCATTTATCTCTCCTTGATATTCTTTTTGTACTGTTTCTATTAATCTATGTATAGAACTCGCATCTTTAAGATCACCATAGTTTATATTGTACCTTCTAATGACATCTATATCACTTTCTTTTACCACATCCTCTGGTATAATTTGTCTAAGAACTCTATCTTCAGCTTTACCAGAGATGATGTCTTCGAGTTTTCCTTTGCGATCTACTAATCTCTTTATTCTTTTTTCAGACTTTTCAGCAGCTTCTCTCATTTGATTAGCTTCTGAAGGAGCTCCCTTACTTTCATAGAAAGGTATTTGCTCATTAAAGTGTTTAGCACTCTCGGTTTCATCTTCTATTCTTTGATTAACACCCTGTAAATCCTGCATAGCCTTAAGTACACGTGGATCTTTAGACACACCTTCAAGTATATCAGACGGAGCTTGTTTAGGAGTTAACAGAGGAGCTTCTACTTCTCCAGTACCAAACACATTATCCAACACAGCTTCTTCTGTTTCAGTTATCTCCGTTTTCTCATCTAATTCTTTTTTAGCAGCTTCAAGTGCTGGGTCTGTAATAACACCTTCTTTTGTATCTAACTCCATTGCTGAATCAAATACAGCCATCGCAGCGTAATTTATTTGTCTAACCCTTGCTCTTGATATATTAAAATAACTGTCGAACAAAGATATAACCTCTGGTGTAGGTATTATCTCATTGCCAGCGGAATCATTAAAATATTTGATAGAAGTGTATATTCCATACAACCATGTTCTAAACTTTTCGAACACAGATTCCATAGCCTCTTCTGGAAGACCCTCTCTTACGCCCTCAGCGTTAACTGGTGCAACACCCTCTTTCAAATATTTCTCAAATGCTTTTGCTACCACCTCGTGTTGGTCATCAGTCCATTCAACTGGGTTTGAATCCCTCTTTGCACCAACAAAATCGGCAATGTAATCATAATCTCTATTGCTTCCACTTCTTAAGTCATACATAATTTTAGTAAGTATGTGACCTGTCTCATGTGCTAATGTAGATATGTTTGAACCATTAAACAATCTTATTATTTTAACCATGTCGTTAAACATGTTTTCAACTTCACCAGTTCCTTCTGCATCAACTCTCTCAACTACCCCAAAATAATTGGTATAAATAGTATTTGGAGATCTTAGGTCGCCCTTTATATTAGCAGCAGCAACTATTCTGTCTGTTAATGTTAGGTATGCTTCTATCTGTCCTTCTGTAAATTTTTTGGCATTAACTAAATATTTTTTTAATTGTTGTCTTGCTGGAAGATTAACAAAGTCTTTGAAATTTACGTATTGTTTTGCGAAATTAACAGGAGCAGCTTGAGGGTCACCTGCCTCTTCAGCTATATTATTAGCAGCAGTCGCAAGTTCATCTGTTTCAGCTGTTTTAGTTTTAATAGTTTCTACTGATACTTTGCCAGTTTCATCAAGTTTGGTGTCAGCAGCTTGTTCAGCTTCTTTCACCTGAGCAGCAGCTTCTATATCAGCTGCCTCTGCTTCTAACGCCCCCTCATCAAACGCATCTGCTAAGGGTGTTGGGTCTTCAACATCATACAACTCAATATCGGCTTCTTCCTCAGCAGTTAAGTCTGAACCTTTTAACCACTTGAACATTTTAATATTGTTTCTATGCTCATCTTTTAATTTATTTATACCCTGTTTAGCAGCAAGTACACCAGAAGCAGCTACCTCCATCTCTTCCTTAGCTTTAGCAACCTGCGCATCTGCACCAGGAACAGTTTCATCAGCAGCTTGTCTGCCTGAGACATATTCAAAATAATCTTTCTTTTCATTGAACAGCTCTTCGGCATCACCAAGTGTTTCTTCACTGGCTCGTAGTTGTTTCCTTGTAGTTTTAACCTGTTTTTTAATGGCTTTTGCTTGCTTCTTGGCAAGTTTCGGAGCTTTCTCAACAACTGGTGCTTCTTCATCAACTTGTTTTGGTTTTGGTCTAAGTGCGTTTATACGATTACCAACATAATTTGTTAATTTGGTTGTTACACCTTCACCATTCAACCAAGCTTCATATTCTTTGCTGTCTTCATATTTCTTTTTAGCTGCAAGTGTAGCTTCTTCTTGGTCAATGACTTCAGCTTCCGACTTTCTTGTGTTGAGTTCTGCTTCTTTTATTTTTTCGTCAGCTACCTTTACATCCCCAACTTTGTCTTTTTGAGTTTCAGTCCAAGTACTGTATTGTATATTTTCTTTGTGTACTTTCTTTTTCTTTTTCAAATCTTTCTTAGCTGTTTTGTATTCGGTGTTAGCAGCGCGTGTTTTGTCCTTAGCTTTAGTAAGTTCTTTATCAAATGTGGTGATGTCTGTATCACCAACAGATGTAGCTGCACCTGGACCAAAAGATAAAAGGGCGACCGACAGACCTTCTTTTAATGACTCTATTAAAAGTCCTTCTATATCTTCTGGCATTTCCTCATCATTGATATATTTAGAAATTAATTTAGAAGCAAGTTCTGCTGGTTCTTCAAGTCCTTCTGTTATACCTTCAAGAGAACCCTGAATACCTCTTTTATATACTTTAGCTTTCAAACTTGTGCCCATTTTATTAAGAACACTTCCCATTGAAATGGTGTTAAGACCAGAAGAGAACATAAACATAAATTCAGCAGCTCTTGCAGCTTCAGCTTCAGAACCACCTTGTTGTATAACAGCTCTATATGTAGCAGACCCTTCTAACGCACCACCAGCAGCACCACCTGTTATAGCACCACCGAGTTTAGCTATTCTTGCAACAACCGCTGGTTTCATTCTAAGCATAACATTAGCAGCTTTGATTGTTTTATGAGCAGCAGAGCCTGGTACCACAGACGCACCTAAAGAAGGAATTATTGATCCAGTGTTAAATGACCACCATGTAGGACTAAATAACAATTCTGGGTTATCCCATACATTTTTACCAGAAATATATCCTGGCTCAGCCCAAGGTTTTTGAGCATCAGCCCAAAACTTTTCAGCAACATAACCACCTGTTTTAAGCATAGATGACAGTGGTTTACCTGGTTTGGTGTGTATATTATTGACTATGTTAACAGCTCTAATTTGAGCTTGTTCAGGTGTTAGTAAATCTTCTTTCATATATTTGTTCTTGTAGTAAATTACTTCTGCTTTTTCACTTGGCACCATACGTTCGTATTCAATGGGTTTGTTCATCCTATTTCCGAAGTACTGCATACCTGACCCAACACCCTCTATAACACCCATTGTACCTTTAACTAAACCTCTTCCAAGTTGTTTAGGAGCGCCTACTAATTGACTGCCAAAACCTGGAGCTGCATTAGGGTCTACTTGCTCTACTTTTTGGTATTCTAATGGATTGGTTGTGTCCGACTCTTCAAATAAATCTTTGTTGCTTTCAAGAGCGTCAAGGACTAATGGATCATTTAATATATCCTCCATCTCTTTGCTGCTATATGATTCTGTTGCAAAAATGTTATCAGTCATTATTTACTCCTCTGTGCCTTTCTCGTTGTTTTTTGATTCGAGTTTTTTAAGCTGTATATAAAAATTCTTAATAGCAGCATCTCTCGCTATAATGAATTCTTCGTCTGTTTCAGCATTTTCTTGTGCTAATACAAGATCACTTTTAAGTTTTTTAGACAATTCCCTCTTACTCTTTTCATATGGATTACTTTTAACACGGTTTTCTACTGCTTCCCTTGTTTCTTGTCTTGTTGTCTTCTGTGCTCTTATTGACTCTATTTCATCTTTTATATCCTGTGGCAACCAATCTGACACAACCGCTTCTGATATCTTATCAGCATCTTCTCTTGATATGGATTCACCTGGAGCAAGCTTGGCGCCAGCCTCAGCTATTCTGTTATAGTAATCTTTTTCTGCTAAAGGATGAGCAGCTTTAAGAGTTAAAATACTACTGAATTCTAATGATGGTACATTTTTCGGATTCAAACTAGAATCAATGAAAGACCAACCGTTTTTAACTGATTGATTAGCTATAGTAGCAAGAATACCATTAGATGTTTTATTTGTTAATCTACCAGCTCTTTGATAATCTAACACAATTTCCCTCGCTGTGTCAAGTGATGTTTTTAATAAATTATTTACATGGTCTAATGCAAAGAAATCATCGTTTATGAACTTACCAGCTTTTCTATCTCTTATTTCTTTTATGAAACTATTTCTCTTATCTGGAGCTAATAATCTATAACCTTCATGTCTCTTCTTAGTAGAAACTATTACTTCTTGTTCAACTGCATCAAGAGCTTCAAAACGGGCAGTTTTATCCTTAATATTACTTGCTGCGTATAGTTTTTCCCAAAGAAGATACTCCTCTTCTTCTCTCATTTGAGCAACCTCTGCTTTAATACTTGCGTTCTCAGCATTACCGTTAACCCTGCTTGACCTTTTTCGTGCTGCTATCACCTTAATAGCTGTGGCTTTTAAACTAACTATTTGTTCAAGACTCAACCCTATATCTTCAAGTTTTTCACTCTTTTTTTCTTTGTTTAGACTTTTGTCTGCAACTATATCTAAGTATTGTTTCTGTAAATCAGTCAATTCAACCACAGCACGTTCTGGTTTGTCATCAATCCGCCACTCCCATATACCAGACTTGACTTGATTCTGCATATCTTTCATATGATTGATAGCCGCCTCTGGACTTAATATACCGCTCTGAACTTGAGAAGCAAGGAAGGCTTCATATCCAATGGTTGCTTTCATGGACGCATCCATAGAACCATAAGCGAGTGCTATATCTGGATTAGTAGTAGCATCTACAAAAGCTGAAACACCACTCTGAACATAATGTTTTTTCTTTTCTTCTGTATCAAACTTTGCTTCTTTAACTTGTTCGTTTCTTGACCATGTATTTACTCTTGATGTGGATTTTAACTTTTGCTCCATAGCATCTCTAACAGCAGCTTGTTTAGCTAATCTACCACCTTTGAAATCTGATTCAATGGCGTCAATTATAGCTTTGTTTGCATCGTGGTTGTAATCACTCCAAGTAGTCCAATGATTATTCTTTCTCCACTCTGGACTTTCCATCTGTGATTTCAAAACCTCATGCTTCTGTGATGTGAGTATTTGTTCGTCTGCTAATAACTTAGCATCATAGGCTTCTTTCATCTGAGTACCTATATCAAGTGCCACCTTACCAGCTCTGCTCATAGCTTTGGCTGTTTGGTCTTTCGCAGGTATTCTGTTAGGAAAACGTCTTAGAGCCTCTGACACAAATACTGCGTCTGGAGCACCAGTTGGTGACTCTTGTTGATTGTAAGTAGGAATCTGCACTTTATACCCCCGTGGAATTTTTATTTATGCTGTTTGGTACCATGTGTACATATTATCAGCGAAATCGCTCCATTTGTCCCATTCCATCGCTGTTATAGCGTCATCAGCAGCATCCTGTATTAAGGACGCTTGAGCAGCTGCATCCCGCATACCATTCTCTGCTAATGTCACATATCTTCTTGCTAAACTATTGGCTTCAGACTGAGCTGACTTACCACCATATTTAATGTTCATGATGTCTTTCGCACCAGCTGCTACTGTTTCTTCCATAACTTCTACAGGAGAGCCTTCTTTGATATTAACACCTGATTTGGCATAACGAGTTCTTTGAGTAGCTGATAATTTTTGTAGGTTATTATACATTAAACCAGCTTTGGCATTAGCTTCAAAGTTTTTCTTTTGACCAAGTCGCATTGCTGTCTCAGCATCTCGATATGATAACTCGGCATTAGCCGCAGCTACACGAGCTAATTCAGCTGCTTGAGCATCAGCATAATCTTCAGCATCGTCTTGTGCTTGCTCATTACCCTGCCAATCTAAAACGGTTCCGACGCCCTGCAGTACAGGACCGACCCAATCCCAGCTTCCCATATATCACCTCTTAAGCAGCTGATGCTACCACTAATGGTGCCAATCCAACTATCGAGAAAGGCAGTGGTAGATCACTCTGTATGTGTATTTTTAAGTCTCTGACGTATCCGTGTGGAAACGCCTGTTCTCTTGTTTCAGTATAAAGTGGTACTCTTCTATCCATATCATCATTTGTAGTTCTAAAAGGTATCTCATCCAAAGTATCTCCGTAAGCTCCTATCTTGCAGTAGTTAGTTTTATAGAAGTTTACTATTAGTTTCATACTCTTTTTTCTTTTACCAGTTGATGTACCAGCTTCTACTGGCGGTGCTAATGGCATTGTAACAGCATCAGATGTGAATAACAATCCAACGTGTGTTACATCAGAAGCCCAATTGAGATTAACTTCTCCACCTGCTACTGTTTGAGGTGCATGTGTAGCACCATCTGTAATAATATAAACCTCTTCACCCTCTAAATGTTCCAACCCACTAATTGTAGTAGAAGCAGCACCTTGGTAGGTCAGAGCTGAATCTAAATAGATAGCATCATCTTGATCATCCCAATCAGCAGTTTGAAACTGTTCCACATATCTTACATCACTGCCATCTATAGTACGCTTTACCACTACCCAAACCTCATCTCTATCAGGTCCTGGTATAGCACAAACACTTTCGAATAGACCTTCAGTTTCATGCTCATGGAATGCTGTAATACCGTTACCTTGATCGTATGTACAGGCAACTAACGTACCTGCTTCAGTGACCATCCATATAATAGGATCTGGTTGACTAGCGTAAGTCATATCTATAACACCACCTGTATCCTTAAGCATGTGTTCTGCTTTCAAAGTAATTTCTGGAGTCAGGTAAGTATCTTGGCTAAGGTCGTATATCATAGCCCTTAGCTTGGTACTTCCTCTCTGTACGAACAGCACGCTGTTACCTATAAGCTGTGCTTGTATCTGAGCTGATCCTTGTGATGTATATTTCTTTACATTTACATTAGATGGTGTTGTAGCGGAGTCTCTATTACCAAATCTCCACTCCCCGCCAACGGTTCCTATACGTAAGGTGTCGATAGCAGTCATCCATCTAATAGCGTTTACGTCGTTTGATACAAGTGTAAAAGAATATGAATCGTCATCATTACCTGTTCCAGCACCAAAATCAATATAATCATCTACGCGACTTCCCCATACCGTTTGTGGTCTATACCAACTACCACCGAAAATTAATCGTTGCTCAAAGAACGCTACTGTCTCAGGATATCCATTCAATGCTGACCATGTACCTTCATACCAGTTAGCCGATGCATTAGCCGTAGGAAAAGCCCTTTGAACTGTTCCACTTACATTGGTACTTGTATTAAACTCTTCTATTTTCATTATACCGTATTCCCGCATCTTAATCAACGCGAGGTCTGCTGTACCACCACCATAATCTCCTATCTTAAACCCCAATCTGTAGAAAACTCCGTCTTGTGCCTCAGTAAATGAAACAGCTGTATTTATTTGAAACGTATTATAGTCCAACCAACTAGCTCCTACATCCAAAGAACGCTGTAGTGTAGCTGTTCCAGACCATGTTCCATTTATCTGTGCTATAATATCTTCACCAGCATCTATTTGAATGGCGTCTGTATAAACATTTTCCGCACTTGCTGCCACTTCTTCAGTTAAATTGTCTTCTATCTTCCACAGAGCACCCACATGACCTGTACCAAATATTCCTACTGATGATGTAAGCCCTACATAACCAGTTGTAGATGTAGGAGTAACAGTAATAGCAGTCTTATTCTTCTCAAGGAATGGACCATTCTCGAACTCGTGGTCTTCTATCGTCCAATTAGTGTGTCCTGTTCTTGTGAATTGTTTAGGGGGATAGTCTGGATGTACTACAAACAACACATCAGCAGATTGAACAAATCTCAGAAGAGATAAGTCCTCAGCTGCCCATGGTGTTGCTATTTGATAGGGTGTGGGACCATCTAAGATAATACCACTGTTTCTATAGAATCTCGCTGTGTAATTACCCAGCTCTATAACGTATGCTTGTGTGGTGCTATATTCAAATGGTATTAATCTCACGGCTTTGGATGAATCAATAGCAGTAGATTTATAGTATGTACCTGGTCGTTTGGTTATACCACCATGTGCCCATATCAATACGTTCGTTAATTCGAACGCACCTTTACTGTATATTGGTATATCTGATCTACCAGCTAATCTTTGCGATAACTCTCCACCAGTCCAATCAGAATAGAGTGTAGTTGTTCGCGACATTATTAATACCTCCTAGCCACAACGTAGCGACTCGACCTATTACCTCTAACAGTAAACCAAGAACCATCTCTAAAATTATCTGGGGTGTCTTCTAAAGCATCCATTGATTGAGCTCTTCTAAGTAACATAGCTGCTTCTTGAAGTAATTGCCCTTTCAAAGATGCACTTCCAGCTATCGGATACGCTAACTCAGACGCAAGATATAACGAGAATACTTCTCTAAATAAAGGTGAAAGTTGATTGACATCCGCTACTCTTTTAACATATTTTATATCAATGGGTGTATAATTACATAAAATGTTTCTTCCTTCTACCTTATATGGGTACTGCTCACCAAGCTCCAGTGTCCTTAAACAATAAGGATTGGTAGGAAGTAAGAACTGATAATCCCATTCATGGTTAGGTGCTGTTGTTAGTGGAGTTAGAGTTGCTCTATGTATGCTAAAGTTCCAAGGGTGACTCTGGAGCAGAGCATCCATAATTTCTTGATATCTGGTATTACAATGCCGAGCCTCCTCACTATTCTCAGTCAAAGAAAGAATCGTGTTGCCCCCAACTTTTTGTAAACTTGCGTTGCATATTCCGACGAGTGAAGCCATATAACCTCCTAATTTTCTTGAAGATATTGTATAGCTCTTAACATTAATGGTTGGTCATCTTTGAAACAGCCTAATCCATTATTACATGGTGTACACAATAATCCTCTTACTTTATTTGTTTTATGACAATGGTCTACAGCTAAACGCATTTTATTTTCTTCTGGTGATTTACCGCAAATAGCACAACCATTATTCTGGTTCTCTAACATATTATCATAATCTTCTAAA
>Ga0164311_10001352_pt1 | contig 11913 bp, 12 predicted proteins | sample GuaBasSedimGuay2_FD_121796 | JGI IMG/M metagenome (GOLD analysis project Ga0164311, IMG submission 121796) | Subseafloor sediment microbial communities from Guaymas Basin, Gulf of California, Mexico - Guay2, Core 4569-9, 9-12 cm | ecosystem: Environmental > Aquatic > Marine > Hydrothermal vents...
GGCTTCCGATCTCCCTTTACACCGCAAACTATGCTAATCTCGATAACGCCATTGCCAGTACGTCAGCGATCTCTTCAGACGGGCTATCTGAGACCACACACTCGGTGGCGTAGGCCCGCACCAGTGCGATGGCGGCCTTATGTGCAGCAGATCGGACAGCCGCCAGTTGCTGCAGAATTTCGCTGCAGTCTCGGTCCTCCTCGATCATTCTCGATATTCCTCGCGCCTGCCCCTCAATACGCCGCACACGCCTCAGCAGATCGGCCTTGGCGGATGGATCGGTTAACTTCATTCTTCTTCCTTCCCCTTACCGGAGGCTCACGGCCTCCTAGCGACGCACCGCTCAGACGGGGCTTGGACCGCAGGAGGCGGTGCTTGTCTTGCTCCTACCGCCCGTCCCGCCAACCCCAAATAGTGAGATAGCCTTCTGCACTTTAGGGCTTCCGCACCTGGGGCAGGTGGGAGCGATCTGTTGAGCGGCCGAGCGCACGAATAACTCAAATCTCTCACCACATTCGGTACAGCAGTACTCGTAAACAGGCATATACTCACCCCCTCGATACAATACTGGGGTACAGTATACCACAGAGCCCAGGCTTGTCAAGTTGCGATTTTGAACGGTGGACGTGCGAGCATCAGGCGACAGCCACTTACGCCACTGTCTCTTTCGCCTTCTCCATCACCAATGCCAGGTGATCGGCAGACTCCAACGCGCCCTCCTCGCGCAGGTTGGCCTCTGTCTCTTCCATGAACCGCACCAGCCGATCCGTCACCAGATCGCGGTTTGCCTCCAGCAGTTTCTCGATTTCCGCCTCATCTTCGGCAGCCATCAGCCGGTTGAACAGCCGCAACTCCGGTGGAATGGCTTCCTCGGTCAGACGCAGTATCATGTTCCAGACGGATTGTAAAGCCTGAACGGTTTGCTCGTCACCGGCCGTACGTGCCTCCTCCAGGTTGGCTGCCAGCACGTTGAAGAAGGCGTCGTCCAGTTCTAAGAAGCGGCGCCGGGCCAGTCTTTCAGGATCGTCGCTCAGCATCAAATCGCGCAGAAGCGCAGCACGTGCTTCGTACAGCGCGCGGGTTGCCTCATCGAGCCGATCCCGGATGGCCAAGATCTCCTTCCGCAGAGCCTTCAGCCGCTCCCGCTCGGCTGCGTCGGGTGCCGCCTCGATGCGGGCTGTGAGGGCCTGGAAAAAGGGATAGTCTATCAATGGGCGGCCAAAGGTGACCAGTAACTCGCGCGTGCGCTCGTCGGAGGCCTGGATGAGGAGGTCCAGTAGTTTATCGCGGGTTGGCTCGGCACGCAGGGCTTCCAGCATTTCGCGCCGTGCCCTGGCCGCTTGTCCTTCACTACTCAGTTCCAGCAACTTGTCGCGCAGCGCCAGGAACCGCTGTACGTCGGTTGCCCGTCCTGTGGCTTGCGCGATCTCCACGTTCATAGTCAGCAAGCGGAAGAAATCGGCGTCAATAGATGCGTCGTTTTCCCTGATTATCGCTTCCAGCGCCTCGTCGGAGGTGGCGTCGAGCATCCGCTGCAGCAGTTCTACCCTAGCCTTCTGCTCTTCAATCATCTCCGGCGTGACGCCATCCGCCTCGAGGATTTTGTTTGTCAGGTTCTCTAACGTGAGGAAGACCTGGGGCTGGAGCAAATACGCCTTGCGTTCTTCAGGAGGGAGGCTGTTCATTACTGTGCTGGTGAACTTGCCGATGGCCTGCTGACGTTCAAGGTCATTCCGACCGGCCTCCACCGGCATGTAAACCAACGCCAGTTCTTTGTCGGGGTCGTGGTAGAGAAAGGGAATTCTAAGCGCCCCGCGCATTCCGCAATGGGGACAGACGGCCATATTGACCAGGCCATTGAGCACCCGCATTTTGGCACTGGGGTCGGCTCTAACGTCCAGGATTTGCTCCACGGGGGTCTGAAACGGATTGCGGCAGTTGGGACAAGTTACATGGGCAAGCATTATTTGAGGCATAACGGTTTCCTTTCAATCAAGAAGTTTGTCGGCGTGGGATGGTGAACGAGAAGGCGGCCCCCTCTCCGGGGTTGCTCTCGACCCAGATACGCCCGTCGTGGGCTTCAACGATAGCCTTGACCAAGTACAGCCCCAGGCCAGCCCCAGGTGTACGTTGGTGACGCTCCCGCGCTCCGCGAAAGAAACGCTCGAAGACACGGGGCTGCTCCTCGAACGGGATACCCACTCCTTGGTCGGATACGGTGATAATTACTTCGTTGGGCAACGCGCGGCCACTGATCTCGATACGGCCACCTTTGGGAGAATATTTTATGGCATTGGATACCAGGTTGTTTAGAACCTGCCCCAGCCGCTCCTCATCTCCCTCGATGACCGGAAAATCCGGGGGGAAGTTGACAACGATCTCGTGAATTTCAGTCTGCGTGCGGAAATGACGGGCCACGCGCTCGGCCAGCGCGTCGAGTGCTACCTGATCCATTTCCAGCGGCAATGCCCCTGCCTGGAGTCGCGAGGCATCGAGCAGGTTATCAATCAGTTGGTTCAGACGATCGGCTTCCTCTGCAATGACCATCAGGCTCTCGCGCATCGTTTCAGCATCCCAGCGGGCGTCCTCGCGCAGCAGGGTGTCGGCATAACCCTTGATTAAAGCGACGGGGGTCTTGAGTTCGTGGGAGATCACGGAGATGAAAGTGGACTTGATCTCATCCGCCTCCCGGAAGCGCGTGATGTCACGCACGTTGGCGATGAGATTGACCAGACGCCCATCGCGGTCGAAAAGCGGCGCGTAGGTGATACCGACGCCAATAGTTCCTCCGCCTCGCCGACGCAGGTCGCCCTCAACATAAAGCGGCCGGGCCGATGGCAGTGGCCAGCCGCCGGCGACCGCGCTTTTCAGGTCCTGGTGTGTTTCCAGGCGTGCCCAGCGGATGACTTCGTCGTGGTGGCGGCCCAGCGCTTCAGCCGCCGACCAGCCGCTCAATTGTGCCAGCGCACGGTTGAAGACGACGATGCGGTGGGCCGAATCGAGGATCATTACCCCATCGGCGCTATACTCCAGGATGGCATCAAGCCGGCGCTTCTCCTGGGAGAGACGCTCGTAGAGTTGGGCGTTGTGCACTGCGATGGCGGCCTGGTCGGCGAAACTGGCGAGAATCTGGCGGTCATCGGCGGTGAAGCGGGTTCCGTAGGCACGAAAGACGTACAGCACGCCGATCAGTTCCCGCTTGATGGACATCGGCAGCGCCACCACCTGTTGCAGACGCAGTCCCAGCCCTGCCACAACCCGTCCCAGTTTGTCTGCTAGGCCGGGGATGTGGAAGCGGGTGCGATCAGCGTCATCGGGGATGTCCGTCAGCAACGGCTCGAAGTAAGGTACTAACGCCCGGGGCAGGCCGTGGCTGGCACGGATGGTGAAACTTCCGTTGGGGCTACGCAGGGCGATGAGGCCAGCCTGTCCTGCCATCATCTTCGTTGCTGCTTCCAGCACCATGTGGAGCAACTCGTCCAGGTTGAGTTGCGCTGTGAGAGCCCGGCTGATCTCCAAAAGGTATTCCCGCTGTCGAACGCGATAGTCAGTCAGCATCTCAATAGCAGCCTGCAATAAGTCTGGACACCGGCGATTTTGCTCGTAGTAACGACTTCAGTCGTTCAAAGCGAGGTCAGAGCAGCCGTCACACCGTAAACGCGAGGGGCTCCAAAATTCGCCAGACTTCAGTAAGGATACAGCAGAGAGGAGTAAAAGTCAAGGTGGCAACAATTCGTCGAGGCTGTGGAGCACATAGTCGGGTTGGATATCGGAAGCGGCCAGGCTTGCGGGCGTGGTGACGCCGGTGAGGACGACGGCAGTCGCCATCCCGACTTCCCGGCCCATATGGATGTCCGTCTCCAGTCGGTCGCCGACGATGATGCACTCAGAGGCCGGAAGTTGCAAGCGGGCGAGGATAGCGCGGGCGGTGATGGGCGAGGGCTTGCCGACGACGACCTCGACCTGTTTGCCGGTGCAGCCCTCGATCGCGCCGATGACCGCCGCTGCGTCGGGGAGGCCGCCTTCGGGGGTGGGGCAGTAGCGGTCGGCGTTGGTGGCGATGAGGCGCGCCCCGGCGCGGATGGCGTCGAAGGCGATCTGGAGTTTGCGGTAGTTGAAGGTGCGGTCGAAAGAGGCGACGACGAACTGGATCTCGCCGGGCTGCTCGGTCAGGCGGAAGCCGGCCGCGCGCAGTTCCGCAAGCAGCGGCTGTTCGCCGATCACGAAGAGCGCAGCGCCGGGGGCCTCGTCCTGTAACCAGCGGGCCAATACCCAGGAGGAGTTGATGACCTCATCGGGCGAGGTGGGGACGCCCAGGCGGGTCAGTTTGGCGGCGTAGTCGGCGCGGGTCTGCAACGGCTTGTTGCTGAGAAAGACGACCCGGGAGCCGGCCGCTCGCAGTGCCTCGACTGTGCCTTTGGCCCCTGGAAGAAGCGCATCGCCCAGGTAGACGGTGCCATCCAGGTCGAGGACGTAGCCAGGGAAGATATGGGATGGACGAGGGTAGGTAGTCATAAGAGAGCCAGAATCTCAGAGGCGATTTCCTCGATGGGCTTATCGGTCACGTCAACGACGGGCCACTCACGCTGGCTGCGGAAGATGCTCAGTGCGTATTCCACTTCGCGACGCACGAAATCGGGGTCGGCATACTCACCCGTGGCTCCGCTCAGGTGCTCCTGTCGCACGCGCCGCAATTCTGCCAGCCGCACAGGGTTAATCGTGAGCCCAAAGACGCGACCAGGGAGCAGATCGAACAGGACCGACGGTGGCTTTACTTCCAGCACAATGGGTACGTTGGCGACGAACCAACCCTTAAACGCCAGGTAGATGCTGAGTGGGGTCTTGAAGGTGCGCGAGACGCCCACCAGCACGATTTCCGCCTGGGGAAGTTCGTGAACGCGGCGACCGTCGTCGTGGTGCAACGCGAACTCCATCGCCTCGATGCGGCGGAAATACTCCTCGTTCAACTGACGGAAGAGGCCTGGCTTCTCGGCCGGCGAGGTGGACAACTGCCAGGAGAGCCGCGCCAATAGTGGCCCCATCAGGTCAATCGTCTCGACGTTGTGTTGCCGACCGGTACGCAACATCACCTCCCGCAGTTGGTCTGAGACCAGCGTGTGCACGATGAAGCCGCTGGCCTGAGCCGCCTCCAGCACCACCTGCTGCACTTGCTCGTCGGTGCGCACCCCCGGTCGGCGCTCGACCTTCACCTCTGCGCCCTCAAACTGCGTCAGGGCCGCGTTCAGAACCTGCTCGGCCGTCACTCCGGTACCATCGGACACTACGAAGACACGGTTCATTTCTCTTATCCCTTGCAACTCGGTGGCTCACCTGGCGAAGGCAGGCTTTGCGGACAGTAGCCGCGACTTCGGTCGCCAGGCCGAAAAATTCGGATACCTCAGTTGACCATGGCAGTGAGCCGTGTTATACTATCACACTAATGTGTGACACGCAAGAGAGCATGTGGCGCTCTGAGCGTCACTGGCGACCATGCGCTCGCGGCGGTCGCGTACATTGTCCGGGCTGATGCAGGCTGATACGGACTGATGCAGATGAAGGCTGAACTTATCCACGCAGGTAGCGAGAATGCGCAGCGTCGTGCCGTCGAGGTGTTGAGGGCGGGGGGGCTGGTTGCCTTCCCTACCGATACCGTCTATGGCCTAGGGGCGCTGCCGTGGGATAAGGATGCCGTGGCTCGGTTGTATCAAACCAAGCAGCGCCCGTCCGACAGGCCCATTCCGCTCCTCCTCTCCGATGCCGACCAGTTAGGCCGTGTCGCCGTACTCCCGCCCCGGTTCAAACGGTTGACCACCCGCTTCTGGCCTGGCGGGTTGACGTTGGTGCTCTTCAAGACCGAGATAGTGCCCGATGTGGTCAGCCCCGGCCACACTGTGGCCGTGCGTGTGCCCGATCTGTTGTTGACCCGTGACCTCATTCGGGAGGCGGGCGGCGTGCTGGCGGTCACCAGCGCCAATATCTCGGGGCAACTCAATTCCATTATCGCCCAGGAAGTGAGGGAGCAACTGGGGGATCGGATAGACCTGATCCTCGACGGCGGCCCCTGCCGGGGAGGCATTCCGTCCACTATTCTCGATTGTACCGTCTCACCCCCCCTGTTGCGGCGGTACGGCGCTGTTCCCGCAGCAGCCTTACGTGCCGTCATTGGCCCAATCAGGGAGATTCGAGAACTGGAGATTTGAAATCTGGAGATTTGAAATCTGGAGATTTGAGATTGGAGAATGAGTGATCAAAGAGGTTTTACACTGTGGTTCACCGGCCTTTCGGGGTCGGGTAAGACGGCCATTGCGAAACTGGTCGAGCGAGAATTGCGTGATAGGGGCCTCAAGGTCGAGCGGCTGGACGGCGACATCGTGCGCCGGAGCCTGACCCGCGATCTGGGCTTCAGCAAGGAGGATCGAGATAGGAACATCGAGCGGGTGACGTTCGTGGCGAAACTGCTCACCCGCAACGGCGTGGCGGTCCTCTGTTCGTTCATCTCCCCCTATCGGGAGCGGCGGGCCAAGACTCGTCAGGAGATCGAGGAGGACGGTGCCTTCATCGAGGTCTACGTCGAATGCCCGGTGGAGGTGTGTGCCCAGCGGGACGTGAAGGGACTGTACGCGAAGGCTTTCGCCGGGGAGATCGAGAATTTCACCGGCGTCTCCGATCCTTACGAGCCGCCGGAGAACCCTGAAGTCGTCGTCCACACGGCGCAGGAGACGCCGGAGGAGAGCGCGGCGAAGGTTATCGCTTATCTGGAGGGGCAGGGGTACATAAAGCCGGCGTCTGCTGGCGAACCCACCGATTTGGGCTGAGCGGACGTCGGCCCCGAATCGTCGCGGATTGCCCCGCGCCTCGGATGGTGTTATAATTTAGCGGAGGTGAAAGATGCCTATGCAACTGCGTCTGAACAAGAAGGAACGGATGATTGTGGATCTGTTGAAGGACACCGGCGCGATGACCCCCAGCCAGATTGCCGTGCAGACGTTGATGCTGCCCAGCGAGACCCACAATACGCTGCGCAGGTTGGAGAAGGACGGTTACGTCATTATACGCGAAACTCCCGATAGCGCCGACGGCTCGATGGTCATGTTGTCTGGGGACATCCGCTCCGCGCTGGTCGGATCACTCTGATAGCGGGGGCTCTCATGACTGCCCCCGGCGCTCTCCGTTGGCCGTGCTCGGAGCCGATGGAGGGCGCTGTGTTTTATTGGAGGAGGTTGAGCGATGAAGCGTAGACGTGCACCGGGCAGGTATGCGCTGGGTCCCATTCTGCTCGCCCTATTGTTGATCGGGCTGAGTATCCTGCTGACCGCCCTGGGTCCCGATGGTCCGCCGACGGGTGGCCGGGCCTGGCTGACGGCGGTGGTCCCCTACCTGGTGGTCACCTTGCTCGGCGTCATCGTCGGCCTGGCGGAGTTAGCCTCCACCTTCGCCGACTACCCAATGGACGCCGTCGTCTCCGGCTGGGGGCTGGGCCTGGTCGGGCTCAACGGTATGATGGCGGCCATCGTCTTTGCCGTCGTCCGCTTCTACGCGCCCGAGACCAATCTGTTCCTTCTCGTCCTGGGCGTCGGCATCGGCTTCCAGGCTCTCATCCGTACCAAGTTCACCCTCGCCAAGCAGTTCTCCGGCGGTGAGGGGGGCGATCTCAGCCTCAACCTGGGATGGCTGTACGAGCAGTTTCAAGCATTGTGCAAGACGCAGATTGACCAGGCGCTGATGCGCCGTCGCCAGCCGATGGTGCAGCGGTTGGTCGAGCGCTATCCCAGCCAACTGGCGCTCTTCAATATGGCTTACTACACCGTCGTCGCCCGGCGCACCTTCACCCCGGAGGAGGAGGCGCAGCAACTGGCCGAACTGACCAGGCGGCTGCAAGACCCCTCTCTCCCCGACGAGGTCATCCGTATGACGCTCGCGCTCCACATTTTAGAGACGGGTGGGGAGGGACATGCGCGGGCGCTCATCGAGGCCGCCTCCCGACGGGCGCCGCCAGCCGCGGCCGCCGCCGAGATGCCCGACCGCGAGGCGGTCACCCGAGGCCTGGCCGAGCGACTCGACCTGGACGCACTCAAGGGCCTGGCGCTAGAGGTCGTGGAGCGCGTGGCGGCGGGCGACGTGCGCGACGAGTGGCAAGCCTACGTCGAGGGTACGGCCGACGACGCGGCCTCCCCTGAGCCGGTGCGCCGCACCAGCCTGGCCCGCTTCATCGTGGACAAGGGCGGGTTGGCTTTCGCCGCCGAAAGGCTGAACGCAGTCGCTGAAGCGCCGTCGTGAACAAGTGGCGCTAGCCTAGCACGGCTCTTCAAGCGGCTCTGGCACCGGCTCTGCCAGGTCAGTGCACCAAGCCGGTACATCTGGCATCTACTGCGCCACCACGAAGGCGATGGCGTGCTCCCGGGTGTGGGAGAGGCTGATCGCCCACTCGGTGAGACCGAGTTCCCCTGCGCGCTCGGCGGCGCGGCCATAGAGGCGGACGTGTGGTTTGCCCCGCACGTCGCCGATGACCTCCACGTCCTGCCAGTGGATGCCATCGCGGGCCATCATCCGCATGCCTACCCCCAGCGCCTTGGCAACGGCCTCCTTGGCGGCGAAGCGGGCCGCGAGTTCCGCGAGGCGCCCCCGGCAGTACAGAATCTCGGCCGGAGTGAAGACACGCTCCAGGAAACGGTCGCCGTAGCGCGTCAGCATCCGCCCGACGCGGGGGATCTCGATCAGGTCAACGCCGACAACCATAGTGGTTACAGGTTACAGGTTACAGGTTACAAGTTGCAGGTTTCGGGTTTCAGGGTATACCAACTTGCAACTTGAAACCTGGGACCTGAAATTTCACTCAAGGGGTGGGCCGGCGATGGCGAGGGCGTAGGCGTCGGGGTCGAGCCAGCGCTGCGCAGCAGCCTGCACCCGCTCGGCGGTGATCTCATTGATCAGGTCGGCGTAGCGCTGGAGGTAATCCAGGCCCAAGTTGAAGTGCTCCATATCGAGAATGGCCTGCGCCACCCCCTCGTTGGTCTCCAATCGCAGGGGCAGGCTACCGGTGATGAAGGCTTTGTTGTCGGTCAACTCATCCTCATTCACCGGCTCCTCGCAGATGCGGCGGATCTCGGCGCGGATGCTGGCGATGGCCCGTTCGACGTTGGCCGGATTGACGCCGGCGATGACGCGCCAGGGGCCGGGGCCGGGGCCGCCATCCAGTCGGCTGAACGAATAGTAAGCCAGTCCCTGCTCGTCGCGCACGTTCTCCCCCAGACGGCCCATCAGCCCGAAGACGCCCAGGATCGTGTTGCACACCGCCGCATCCAGGAAGTCCGGCGCTGTGCGCGGGGGGCCGGGATAGCCCAACACGATGTCCGATTGCGTCTTGCCGGGGATGGAGACGGTGCGCTCACGGGCCTCGGTGATACGCTGGACCTCGGGGAGCGGGACGCGCTCGTAGGTGTGGCCCCCCCAATCGCCGAAGGCGTCCGCGATCTGCGCCAGTGCGTCGCCTGTCTCCACTGCGCCCACGACGACGATGACCATCCCCTGCGGGCCGTATCCACCGGCGTAGAACTCGGCCAGGTCATCGCGGCTGAGTTTACCGATCGTCTCGATGTAGCCGGCGAGACTGCGAGAGTAGGGGTGTTCTTTGGGGTAGGCCAGTTCGTGGAAGGTGAGATTGGCCATACGTCGGGTGTCGTGGGCGCGCTCCTCCAGGTCGGTGATGATCTCGCCGCGCAGTTTCTCGACCTCCTCGCGGGGGAAGGTGGGGTAGCGGAGTGCGTCGGCGAGGATGTCGAGCACCAGCGGCAGATCCTCGACCAGGCTCTTAGCGCCGAAACCGGTGGTGTGAGTGCCTCCACTGATGCCCACACTGGCACCGACCGCCTCCAACTCCTCGTAAATCTGCTCGAAGGTGCGGTTGACAGTACCACGGGTCAGGGCGGCGGCGGTGAAGGCAGATAACCCGGCCTGTTCCGGTCGTTCGTCGTAGGCACCTACGCGCAGGAAGCCCCTGATGACCACCGAGGGACTGTTGTGATTCTCGCGCACCAGTACGACGATGCCGTTGGGCAGTTCGTAGCGTGTGATGTCATCGGGTCCGGGGATAGACATAGGGCTCCTCCCAGTCTCAGTAGAAAATCCGAAGGGACAGGTTGTCAACCTGTCCTACTTCATCAGGCTGCGGATTGCCTTGAGGAGGGCTGTGCTGACGGTTTCGATGTCCCCCGATCCGTCCACTTCTACCAACAGCCCTGCCCGGCGATAGTAATCAATGAGGGGCGCTGTCTGCTGGTGGTAGACCTTGAGGCGGGCTCGCACGGTCTCCGGCCTGTCGTCGTCCCGTTGGTACAACTCTCCACCGCACGCATCGCACACTCCCTTCTGAGCCGGCGGGCTGAAGACGGTGTGATAGGGGGTCTGGCACCGGCGGCAGATCCAGCGGCCTGACAGTCGGCGCACCAACTCCTCGTCGGGGACGGCGATGTAGAGCACGCCATCCAGCCTGCGTCCCATTTCAGCGAGCATCTCGTCCAGGCTCTTGGCCTGAGCCAGGGTGCGGGGGAAGCCGTCAAGGATAGCGCCCTGATCACAATCGGGCCGTTGCAGCCTTTGGCGCACCATGGCGATGGTCACATCGTCGGGGACCAGATCGCCCCTGTCCATATACTTCTTGGCCAGCAGGCCGAGTTCCGTCTTCCTCTTCAGGTTCTCGCGAAACAGGTCGCCGCTGGCGATGTGAGGCAGATGCAGTTCTTTCTCCAATCGCTCCGCCTGGGTGCCTTTACCGGCACCGGGCGGGCCAAGTAAGACGAGGTACATTGCAGTTCTCCTGTGTCCGGCTTGCTGCCGGATGCTTCTCCGTTCCGCAAAAATGCAGGACAAGATGTCATCTTGTCCTACGTTTAAACCGCCAAAAGGCGGTTGAACAAGCGCAGGTAATCCACCAGGTGGCGTGTGATGAGGAAATTGCGGCGCACGTGCTCCCGCGCCGCCACCCCCATACGCGCTGCCTCCTCCGGATGTTGTAGAAGATAGAGCGTCTTTTCCCCGCACTCCTCTACCGAATCCACCAGAAAGCCGGTTTGCCCGTCAATGACCTGTAAGGGGATGCCACCGGCGTTGCCCCCTACCACCGGTTTCCCCTTCCACAGCGCTTCGGTCACCACCAGCCCGAACCCCTCGCGGGTGGACTTCTGGACCACGACGTCGCTGACGGCCTGAAAAGCCCCCACCTCCAGCGCGCCCACGCCGTGGAAGTTGTGCAGAATGTGGATGTCGTAATCCTCCCCAGCGTGGCGGATGGTCTTGTCCAGATAGTACCACCCCTCCGGGTCGTCTGCGGCCATCGAGCCGACGAGTGCCAGTTGCACTTCCGGCACCTGCGCTTTGACGATGCGGTAGGCGTCAATCACGCCCAGCGGATCCTTCCAGGGATCGAAGCGGCTGACCTGGGTGATAAGCGGGCGGCTCACGTCCACGCCGAAATGGGCCACGATCTCCCGCGCTCTATCTTGTGCCAGCGGCGCGTTCTTGGGCGAGAGGGGATCAATCGTCGGCGTGATGATCGCCAGGTGATCGTAAGAGACGCCGGGGCCTACGTACTCTTCCATCGTGAAGATGCCGGCCTCGTACTCGGAGATGAAGGGGGCGAAGAAGTCCCAGTAGGCGGGATTGGGGTGGGAGGTGTCAATGTGACAGCGCCAGGCCCAGTGCTTCCCGCCCTTGCGCCCGTGATAGTGGAGCAGGCCGGCGGGCTGAGGGTCGTGGATGACGACGAAGTCGTACTCCCCCTCGAACCTGGCCGCGTTCATCTCATTGTAGCGCCGCCATACGGCCTTCATCTCCTCGGTGAAGGGGATGTCCATCCCCTGCAGCCCGTTGTGGCAGGCTTTGGTGACGTTGAAGAACTCGTCCTCGCCCTCGATAACC
>Ga0164311_10001353_pt1 | contig 11911 bp, 8 predicted proteins | sample GuaBasSedimGuay2_FD_121796 | JGI IMG/M metagenome (GOLD analysis project Ga0164311, IMG submission 121796) | Subseafloor sediment microbial communities from Guaymas Basin, Gulf of California, Mexico - Guay2, Core 4569-9, 9-12 cm | ecosystem: Environmental > Aquatic > Marine > Hydrothermal vents...
AAGAGTTACCAGAATTCCTTGACACTCCCATCGATCAGATTTTCATGTTTGCCTATCGTTATGATACTGACACCTGGGAGGCGATTCCTTTCCAGATTGATGAGGTGGAAGGGACGGGAGCAAGTCGTAACTATTTTTCCGATCGCGATGGTATATTTGACAGTGACGATGAGCTTGTCTTCATGGTGAAAGACCTGGGAGCAAAAGTGCCAGATGGCTATTGGATCGATGACCCCGAATCTCGACTCTTCCCCCGGTACGAGCTCGAGGTAATTGATGGGATCGATTCCACAAAAAGAGCCTGGGGGTATTTGTTCAAATCATCTTCGTCTATTCCAAAATCTCCGCTGGATTATGTGGATTCTGTATCTGATGAGGAAATCCAGTCACTTTTCTATCGGGTGAGCTTTTGTCCTAATAGAGGGATACCAATACATTTTATTATCACCGACGAAGGAGGTGGGGATAGTAATACAGAAATACTGGACCGGTTGAAATTTCGGGTAAAAATTGAGGTTAAAACAGTTTTGGGGACTCAAACCTATAGCTTACACGAGAATGATAATGTTTCAGTTAAAGAAGCTCCGTGGATAGTTGACGGTCCAGTTAGGGTTTTTCGTAATGCTTTTTTACAGTTTCATAAAACTATTGGGGGTCAAACGTTCACTGGTGACTTTCCGCTTCCCATTCTCTTCTATCCATACAGCATGAATATTGGTGCTGATAACATTAATTTGGATATAGCCTCTGATTTTTCTGGTGTGAGTGTTAAGCTCAAATTAATCCGCTATTCCTTCGACTTCAACACCTTTGCTATTGGTATGCGATTTATTAATCCCTACAATCTTGATCGAAACATCGTTGTTGACGGTGTGTATGAGAGCATGAATCACACAGTTGACGCTCCCGGCTGGAACTGGTTCTTGCTCACCGGAAGCCCCGGGTCAGTGCTAATGGTCAATTATGTTCCAAAGCTTGGATCGGAACAATGGTTGTACTATTTCGATAAAAAGGATGGTGGAGCCTGGTACAAAGATGATACACCCAATGTTCCTAACGATGCCTCTTATGGTGACTCGGGGATTTTGTTTAAAGGTGATGATATCAAAGGCACTTTCAGTTTTGTCACCAACACCTATTTTCTCCCGGCTAACCAGACAGCAGCGATCGGCGATTCAATAACTCGTTTCCTGGAATATCCTGTGAAAGTGCATCCGCAAATACAATTCTTCGATACTACGCCACCAGCAACTATTGCAGACCTATCAGTAGATAATGTAACAGATTCGACCATGCTGGTTTTCTGGCATGCGGTTGGGGACGATAGTACCCAGGGCCGGGCTGCTAAATATGAACTGCGATATAGTAAAATCTTTCCGATGCCTTCTTTTATTGATTTGTGGTGGGATTATGCTACACCAGTACCAAACATGCCTGAACCACAAGAATCTGGCTCCCTGCAATCGGTGGTTATTGATAATCTCAAGCCCAATACCAACTACTACTTAGTCATTAAAGTACGTGATGAGGCTAACAATCAATCGGAATATTCCAACGTTGCTATGGCTGCTACTCTGGATGTGGAATTGATTACGTTCTACGCTCAAGTATTCGAACGCTACGTTGTACTGCACTGGTCAACGGCTTCGGAGACCAACAATTTCGGCTTCGAAATCCAGCGCCGCACTGAAGATGAGGACTATCAGACGATCGGTTTTGTGAAAGGCAATGGCACCACCACGGAAGTTTGTCATTATCGTTATGTAGATGAGAATTTAGCGGCGTCGAAATACTACTATCGACTTAAGCAAATTGATACGAATGGCCAGGTTCATTTTTACCGCGAAATCGTGGTTCAGACACGTTTGCCGCAAACCTTTGTGCTATATCAAAATTATCCAAATCCATTTTCTATTGCTGGTGCTCATCGAGCGAATTGGCGGGGTAAGGGAACTACCATTGAGTTCTATTTACCCGAAGCAGTCAATGTTAGGGTAACAATTTTTAACCTTCTGGGGCATAAAGTGTCAACTTTGGTTGATAAGCCAATGCCAGCAGGATTTCACAAGTGTCGTTGGGACGGGCGAGATTGGCAGCTACGAGAAGTCCCTGCGGGGGTGTATTTCTACCGCATCCAGGCTGGCTCATGGACGGCAATTCGCAAACTGCTGGTGTTGCGGTAAGTATTGGCCACGTGACCGTCACCTTGAAGATGACGGTCACGTTATGCCGCCAAGTGTTTTTCGTGAAAATTAAGGAGTTTCGCGATGAAAAAGATCACTGTTACCCATAAATACTTTTTAGTTTTCATCTTGGCTACGTCGCTTGGGATCGGATGGGGTACAACCCGCGCACAAGAACTCTGTAATGTGCGGAAGTACGAGCCAGTGGTAATTACGGCAAAGCAATTACCAAGTCTTAACAATGTGCCTGTGCGGGAGATTTATTTGTATGCTTATCATGACTCTACTTCAAGCTGGGCTATGATGCCTTTCCAGATTGACGAGCGAACTTATGGACCAGATCCAATAAACCCGGAAATATCTCGGTGGTTTTATTTTATTCCTGAAGAATGGTCTACCGACCATCATGATGGGAAATTTTATGAGCATGATGAGCTGGTATTTATGGTGCGCGATCTGGGCGACAAAGCGCCTGACCGTCTTTTTATTGACAATGAAGAAGCAAAAACACATCCAAAAATTGAGCTCATTGTACAGGATCCAGAAAATCCAGCGTTAAAAGCGTATGGGTATATTTTCCGATCCTCAACCATACCAGATACTGTACCCGAGCCGTATGGGTTCAATTACTTTGCAGAACAGGATAGTATTGTCACAAAATACTATGCAATAGGACTGAATGAAAATGGAACAGTTGATGGGATTGTTATAAAAAAGCCGGGTGGCAATGGTGAGGACATTCTCGATTTGCTGAAGATTCGGTTTCATGGGATTATTGATTTGTATGTTCCTATTCCTCTTATTGCTAATGAAAATTATCTATATTTATATCCAGAAAAATACGTAACAGAACATCCGGTTGTACGACTAGTCAGGTGTGTCAATATGACACTTAAATTTGGAGACTTCGTGGCTGATAATGTTGCATTTCCTGTAGTGGCAAAATTTTATCCCTTTAGTGGAACTATTAGAGGTGGAACAAGTCTTGCGCCCGAAGACTTAAAAATGTTTTATGGCGGTGTCGAAGTTTTAATTATTTTAAAGGATCTTCGTGAATCGTGGGATTACAATTCAAATGCGATTGGAATGAAATTTTACAACCAATACAACAATGGACTCATTATTGATGGCAATCCCGATCTGGTGAATAAAACAATCGATATTCCTGTGAACGCCTGGGATTTGACTACTGGCAAACAAGGGTCGTTATTCAAAATTGGACAATTCAAAGAGCAAAAATGGGGCAGCGTCGAATTGTACTATTATGACAATAAAAATGGCGGACAGGCTGACAGTCTTATTTTTGGTGACTTTGATACTGGAGATAATATGTCATACGGAGACAATGGCGTATTATTTCAGAATAAACCCGACCAGGACAGTGTAACTATTGAGTTAAACTACACAGTCTACTTTTTGCCTGAAAAACATCTGACCCAATCGGATGGAGAAAGATTGGCTCATTTTGTTAATAATCCAGTGAAAATCTCCCCACAACTGATTGCAGGGGTAGAGCAAAGGGAGCAGTCTATTCCAACTTCCTTCAACCTGAAGCAAAACTATCCTAATCCTTTTAATAACTCGACAGTTATCCCATTTAATTTGTCAACATCTGGGCATGTTCAACTGCAAATTTTTGATTCCAATGGATCCCTTGTCAAAACCTTAGCGGATGGGTGGTTTATTTCGGGAACTCATCATTTGTATTGGGATGGGTCAGATGATAATAATCGACAAGTTCCTTCAGGGATTTATTTTTGTAGAATTAGTCTCCTTGGATTATCACAAACAAGAAAACTATTATTCATAAAATGATTTTTACCCCCAATGAATTGTTTGGGTAAGAGAATGACAAAAACAAAGATCATTCTTTTTTTACTTGTTACTGTGGTCATTGGTGCGTGGTTAGAGTGCAATATTGACCATGGCATAGCTCCACTTCCCGGTAAATTGGGCGTTGATGTCATATTTATTAATAGCAGAATACCTGAGAATACAGAAGGGATTTACTTGTTTGTAGCACCTAAATTCCCCCCGCATGCCATCAATGAATTATATCTCAGCCCTAATAGTCTTCCGTTTTGGCAAATCGACCGAAGTGCTGGGGAATTTGCTCGTGATACGATTTACACTGAGATTGCCCTCCCTTTTGGTCATTATGAAGCTATCGGTTTGTGGTGGTACAATACAGAGACAGAATCGAACCTGGCAGATGTTTTTACACTGAAAATAGCACCCAATTTTTTGCCAGCTTCTATTGATATTACTCCGGAAGAGCCTTATGTAAGAACGGAACTGTGGGCAAATCTAACCCGGGTTGAACGCGATGCATTCATCGAAGGAACAATCCATTTTGATGGACCGTTTCCTCCCAACACGCTCGCAACAGCCATTGGTGCCTATTTCCGTAAACCCCAAAAGGATGTTGAGTATCTTATCTATCTACTCTCAATGGATTTCAGCATAAATGAAAATCCCTATCATTATAAACTCCCAGTTCCAAGTAGATATGGGGCGATAGAATATCTGGCTGTATTTTGGCTGTCTGAACGCTCAGGACTCGACGATTTTCGAACCATAGGTTTTTATGAAGATCCAGAAAACCCTGGTCAACCAGGAAAAATCAAAATAGTACCCAATGGTACAGTCAAGGGATACGATATCTATGCACATTGGCCTTAGATAAATCAATGAAAGCCGACTGTAAGAGATTTAATAAAATGGAAATTTTGCTTATATGTTTACAGAGGGTAGGGATTAGATGCGTCTGAGCCTTGGATGTTCAAGTTTGCTGCTTCAATTTGCGTTACTACTTGTGCCAACTGCATCGATTGCATCGGGTTATGTGACTGGCAAGGTGATTGATAGCAAAAGCAAAGCACCGCTTCCGGGTGCAAATGTCCAAATTATGGGTACTGTCCGAGGAGCCAGCACGGATCGTAATGGGAATTTCACCATTGAAAAGGTTCCTCCAGGGACCTATTCCATTCGTGCTTCCATGATAGGGTATCGGTCAGTTACACTGAAGAATATTCTGGTCCGGGATAAACAAGAAACCAAAGTCTTCTTTGAGTTAAGGGAAACTCCTATTGAATTTGATCCAATTGTGGTACTTGCTGGCAAAACGAAACAGCGTCTTGACCAGGCTGCTGTTTCAATATCAGTAGTAAGTGCTAAAGAGATTAAAAGGCGTAATCCAACCAATCTAATTGAGGCATTGGAAACAGTACCCGGGATCAATTTTATCGGAAATCAGATTAACATCCGTGGCTCCACAGGCTATACTTATGGCGCAGGGAACAAAGTATTACTGCTGCTGGATGGCGTGCCGGTCTATGCCAGCGATACAGGTGAGTTCAATTGGGATATGTTGCCACCACTGGATATTAAGCGAATCGAAGTGCTCAAGGGTGCTGGTTCTACCTTGTGGGGTGCATCAGCTCTCGGTGGTGTAGTAAATGTTATTACCAAATCCCCTTCTCCGGAGGGTAAACTGCTTTTTTCATGCACCGCAGGTAAATACGATAAGCCTTATTACGACGAATGGCGTTGGACTGACCCCAATCGATTGCACTATGTTCGAACCGATATTAGCTACAGCAAGCAATTTGGACGGTTAGGGATGCGCATTTCTGCCGGACGTTTTATGTCCACTGGCTACACTCAACTCGGTGATTTCAAAAAATATAATCTTACTGGTAAGTTTGATTACCGTTTTCCGGACAATATTAAGTGGACTGGCTATGCAGCGTACAGTTTTATTTATCGAGGTTTTTTTATTCAGTGGAAGGGTCAGAATGATCCCTATGAAGTGGACGAAGCCAATTTAGACAATTACGCAAAGACAAATCAGTTGAGCGTCTACTCCAAATTAGCAATTCCGGTCTCTTCACGTTTTGCTATAAATGTAAGGGCTTCATTTGTTCGTACATTGATGGGCAATCAATTTGGCGAAGCCGCCGGGTTTAATCCAGCTTTGGGTCAGGGTATGGAATTTCAAGTGGATTGGCTTCCTCATTCAGGGCATACTGTCACTATCGGGATGCAATACCAGCATGATGCTGGTAGCACTAAATATTTTGGTGATCACAGGGGATTTTTCATCGGCCCTTATCTACAGGATGAATGGAAAATACGCGAGAACTTGCGAGTGACTGCCGGGTTTCGGTATGATCGTTATCAATTGATCGGGGGGCCAAAAGAAGATTTGTTTAGTCCTCGGATTGGTATCAATTGGCAGCCTTGGTCTACCACCAGTTTGCGAGCTTCGGCGGGAAGTGGTTTTCGGGCGGCAACTATTGTGGAACGCTATTTGGAACTTGCAATCATGAATTTTAAAATTAAAGCAAACCCCGGGCTTAAGGCAGAAAGTTCCTGGGCGTATGATCTGGGGTTCCGCCACTATGTCACGGAAAATTGGAATGTCGATGTTTCTCTGTTCGACAATGAATATTGGGAACTGATCGAGGCACATCTGGATTTGATTCGAGGCCAGATCCAATTTCGTAATATTCCCCGGGCACGCATTCGGGGCATCGAAGCGACTACCAATATCAGCATGCCCATTCGAATCCTGGGGTTGAACATGATACCTAGTCTACAAGCCAGCGTGACGGCAATGGATCACAAGGACTTGAAATGGAATGAACCGCTAACCTATCGTCCCAAACTTTTAGCCACAATCAAGGCATTGTTTCGTATCGGTTCTGCGCAAATAGAAGTGGACTATCGTTACGCCAGTAAGATTGATAAGGTAAAAATTTATCCGATTAATGATCGGGTGCCAATGAAATTTTTAGATGTACGAGCTTCTTACGACTTTTGGCATCTGACGGTTCAGCTTGGCGTCAATAATCTTTTACAATACAACTACGCACCGATGGAAAGTAATCTAATGCCAATGCGGACTTTCACGGTTGGACTGCAGGGTGAATTTTAAAGTGATCTTACATTATTCATTCAATTGGAGGGTTTTGGAGTAAAATTTCCACTATAACACCATAATATCGGCGGGAGTACATAGCCGGTGTTAGGGGAGGTGAGAAAAAAAATAGAATACCGTTGTCATTTATTTTTTCCCACCTCCTAAACTAAAAACTCAGAGGAGGAAAAATGCCAGAAGGTAAGGTGAAGTGGTTTGATCGACGTAAGGGGTATGGCTTTATCCAGATGGATAGTGGCGAAGATATCTTTGTTCACAAGTCAGGCGTTAAGTACACCGGCTTCAAAGATTCTTTGCAACAAAACCAAAGGGTAAGCTTTGATGTTGCAGAAGACAAGAAGGGTAAAAAAGCAGTAAATGTAAAAGCAATTTAACTTTTCCAAAGCCTCAGGTTGTTGATACCTGAGGCTTCTACTTATTTATCCGCCGATCTTCTTGCGCTTTATCAGATATTCGAACAATGCCTTATCGAACGGTTCTGAGGTGTCCATCAATACGTAGTCGATGCGATTTTCCAGGCATTGTCTGCGGTAGAAAGAAAGAAAATCCTGCATCTGCTGCCGATAGTCCTGCCGAATATGCCAGGGTTGAGTCAGGATTTGCTCTCCGGTTTCCAAATCCTTGAAGATGACCTCGCCACCAAAGTCAAAATGCCGTTCCTTAGGATCCAGAATATGGAACACAATAACTTCATGTTTTTTGTGGCGGAAGTGTTTGAGTCCATTAAGGACTCGCTCTGGTTCGTCGAACAAATCCGAAAGAACGATGATAAGGCCGCGCCTTTTAATGCGTTCTGCTAGTTGATGGAAGGCAGTACTTACATTAGTGAGATGGCTACTTTTAACTTTGTCGAGTTCTTTCAATATCAAAGTTAAGTATGTTGAAATGGAACGTGGTGGTATGTATTTGCGGATTTTTTGATCAAAGATAACCAAACCTACCGAGTCCTGTTGTTTTAGCATCAAGTAAGTTAAGGCTGCTGCCAAATAGGAAGCATAATTTAACTTACTGATAGCATTCGAAGCATATCCCATAGAACCAGAAGCATCTAAGAGAATATAAGATTTAAGGTTAGTTTCCTCTTCGAATTGTTTCACGTAAAAGCGGTCGGTTTTGCCATAGACTTTCCAATCGAGGTGCTTAATTTCATCTCCAGGCATGTATTGGCGATGTTCAGCGAATTCGACACTGAAGCCATGGTAGGGGCTACGATGTAGTCCGACGATGAAGCCTTCCACTACCAGGCGAGCGCGCAAGGTCATGTTTGCCAATTTTGAGACAACTTCGGGTCGGAGAAATTTACGATATTGTTTCGTAGACATATTACACTTTTTCTAAAAGGCGCTCGATAATTTCTATAGTATCCACACCTTCCGCCTCGGCGTTGAAGTTAGTTACCAGGCGGTGTCTTAATACCGGTTTAGCAACGGCGCGGATATCTTCGATTTCTGGTGTTGGGCGGCCATCGAGGATGCAGCGGGTTTTAGCACCCAGGATGAGGTATTGGGAGGCGCGGGGGCCAGCTCCCCAGGCAATCCAATCTTTGACAAATTTGGGTGAGTGGTCAAAATTGGGACGAGTCATTCGCACCAGTTTTACTGCGAAATCCACTACATTTGTAGCTACTGGTACTCGCCGAACCAGGTCCTGAAACGCAGTGATATCTTCCGCATCCAGTACCACCTGGGGTTGGCCAGAATAGGCAGAGGTAGTGTATTGGACAATTTGAATCTCTTCTTGTTCAGAAGGGTAATCAACCCATAGATTGAACATAAAGCGATCCAATTGTGCCTCTGGCAGGGGATAGGTTCCTTCCTGTTCAATCGGATTTTGAGTTGCCAGCACAAAAAAAGGTTCTTTTAGCTTGTAGGTGGTTCCGGCTGCGGTCACTTCATGTTCCTGCATAGCCTGAAGAAGAGCAGCCTGGGTTTTGGGGGGGGTGCGGTTGATTTCATCGGCCAAAACTATGTTGGCAAAAACCGGCCCCTTGACAAATTTAAACACCTTTTTACCAGTGGAGTGATCGTCTTCTATTATCTCAGTGCCAGTTATATCAGAAGGCATTAGATCGGGAGTGAATTGAATGCGGTTGAATTTGAGGCGTAAGACTTTAGCCAGTGTGCTAATCAAAAGAGTTTTTGCCAAACCAGGCACCCCAATTAATAAACAGTGTCCGCGTGCCAGAAGCGAGATTAACAACTCTTCAATTACCTGATCTTGACCAATAATCACCTTCCTAATTTCGGTAAAAATTTTCTGGCGCGCCTCTTTCAGAGCTTCAACCATTTCAACATCGTGTATCTTGTGCGATTTAACTACCATTGTTCCTCCGTCATGGTGGTATCAACCAAAATAATCGTACTTGAACTTTAACCATTTGTTAGAGAAATAGTTTCCAATAGTCTGCCTTACAAAAGTAATTATTTCTTAAGCAAAAGTCAATAACTTTTCCTTGCATTTGAAGATATAATTTCATAAATTCTTCAACGTCTCAGTTGAGTATTGAGTAACTACTCCTTTTATGATGACTATGGGACTGGTGAGCTTAAAAGGTCTATCGAAAGCGGAATTGGAAGAGTTTGCAGTCTCCCTGGGTTGGGAGCCTTACAGGGGAAGACAATTGTTTCGATGGCTTTACCAAAAAAATGTTGCTTCTTTTATCGAGATGACATCCTTCCGCAAGGAGATTCGTGCCCACCTGGAGCAAAGCGCTAATTTGCACCAGGTATTTCTCGTAAGCCAACATCAATCCTACCAGGACGACACTATCAAATTTCTATTTGCCCTGCCTGATGGTTTGCAAATCGAGAGTGTGTTTATTCCCGAAGATACTCGGAAAACCGTGTGCGTTTCAACTCAGGTTGGGTGTGCCCTGGGGTGCCGGTTTTGTGCCACGGGAAGGATGAGCTTCAAGCGCAATTTACAACCCGGTGAAATAATAGATCAAGTGTTACAAATCAAAAGGATTCTGAATTGTGAAGTTACCAATGTAGTAATGATGGGAATGGGGGAGCCGTTGCTTAATTATGATCACGTCATCAAGGCTGCATATTTACTGTCGGATCCGGAAGGTGTGGCAATTGGCAAACGAAAGATTACTATCTCCACTTGTGGAATTGTTCCAGCTATTTATCGTTATACTGATGAAGGGCATAGGTTTGGATTGGCTGTTTCGTTAAATGCTACTACTGATACCATACGTTCCCGGTTGATGCCTATTAATAAAAAGTATCCCATAGCAAAACTTATGGAGGCGGTAAGATACTACGTTAACAAGGTAAGGCGTCGTGTAACTTTCGAATACGTGATGATACATGGAGTTAATGATACTCGGGAGGATGCGCAACGATTAAAGAGGCTTCTGGGTGGATTGAAATGTAAAGTTAATCTCATCCCCCTGAATCCGATAAATAAGAACTGGAATCCTCCTGATGAAATTCGACTCAATTATTTTATCCAGGAACTCAGCGATTTAGCTGCACCGATTACTGTACGTCGTAGTAAAGGCGAAGACATTCAAGCTGCCTGTGGACAGCTTTATGCAAAAAATTTAATTTCTTTATAAAAACACTTGACTTTTTTCTTCAGACTTTTTATACTTTTGAAATAAATAATAACTTGTGAATGGAATTAATTCAACATGAAAGTTAGGGTTTAATTTTGACTTCAATTCAACAACAGCAGAAAGATGAGGGAGTTATGAAAGAGTTCTTGGAAAATTTTCGTCTTGAAAAGTACCGTTTTGTACTAACGCCCCATGAGGTTTTAAAACTTTCTTCTTATCCAGGTAGTTCCTTGCGTCGCGACTTTATTCCTGTTTTTAAACAGATTACTTGTATTGAACCTCATGGTGAATGCAGCAATTGTACTCAACAAGATGATTGTGTTTTTTACCTTACAATGGAAAACAAAATCCGCAATTTTGATAATGAATATTTAAAACGTTTTCAAACCCCTCCTAAGCCATTTATTTTTGAGCCTCCTTTAGCCCGCAAAAGTTTTTACACCAAAAATGAAGACCTCATTGTTGATTTGCTACTTATTGGTAAGGCGGTAAAATATTTTCCTCATTTTTTTGCTGCCTTTCGACGTCTCGGAGACCAGGGTATGGGTAGAAATCGGGGAAAGTTTTTCATACATAAGGTATTCCGCATCGATTTATTGAAAAACGATGTGTTAGAAGAATTGGTTTTGAATCCCCAACTATCTTCAGGAGAAGAGGGTTCGTTTTTCTTGGCTGATCTTTATGAGCATTTTCGGGTTAAAGAGGAAAATCAGATTTCTCAGGTTCAGGTTTCTTTTCTTACTCCTCTACGAATGAAAAGAGCCGGTTCGGAAACATGGCATTTGTCTTTTCGAATACTCATGCGGAATCTTCTGACACGAATTTCCAATCTGGGATATTCTTACTGTGACTACCCCGATTTCTATCATTTCTCTGATCTTATCTACGAGGCGGGTGCGGTCAAAACTCTGCAAGAAGATTTAACTTGGGAAGATTGGCGTGATCCACGTCGCAATAAAGCAGGTGGTGGGGTGTCCAAATTCGGAGGCTACCGGGGAAATATTGTTTATCAGGGCAATCTGACAGATTTTTGGCCCTGGTTAAAACTTGCAGAGATTCTTCATCTGGGCAAGAACTGCAGCTTTGGATTGGGTCGAGTGGCAGTTGAGGCAAAGTCGTAATTTTTGTTATCTTTACCTGGGGACAATGTTTTATCAAAGCGAGAATTTGCCTCTGGGTTAATGCAAAGCGTTATCGCCAGTAATCAATGTATCGAGCTAC
>Ga0164311_10001356_pt1 | contig 11904 bp, 8 predicted proteins | sample GuaBasSedimGuay2_FD_121796 | JGI IMG/M metagenome (GOLD analysis project Ga0164311, IMG submission 121796) | Subseafloor sediment microbial communities from Guaymas Basin, Gulf of California, Mexico - Guay2, Core 4569-9, 9-12 cm | ecosystem: Environmental > Aquatic > Marine > Hydrothermal vents...
AAAACACCTATAAGTTCCTTTTCATAAATAACGGCTCGGTGAATAAGAGACTTGGGGAGCAAGTCTCACGTTGTACGGGCTTCAGGTAAAGGAGCTTCGGTGAGGACAACCATACCTATGGAAATTGCACGTGAACTTCGAATCAGCGTTGGGGATGTTTTAGATTGGAGCGTCGAGAAGAGAGATGGAAGAAAGGTTGCAGTGATAAGAAAACTGGAGTAATTGCTTAGGTCAAGAATTATTAAGGTGTTGCTTAACTATTTTCTTGAAATAATTCTATTTGTTATGGAATGTGGCTTAAATGCTAATGGCACATCACTCCAACCTAAAGCCCATTTTGAGAAGAAACCTCTTTTGTGCTTTATTTAGGAAGTCATATCGATGAAGCGAGGGGACTGCTTTCTCTTTAGGGATTAGTACCCACATTCCCTTTCTCCTGTTCATCACATTTGCAGAAATTAATTCGCCGTCCATGAAAAAGAGTTCTATGTCCAAATTCGAAACCTTGACAGTTTTGAATCCCTTCTCGTGAGACGCTTTAGCTTTTAAGGAGCTTCTAATGAGCGGAAAGTGAGAGTTGAATTTTATTGTGCTACTATCAGGACACGCTACTTGAGCTATAGCAGATAAGATCACATGTTTCATCCCTATAGGTTTAAGCATTAATGCAAGGCAGTTTAAGTTCTTCATATATAGTAGTTTGCCATCTACATATGCGTTTGGGTGCAAATACCCGGTTACCTGATTTTGGGCTATCTCAACCGTGAGCTTGTTGCCAATCGAAATCTCATCCTTAATGATGATCTCGCTTATGAAGGGTAGTGCCGGGCAATAATCTGAGGCTGGCGACACTACGGTTAAAGTCAAATCAATCGGTACATCGTCTCTGATAATTTTGCTAGCGGTATGTCGGTCCGCATAAAGGCATTTGCAGGCATTTCGAAGGAGACTTGAAGGCTCTAAAGCCCTCTTTGAAATGCTATAGAATTTGCCTCCGGATCTCCGAATAATTCTGCAAAAGTGAGGAAGAATGTTAAAACCACCCTTGAGGAGGATAGCCTTTCCGTTTAACAATTTGACGGCTGATAACATTTTTCTAAAAGACGTCGAATTAACCTTAAGTAACAGAATTCTTTTTAGCGAAGGAGCAAACAGGTGGAGCCAAGCCTTGCTGGCTGAAAATCCGTAAAGAGTTATATAGCTAAGGAATTTCCATGGGCTTAGGGAGTGAAGCGTCAAAGGCTTCACTCCATACTTCTTCCTAATAAAGTAGAGTTCAAGCTTGCTCAGCTCTCCTTCATAAACCGTGCTCATAGCGCCTCTGGTAAGTTCCTGCAGGAATATCTCGATAACCCTTAAGATTTCTGGGGCTACTTGCTCAAAGAAATTAAGAGCGCTTATGGCCGATAAGAACAGGTTTCCATAAGCTCCGAGCATGCCTCTTAGTTCAGGAGATTGAAGATGTTCACGCAGGTCTTGAGTGGAAGACGGCAGTTCACCGATCCTGGCCGCATAAACAGCCATGGCTTGATGGACAACTCCTAACAACCTAGACAGATATCCGGCGCTGGGCAAAGTTAAGAACCGCATTTGTTCTTCAAAAACGTTCTGTGCATGACGGCATATAAGTGTAAGCCCTAAATGAAAAAGTCTATGTTTTAAAAGCTCGGAAGCCTGTCCCAAAGGTCGTCAAATACCTTAACAAAGGCAACCACGGCGGGGCCTCTGAGCAATACACCGGCGTCAAGATTTGTCGCGATATGCCTGATCGTTAAGTTAAAACTGCCCAAAAGCATCAGATCTTCATCAGCTATGACAGCCTTCGCGTGAACTCCAGAGACTTTTCTCTCACCTTCGTACACATCTGCGTACTTCACCTCGACTCCCCTTAAAATAGCTTTTATATATTCTAAAGTACTTCTGGACGTGCTATTCCTCTCTGAGATTATTCGAACCTTAACTAGTCCACGTCTAATGCAGTCTGCTCTTACCAGCATATTTGTAAAAGTAGTATCTACATATGGGCACATGACCCTGAGACTGCGCCTCGCTGATCCTATCACTTCCTCAAGTGCATCGATTAAGTATATAAAACCATACATCGAGCACAGTTTTTTAAAGTCACCGATCCTTGGAGGAAACGATGCCACTAACTGGGCGGTGGTCGTCCGGGCCTCTGCCTTCTTAAGGGCTGACCACTTTACTGTGAGGGCTGGCCGGGTTATGTCAAAATCCTCATCATAAATCCTCTTAACTAATCCATGTCGTTCGAGCTTAAGGATGATGGAATAGATCTCTTGCTCCGGTAAGCCAAGGCGGTCTGCTATCTCAGATATTGTGAGGGGGCCCTTAACCTTTTCCAGTGCTTTGATTATCTTTACAGCTCGATCGTCCGTTAGTCCCATTCCATCACTTCCTTTAGCAAATGCCTATCCAGATACCAGTTCAGCATATTACATGAGTCGCTAAACAGACACGCCTTACAAGCAACTGGACATTCTAATGGGCATTCAACAGAGGTTCTAGCCTCCATTAATAAGCTATTAATACTTTCTCTAGATGATACAAGGCCCTCAACTCCCCCTATACCGCCTTGTGCGTTATCGTAGATGAGCACTTCACCAGACTCTATATCAAGAGCTTCTCCAAACTCCGCTGACTCCAGTCCTGATAAAATCGGTATTCTTGAAAGGAATGCATGACTTAAAGTGTGCAGAAGCTCCATCGGGCCTCTTCGCTGTCCTGGAAGTTCTTCTATTTTTTCCATAATCTCAGGCTTAACCTTAATCACAAGTCCAGAAGTTGTCAGCAGACGGCTTGGAAGAATTATTGTACCATCCTCGATAAATAGATGATGGATTCTAAAGCTATTCGGACAAGACGGATACCCGACTAGAACGCAGAGTGTCACTTGTAGCACTCGAACACTCTTAACTAAAGATATCTCTTCAATCCCTGGAAGAAGTTCGGGAGAAAACTTAACGGGCTTCTTATCTCCAACAACCTCATAGACAGCAACTGATAAAGGCTTCGTAATATCATCCGTTAAGGCCGTCGGAGCGAATCTCAGTGGTCCACGTCCCCGCATTACAACGATGCCGTCCGTGCAGATGTTTCCTTGCAAATATTTGCATCCCCTCTGCTGAGCCTCTCTGGGATCTGGGCAGAAGTATCTCAGCGATGCTAAAGGCCTCATTTTATCAGTTCTCTTAACACGCTTGTACCTTCTCAGTAACCTGCACCAACTTCCGATTGAGTTACTTATGAAGGCATGCACAATAACTCCAGCGGGATGGGGACTTGCTGATCTTGGAAAAGGCGCATAAACATATGCTTGGTCAACGGGTTCGCCACAATCAGGGCATGTAACCTCTTTATTTCTAACATGTCCACCTCTAATAGCTTCTCCTAGATTTATGAACGACCCACATCTCCTGCAGTAAAACCACGTCAAGTCCGCAAGAGTTGTTCCCCCTCGATTGCTTTGAAACTCGCACTGAATAAGTCTCGGAATTATTATCTCCACACCTTGGCGGCTCTCTAATCTGTTTGCTATGCTCATGAGAGCCTGATATACGTTGCGCCTTCTACTGGCTAGACGGCGTATCTCATTAACGAGTTTTCTTCCAAGAGGAGAAAGATTAGACAAGATCCTCACCTCCACACCAAGTTAGCTGGATCCTCGCTTGGTTCTGCTGATGGACTACGCTTGACTAATTTAATTGAAAAGTAATTTCCCCTGTATGAAATTATTTGTCCAGGTACCGCATGCCTAAAGGCGTAGACGAGTCCGCGCTCCCTCTCTCTTTCTTCATCTGAGAAACCCAACTGCTGAAGATCTGGAAACTGATAAACACATACTCTTTCTGCATGCCTTATATGCCATAGGAAGAATGCTTCCCTATACTTTCTATAAATAAGTTGAGTGAGTGAGGCGCCTCCAGGTTGCTGGCTGAAGACATCTTGAATGATGTTTTCGATCACTTGGAGTATGGCATTTCTCATTACATTAACTGGAGGAACAGGTATTAAGGCTTTTTGAAGATAAGTCTCCAATTCCTTTGAAAGCGTTATACTTGATGCTGGAGGAGGTGGTTGCTGTCCGTCAAGTGCGTTCATAAAACTATCAAGAGCTTTTTGGTCGAATATATGGCTAAGCAATGCTATCGCATTACGCTTTCTTGTCTGTGATGTCAAGGCGTTTGATACCTCACCTTCATAGAATAGATGAGAATCTGGTCTCGTTGAAAGGAAGTCAAATAAAGCTCTTACAGCGCTTCGCTTCACCACTTCCTGATTATCACGCCGGATCGTATAAGTCTCTTGTTGCATCTGATGATCTCTTAAGCGTAAGTTACAAAGGAGTTTCCAGTTTCGGAAAAGGAAGTGATCAATCGGCTTATCCGGCATAAAAATATTAAAGACTATTGAGTCAGCCTTACGTCCAATTCTTCCAATTCTCTGGACATAATCGCTAACGTAATATGGCATCCCATAGATACCTCCTACTTTTATGATGTCGAAATCGACTCCAACCTCAAGCCCTCGTGTTGCGACCAATATTCGTAACTCGCCTGTTGAAAATCTGTCTTCCACATCAGCTCTTTGCCTTCCGTAATCGGTTGTGTGCCCATCAATCAAATTCCTAACACCTGAAAGCATATCTCTAAGCAAGTATACAAGCGAATTGGCCTCGGCAATCCTATTCACGAATATGAGTGTGCTTGGCGGCAGTTGCTCCCATTTTAGCCATAATTCAGCGGACTTTTCCATTACCCTGGCAAGCGTGGCTTGAGGTGCATATGCTTTAGGCATTATGAAGACATGCCACTTAACAGGAAGTTCCTCCTCCTCTCCTGACTCCTCATATTCTGCCTCTATAGTATCAAAGCTCATATTGTGATCTCCTATAAGCTCTTCAGCGCGTTTTTTTGGATTATTTAACGTCGCGCTTGATAAAACATAATGAGGTCTCCAAGAATGAGATAGATGGTTTATCGCCCTTATTGCTTGCTCTAGCCGTAAGAGGACAAATGATACTTGAGAACCAAAGACTCCTCTTAACAAATGAGCTTCGTCAATTACTATTACCTTAGGATAGGATAGCTTGTCCAGCCGACTTAAACTTGATCCACATACACCGCACTTTCTTTTATTTATGTTGCTATATGTTTCTCCACAATTGGGACAGAAGGCGACATTACGGCCAAAAACTGACTGCGCTTTGGGAGAGTACATTAATGTAACATTTATTGTGTCTGGATTGGTGATCAAGATGTCAGGAGGGGTGGAATAAATCCGCTCCCTTACAACAAGGAGGGACCTATTCAGGAGATCAGGGTCTGCTCCGCAGCTCTCACAGAATACTTTCTCAAGAGCCCACCCAGCATTTACTGAAGGTTCTTCGAACGTAACTCTCAAGCGATTGCCGCAAACAGGACACTTTATCCTAAGATCTTCCATTCTCTTTCCTTGCCTCTGAATCAGACGGGCAAGCTCTTTCCTGGTCCTCGTATCGCCATGAAGTATTCCCACAGAAACGGGCTTATACCCGTCTTTAACCAGCAATTTGTTAAGGCTCCAGATCAACCTAAGGATGGTTTCTGCCTGATCATTTGCTAAAGCTTTGGTCGGATAGAAGAATAGTGCTTTAACGCCCCCAAAACTTGAACCGGTTAGCTTTTCATGAACTACTTTAATAAGTATGGGGAGTAAGAAAGCTAAGGTTTTCCCGCCAGCCGTTCTAGCAGTTATTACTAAACACTTCCCCCCTTCCTGCTCGCTTGGTTTGAGAATACTTGTTAGGGCTTTAGTCTGAAAGGTGTAAAGATTAGATACACTTTGGAACACGTCTTTAAAGGCCTTAGCTACGTACTCGCCTGCTTTTTGATAGCCATATTTAGAGGAGATTTCTTTAATGATTTCTGGAGCTGACCTTACATTATCACATTTTATCTTGGGGACGGTTTCCTTAGCTATATGCCAGTCTCTAAGTATCACTTCTCTGGCTTCCTCATTCTCTACAGCAAGGCAATTCTTTGGCAGAAATCCTTTAAGACCAGGAACGACATAGCTGTCAAAGCTCTGCTTCCAAGTCCACATTTTCTGATATCCGCTCCATTTAATCCTTCCCTCAATTTCTAATAGATATTCAGTGCTCCACCTGTCAATCCTGTAATTCCCTGGATCGCCTGGAAGCATGTATCGCGCAACTTCATACGATCCAACCTTCCTCCACTTGCTATCAACAACACAGCCACCACAATTATAAAGGAGTACGCTTACTCTTACGAGTTCCGGGTTAAGCTTTTTGACGCTTATCCTAATTGCGAAAGCGTATATGAGCCTTCGATCCAGTGAGCGGGCTCCCCTAGAACCGTTAAAGAAATAATAGTATCCAGAATCAGTTTTATCTAAAGTCGCCAGAGATCTGATTATACTCGGATCAGAGACTACTTTATGCGGGATGCCTTTATATCTTTTAGAGTAACTTGCATACGGGATCTCGAACCAGATTTCCTGCACATTATTAGAAACAGGCTTAAGCATCTCTTGGATCCTGAGGCTGACATTTGTAGAAAAACCCCTTATATTGATAAGGAGTTCGGCATTTTTCTCATTCATAAGCCTAACCCTCAGTTTTACGTCTCGGAATTGTTGATCTAGAGGAACCGGCTTTGAATTAACATTTGGAGGCGCAGTACGTATACAGAATGTAAAAGTAGTCTCTACGACTCTCTCATCGTTAGAGGGCTTAAAGTCCGCATAATAACCGAAGACATAGGGTACTATCCTCCTGTACGGATCTATCTCCTCATAAAATGCTTCAGCCTCTTCTTCCTCAGTTATAAGGGGTTGCGTCTTCTTGCCAAAGGCCACTCTCGCGGTTCTTCTGTCAGGTCCTAGGACGCTGATATGAGGTTTTTCGGTGTGGGTGCGCCCCTTAAGAAAGCTGATAACCTCCCTAGCTACATAACCTAGGTCAGGCAAGGGCTGATTATGCACAAGATAAGTTTCTCTTTTAGTCGCTTATAAGCTTTTACGCACATTTATAGCCTTTAACGAAAAGCTCTTTTGCATAGAGTTTTAACGGGACACTCACTACACTTTGGATTACGTGGTCTACATATCTTTCTTCCAAGATCAAGGATTCCCCAGTTGAATTCCTTTGCTAGGCTAGGATTTTTTGGGATAAGTGAAGAAGCGAACTTCCAGAGGTAGGAGTCAGTGTGAGGACGGCGCTTCTTTGACCTTATGGCGAATACGCGTTCTATGATTCTAACCATGTTCCTGTCAAGCATTGGCTCAGGCACACCATATGCTACGCACAAAACTTCAGAAGCGATGTACTGTTTAACTCCTGGAAGCAAAATTAAGTCATCCTTCTTTTTTGGAATACTTCCGCCGAACTTCCTTATCAGGGCCTCTGCAAGGTTTTTCAGAAGTTTTGACCTCTGATGTTCCATTCCTAAAGGTCGGATGATTTTTCGAATCTCAGATTCGGAAGCTGAGCTTAGCTCCTTTGGCGAAGGGAACTTTTTTATGAAGACAGGATAAACCCTCATTACTTGTTTCGTCGTGGTCTTTCTTAACATGATTGCGGCTATAAGTATTTTCCAAGGATCTTTAGTTGCTCTCCAAGGGAGATCGTGATCACCCCACCTCCTATACCATTCAATCACTTTCTCGATGAAAACTTGCTCTTGGGTTTTCTTGAGTCGCTTTGTCATTTCAGAACCCCGGCAATCGCCTTAGCTATAGCTTCAGCTAATTTTGGCGGAACGGCATCTGCAACCATTTGTTGCATTGCGTTTAAAGGGCCTATAAATTTGAATGCGTCAGGAAATCCTTGAAGCCTAGCAGCCTCTCTCACAGTTATTATCCTGTCCTTAAATGGGTGGATGATGACCGCTTTCCTTGGGTGGGTTACTGTAATTGAGGGCTTGCGAGGATCAAGCCTCCTGTATATGTTAGAGTGAATCGCAGAGCGGTTTTTAAAAGTCCTTTTGATCTCAGCCGGGAGCCTGCTAAAGGCCTTCTTTAAGTTCTCTCCAGGTCTTATATAGGGGAATTTCTCAGCCATTCTCTTAGCTTTTGAAGTTACGTGGTTGGTCACCTTTGAGGAGCCCCCAAAGCTTGTGCGCGCCCATTCTTGATAGGGGTTTACTGGTGATGATCTATAGCTTAGGGGCTCCTCCTCCTTACCATAGTATGCTTTCTCTGGCAAATCACATATTGCTTGACCCACTGAGATTGAACTGGAAGAGCGTAGACAAAAGAGCCTCTCTAAGATTTCATTCAACAACTCGCTTTTATCATTAAGTGCGAGTAAAAAGTGTCTTCTCCTGCGCTGCGGAACGCCGAACTCGGATGCATCAAGGTAAACAACTTTTGCGTGAAAGCCTGCATTTTTCAGCCTTTTAAGTAACATCTTCTCCATAAAGCGTTTAAATCCAGGAACCTCTTCCATTAAGATAAGTGAAGGCTTTAGCTTTATTGACAATTTAATGAATCTCCTTGGAAGATTATAGTCCTCATGACTCAGCCGCATTCTTCTTCTGTTGGCACTGCTGAAGGGTTTACACGGGGGGCCACCTATAACTGCTTCTAACCCTTTAGGTAAATCGGTTATATCCTTCATCTTGAGAGAAGAGACGTCCTTCTGAATTGCAATTAGATGAGGAAATAGCCTAACAAAGTTATAGCTGTAAGTTCTGAATGGCCAGGTACCCTTTTCAATGGCCCATACAGGTTTCCAGCCAGCTAGCACGAAACCTAAGCTTAATCCACCTGGGCCGCTGAAAACATCGGCGAACCGAAGCATCTTACAACCTCCCAGCAGTTTTAATAGATCCCTATCTTAAAATTTTAAAGAGAGTTGATGCCCTGAAATTGTACCACGAAAGTAGGGCTGGAACGGCTCTCAGAAGACTTATATATAACCCTAATGCTATGTCACGAAATTTGAACGCCTCCAGGTATGTCATGTAAATTGAATAAGACCCATGAAGCGTCTTATTCAGAATTCGTGACATGGATGCATCTGTTCAAAATGCGTCACATCTGGGTGTGTTCAAGTTTCGTGACATATGAGGCAATTCATTAAAAAGACACGATCATCATTTAAATGGGAAGTAGTTTGATGAGATGGAGAGTAGCCGGTTACTCATGTAGATCCTTCAAGTATGAGCATGAGTCCTATGAGTATCCGCTTAGGACTGAGATCGGGATTTCGTTTAGATCATGCCATCAGAAAGTAGAGAATTCGATGTCCCTCCTTCCTAGTTGAAAGATGCCGGTTTTAATGAGGTCTTCCTTTAGGAGCCTCATGAAGGTGTTCAAGGAAACTTCTTCCTCTCTTTCTCGTTTCATCCCGGCCTTCTCAAATTCCTCTTTCCATACTCTTCTGAGTAGTGGTGGTTTCGGGAACATCGCCCAGCTTGAGTATCCGTCGCTAAACACTATGAAGAATATTGGATTACGATTATCAGGTATTTCCCAATAGCTTAGGTAAATCCATGCTAATCCGTCCTCAATGCTAGGAATGGGTCTGAGGGAGTGTTCATATGGGTGGTAGTGAACGGTTCCAACAGCGTTAAGTACTCCTTTGAGATCTATAAATTCTACTTCATGCTCGTCGCCTAGCTTGAAGTTAAACCATTCAATAACCTCATCTTTTAGTTTGAGGCCTGCAACCCATTCAGTTGGGTAAATCTTAGCCGCTTTAAACCATTCAACCTGTAAGCTGAGAGGCAGTATGTAGCGGCGTATGGCGTTCATAACGTTATATCTCCCACACGCTCATATTCCGAACTCACTTACCAATAGGTTAAAGAATTCCCTGACGCGTTCTCCGTCTATGTGAAGCTTATCAACTACAACGATCCCCTTTTCCTCCAGCTCGTTTTTAGCCCATTCTGGAACCTCGCATAAGGATGCAAGTACGAAAAGCTGAGGCCTGAACAGTTGCATATAAGGTACTAGCTCTTCTTCTAATATACGCCCATTCTCCCACCATTCTATAAATTCAAAGTTTTTACACTCAACTAGGATATTAAATTCTGGAGCGTCGACGAGCGTTTCATACCTTCCAATAGAGAAAATCATGTCTGGTCTCTTCCACACAACTCGACCCTTAAAAAAGTTGCAAAGACGCCCTTTATAGGCCGGAGGCGCCTTCGAGATTCTTTGAGGCTCCCACCAGCCCGTCCAATACCTATTCTTTTCATCTGAGAATACGCTAGCTGGGTATTTACTTCCTAATTCAAGTAGCCAATTCTTTTTAACTCCTCTGCACCCGAGCGCCTTATGCGTCAGCATAAAAACCCACATCTGATATGCAAGCTTCGACGTGGCCTTTATACTCTCGGCTCTGGCCTCTTCAGGCCAGAAACATAAATTGCTCTTAAGACCTAGGTTCATATCTCTTAACCAATCTCCTAGTCTCTCTGACGCGATCACTTCTATGCCCATTTGACCGGCGAATTCCTTAACCTCCCTGATCATAGGATCGTAGGTTTCTTGCACCTCCCTTTTCAGCCTTTGAACCGTCTTATCCCTAACCTCTATCTTGAGCTGACGAAGCTCTTCTCTATCCACGATTATATGCTTAGGTTTCCCACCCGCTAGCTCCTCAGCCCGATATTTTGAGGCTGTAAACCCACCATTATTAGTGAAGCCCAGCTCATAGATCCATTTACTGGATATTTTTCTATATGGTACTTCATAGAATATTCTCCAAGCTCTATTATCTCCTTCCTTAATAAGCTTGGTTGCATATTTGCTAATATGTCTGAGAATGCATCCCTCTCTTACGTAATTAAATGTCCTCCTCCTAGTTCTCGCCTTCGGTTCATCTACTATGACCACCATTTCACACCCTCCCTCATTTAATGTTAACTAAACATTAAGTTTAAACCTTCTCTAATTCTCCACTTAAGCGAAATGCCCAGCTTTAAGCAGATGTTAACCTCGTTCTTTTCTGGCTTGATAGATACCAACAGATGTCTTAATTATATTTTTTAAATCCTTTAAATAACTTGGATGAGCTTGGTTAAGAGCGCAATTATTTAGCGAGGCAGGATATGAGATCTGATGACTTTATAATTATGTGTAAAAGCTATTCCATACAGATGCCTTGCTAGCCTCTTGGGCGAACGATAAATATCCAGTTTTTTGATCTTCTTGTCAAACATGCTGTGAATCCCTTCTATAGGATTAGTTGTGTTTGGACAGCCCGGATAATCAAGATACGTAATCAATCGTTGCCATTTATTAAACAAGCCATCCATGACGCTTTTAAGCACTTTATCATGTTGCCAACGATAACTCTTACTCTGAAGATCTTTAACCTCGGCTATAAATTCATCCTTTGAGCGAAGATGGAGCAATGCCTTAACTCTCTCACAGCACCATTTACGTAATTCTGACATGTTCGGATCAAGTGTCTCAGATCTAATCAGTTTCTTCTCAACGTTCTCTGTAAAATGTCTGACGCAATACTGGATCTTGGCAGACGGGAACACAATACTGATGGGGGTTAGCAATTCCCTTCCCATGTCACATATGATAACATTGGGTTCGTAACCCATACGTTTAACGTCACGTAAAGCTTGCTTAGTAATCTCGGAGCTAAGCCTAGAATTAAACTTCAGGCTTAAGATTAACTTGGATGGATAGTCAATCGCTACATAATCCCATAGGGTGACTTTCTGTCCCTTAATCTTAAAAGTAAAGGGGGATGTGTCAATGATTAGGTAATAGTACCTTCTCGGTCCATATTGAAAACCCAATATCCTCTTCACAATACTGGACTGTAATGCCCTAGTCATATCATCCCAATATTGTCCACATAATCTCTCTAAAATGTTCGAAACAGTTGCTTTACTCACACTTATTCCTGTG
>Ga0164311_10001360_pt1 | contig 11874 bp, 12 predicted proteins | sample GuaBasSedimGuay2_FD_121796 | JGI IMG/M metagenome (GOLD analysis project Ga0164311, IMG submission 121796) | Subseafloor sediment microbial communities from Guaymas Basin, Gulf of California, Mexico - Guay2, Core 4569-9, 9-12 cm | ecosystem: Environmental > Aquatic > Marine > Hydrothermal vents...
CAGGATTATTATTGAGGCTATTGAGTGTGCTGCAAATAGAGCGAAGGAACTGGAGGAATAAAAGCAAGAAAAGGAAGGTAAAGAGATGGGGATAGATGTTTTGATCTCTGAGCAGAGGATTAAAAGGAGAGTAAGGGAACTGGCGGAGGAGATTTCCTCCGAGTATAAACATAAGGATTTACTTCTTTTAGGTATTCTAAAAGGGGCATTTATTTTCCTGGCAGATTTAGTGCGTGCTCTTAACATTCCCAGCAGATGCGATTTTATCAAGGTAAGGAGTTATGTAGAGAGGGAGAGTTCGGGCAAGATAGAGATTGATTTTTTTCCTGCAGTGGAGGGAGAAGATGTGTTGCTGGTGGAGGATATTATAGACACAGGATTGACCATCAATCGCATAAAGGAAGAGATTAGAAAGAGTGGGGCGAAAAGTGTAAGGCTTTGCGCTTTGCTTGATAAGCCGGAGAGGCGAAAAGAAGAGGTGAGTATAGATTATTTAGGTTTTTCTATTCCCAATAGATTTGTGGTAGGTTATGGTTTGGACTATAATGAGAGATTTAGAAATCTGCCTTATATCGGAGTGATAGAGGATGCAGGAGTCAAAGTTAGATAACGAACTACGAGTGGTTAGTCATTTTATGCCCAATAGGACATCAGTGAGTTTAGGGCTATGGGTAAAGGTAGGAGGAAGATATGAGAGAAAGGAGGAGAATGGAATAAGCCATTTTATTGAGCATATTGTTTTCAAAGGGAGTGAAAAAAGAAGTTGCACCCAGATAAAGCAGGCGATAGAGGGAGTAGGAGGGAATCTGAATGCTTTTACCTCCGAGGAGTTTACCACTTTCCTTGCTCGCATTCCTCACCAATATCTCACCCGCGCTCTGGATGTCCTTTCGGATATGGTGCTTAATCCCCTATTTAGACAGGAGGATATAGAAAGGGAGAAGATAGTCATCTGCGAGGAGATAAAGATGTATCTTGATCTCCCAACACACTATGTCCATTTTCTTCTAAATCAGCTTCTTTGGCCCAATCATCCTTTAGGAAGGTTTTTAGCGGGCAGTTTTGAAAGTGTGAAGAGTATCAATAGAGAAAAACTTTGTGATTATCATAGAGAGCACTACTTCCCCCAGAATATTGTTTTAGCAGTAGCAGGTAATCTAAAACATAAAAGGGTAGTAGAGGAGGCAGAGAGATGTTTTTCTTCCTTTACTAATAGAAGGAAGAAAGAGTTTATGCCCGCCTTAAATAATCAGAGAGAACCTCGGTTTAACTTTCTCTTTCGCCAGACTGCTCAGACCCATTTATGTTTAGGTTTTCTTTCTTTTCCTCGCGCCCATCGCTGGCATTACACCTTAAAACTGCTGGATGTGATTTTAGGAGCAAATATGAGTTCCCGTCTTTATCAGGAAGTGCGCGAGGAGAGGGGATTGGTTTATGAGATTAGTTCGCACACCCAAGAATTCCAAGATACAGGGGTTTTTTCTATCAGTGCGGGAGTGGAGAAAAGGAATCTTGTGCAGACCTTGAAGGTGATAAAAGAGCAGTTAGAGAGAATAAAAGAGGAGAAGATAGGTGAAGAGGAGATAGAGCGAGCAAAGGAGTTTATGCGTGGACAACTTATGTTAGGGCTGGAGAATACTAATAATTATATGCTTTCTATCGGAGAGGAGTTAATAACCCTTGATAGACTATTCTCTCCCTCTCGGATACTGAAAGAGATTGAGAGGATAAGCGAGAAGGACCTCCAGGAGGTAAGCCGAAACATCTTTCAGAGGGAGAGGTTAAATCTGGCAGTTATTGGAGAGATAGAAAAGAAAGAAGAGGAGAAGATTGTGGAGTTGTTAAGTTAATGCAGTTTGTAAGCAAAATTGGCTTAAAGGGAGCGAAACCTCCTTCAATTTCCAAAAATTAAAGATGAAAAAGGTCAGAATTGCTCCGAGCCTCCTTTCGGCAGACTTTGCCAACCTAAAAGGAGAGATTGGTAAGGTAGATAATGCGGACCTTCTGCACATTGATGTAATGGATGGACACTTTGTTCCCAACATTAGCATTGGTGCCTTAGTGGTGAGAGCAATAAGAAAGGAGACAATTCTTCCTTTGGATATCCATCTTATGATAGATTCCCCAAGGAGATATATCAGAGACTTTATTTTGGCGGGAGGAGATTTAATTAGTGTGCATATTGAGGCAACAGGAGAAAAGGCAAGCGAGGTTGTTCAGGAGGTAAAAAGATGGGGGAAAAAGGCAGGGATTGCGATCAATCCCTCTACACCTTTATCTAAAATAGAGAATGTTCTTGAGGAGGTGGATTTTGTTCTTTTGATGAGTGTAGAGCCAGGATTCCCTGGACAAAAATTCAAGAGGGAAGTGCTTCCTAAAATTAGGGAGTTAAGAAAAAGATGGAAAGGAGACATTGAGGTAGATGGAGGGATTAGTAGAGATAACTTTAAAGAGGTAATTCAGGCAGGAGCAAACATACTGGTTGCTGGTTCAGCCATCTTCAAGGAAAAAGAACCAGCAAGAATAGTAAGGGAGATGCAAGATGAAGGAAATAAGATTTGGAACTGATGGTTGGCGAGCAGAGATAGCCAGAGACTTTACCTTTGAGAATGTAGAGATAGTGGCTCAAGCAATCGCTGATTACTTTAACAAACAAACAGATAAACAGAAAGGGAGGAGGATAGTAATTGGCTATGATACCCGTTTTCTTTCCAAGGAGTTTGCTCAAACTGTAAGCAGAGTTTTGCTGGCTAATGGTATAGAGGTGCTGATGAGTGCTTCCTCTTGCCCCACTCCTGCTTTGAGTTTTACCATTGTTCGCAGTAAAGCCAGAGGGGGAGTGATGATTACTGCCAGCCACAACCCCTTTTACTTCAATGGGATAAAGATAAAAGGAGACTTTGGTGGCTCTGTAGATACAGAGGTTACCAAACAGATAGAGGGGTTGTTAGGGAAAAACAAACCAAAGAAACTAACAGAATCCAAAGTAAGAGAGTATGCAGATTTAAAGATAAAGAATTTTCTTCCCGCCTACAAGAGGTTTGTGAGTTCCTATGTAGATTTTAATCTCATAAGGTCAAGCAGAAAACGATGGAGGATTTTGGTAGATTCTATGTTTGGCACAGGTAATGGGATAATAGAAGAACTGTTAACTCCCGCGGGAATAAAAGTAGAGACTATCCGCAGAGAGGCTAATCCTGCTTTCCCAGGGATAAATCCTGAACCTATCCCTGCTAATTTAAAGCAGACAATAGACTTGGTAAAGAGAGGAGGTTATGATCTGGCAGTAATTACTGATGGAGATGCCGATCGCATCGGCGCCTTGCGTCCAGATGGAAAGTTTATTACTCCTTCCCTTATTCTATCTCTGATTCTACTCCACTTTTTAAGACATAGAAGATGGAAAGGCGGAGTAGTAAAGACCATCTCTTCTTCTTCCCTAATTGAGAAGATAACCCAACGATATAATCTAAACCTCTATGAAACTCCCATAGGATTTAAGCATATTGCCACTCTGATGCGTAAAGAGGATATCCTTATTGGAGGAGAGGAGTCAGGAGGTATTGGATATAAGAATTATCTGTTTGAGCGCGATGGGATTCTCTCTGCCCTTTTATTGATTGAGATGCTTTGCGCAGAAAAGAAGGGAGTTATAGAGGTTATTAAGGAGATAGAAAAGGAATTTGGAAGATTTCGCTACGCTCGTATAGATATATTCTATCCTCAGGATAAAAAACAGATATTGATAAACAGACTAAAGACTATTTCCTTCCAGGAGTTGTTAGGCAAGAAGGTAAGAGAGGTGAAGAGATACGATGGAGTAAAGATTATCTGCGAAGATGATTCTTGGCTTTTGTTAAGGTTCTCCGGAACAGAGCCTATTTTAAGGATTTATGCTGAGGCGAGCAGTGAAAGGGAGGCAAGAGAGATGTTAAGAAAAGGGAAGGAGATGGTTTACAGGATATGAAAGCATTGATTCTGAGTGCAGGCTACGGTACTCGACTCTATCCTTTAACCAAAGAACGTCCCAAGGCTTTGCTTCCCATCAAAGAGAAGCCCATCGTTGAGTATATCTTAGAGAAAATCCCTACTTGGGTAGAGGAGGTGTTTATTCTTTCTAACCAGAGATTCTATCCTCAATTTAAGAACTGGTTCAAGAACTATGATTCTTCTCTTAAAAAGAGAGTGAGAATAGTCCATAACGGATCTACTTCCCATAAGAACCGATTAGGTGCGGTAAGAGATATTGAGTTTGTTATCCAAAGAGAAAAGATAAAAGACCATCTACTCGTGATAGGAGGAGATAATCTCTTTTCTTTTTCCCTTGAGGCATTTTTAAGGTTTGCCTATAGACGAATTCCCCATATCTCTATTATGGTCTATAAACTCAAAGATAGGCAGAGGTTAAAGAAGTTTGGAGTAGTGGATCTGGACAAAAGAAAGAGGGTGATAGAGTTTAAAGAAAAACCTTCACTTCCGCACGCCTCTCTTGTCTCTACCTGTATCTATTTCTTTCCAAAACAGAGTTTTTTTTTGATAAAGAAATATTTAGAGAAAAGAGGTTTGCCAGATAGTTGTGGAGATTATATCGGCTGGCTCTCTCAGAAGGTTGAAGTATATGGGTTTACCGCGCGAGGGAGATGGTTTGATATTGGCAGTATAGATGAATATTCTTCTGTTAAGCACACATTTTGATCTGGGAGGTATTAGCCAATATCAGCTCAACCTTTGCAGAGGATTGATAGAGAGAGGGCATAAGGTAGTGTTGAGTTCTGCCGGAGGGAATTGCTTGAAGAAACTGAACAGGAGAGCAGTCTTTTTTCCTGTAGATATTAGAACAAAAAGTGAACTCAGCCCTAAGTTAATCTTGGCTTTGCCTAAATTGATAAACTTAATCAGAAGAAGCAAGATAGAAATAATCCATGCACAAACGCGCATAACCCAGGTGCTCGCCTTTTATCTTTCCCTCCTTCTAAAAGTGCCTTTTGTGAGCACTTGTCATGGATTTTTTCGTCCACACTTGGGAAGACGAATATTCCCTTGCTGGGGAGAAAAGGTAATTGCTATTAGCAGGGGAGTAAAGAGGCATTTAATAGAGAATTTTAGGGTTGATGCAGATAGGATTGTCCTAATTCCTAATGGAGTGGAGGTTAAGGAGACCGTTCCAGATAAGGAGATGCTTAGTCGGTATAACCTAAAGCAAGGGAAAGTAGTAGGGTTTGTTGGCCGGCTTTCTTCTGTGAAAGGATTGCAGTATTTGATAAGAGCAATGGAGAGGGTGTTAAGAGAAGAACAGGAGGTGAGATTAGTTATTATAGGTGAGGGCAGAATGGAGAGTGAATTAAGGAGGTTATCTGAGGATTTGGATATCTCAGAGAAGGTTTTATTTTTAGGGGCAATATTGGATGTGGAAAGGGTTCTTCCCTTGATAGACATCTTTGTGTTTCCGTCTTTGCAGGAAGGATTAGGGCTTGCGCTATTAGAGGCGATGGCAATAGGTAAACCAGTAATTGCTTCTGATGTAGGAGGGATCTCGGAGATCATATCCTCAGAAAAGAATGGCTTGCTGGTTCCTCCTAAAGATATAGAGGGTCTATCCAAAGCAATCCAGAGGCTTTTGCGCAATCCAGATGTTGCTGCCCAAATGGGAAAGCAGGCACAAGAAACAGTGAAGAGAAGATTTTTTCTGGAGAGGATGGTCAAGGATACAGAGGAGGTATATAAACAGGTATTAAGCAAAGAGGGTTAATCTATACTTTTTTAAGATTATGGAAATAAAGAAGGTGTTAATCGTTCATCCTAATTGGCGAGGTGATGTCCTTTTCTCTACTGCTCTTGTGCGTGCGCTAAAGAGGAGATTTCCTCATCTCTATATCTGCTCTTTGGTTGTCTCTCGAGCAAAGGAGATATTAGAGGGCAATCCGGATATAGAGGAGATTATTCTTCAGTTTGAGAGTAGAGGAATAAAGAATTTCTTTCGCACCCTTACTCTTGTTCCCCTACTTTACAGAAAGAGATTTGACCTTGCCTTCTTGCTTACCCCTTCCTTTACCCGTTCTTTTCTTCTCTTTTTGGCTAATATACCTCTGCGCGTAGGGTATAAGAGAGGAGTAAAGTCAATATTTCTTAACAAAAGGATTGATCTCCCCAAAGCCTCCTTACATAGGGCAGAGTATTTTTTGTATCTTAGTTACTTTTTAGGGACAGAGAAGGAAAAAAACTGCTATTTTTTTATTTCCAAGAAAGAGGAGGAGTGGGCAAAGAGGTTTTTAGAGAGAAATGGAATAAGAGAAGAGGATATACTGGTGATCTTGAATCCAGGGGGGAACTGGAGGTGTAAACGATGGCCAGAGGAGAGTTTTGCTCGGTTAGGAGATAGGATTGTAGAGAGGTATAAAGCGAGGATAGTGATCAGTGGAGCAAAGAAGGATGAGGACATAGGCAGGAGGATATATTCTTTGATGCGCTACAAACCCATATTAGCAGTAGGAAAGACAACGCTAAAGCAGTTAGCCGCTTTGTGCAAGAGAGCAAAGATAGTGATTGCTAACGACAGTGGTCCGATGCATATTGCGGTAGCAGTAGGTTCGCAGACAATCGCTTTATTTGGTCCTACTTCTGAGAAGATTACAGGTCCTTATAATGAGAGAAAAAACTGGAAGGTGATAAGAGCAGAGATAGATTGCCCTCTTCCTTGCTACAACCTTAACTGCCCAGAAAATCGCTGTATGCAGGCGATAAGTGTAGATAAAGTGTTGTCAGAGATTGACATAGATAGGTGAGTATGTTAAAATTAAAAGCAAGTTGGAAGAGGTAGACTATGAGTGAGAAGGCGCAGAAGGAGGAAAAGAAGGATAAAGGGAGAGGAAAGAAAAGAAGTGTTTCTGCCAAGAAGGTATCTCTTCCTGTCCAGGAGTATACCCTTCTGAAGGAGAAAGCGGAGAAGGCAGAGGAGTATAAAGACAGTTTACTGAGATTGCGCGCAGAGTTTGAGAATGCGCATAAGCGGTTAGAGAAGGAAAAGGAGGAGTTTAAAGAGTTTGCATCTCTGGAGGTGATTAGCAAACTTCTCCCGGTATTGGACAACTTTGAGCATGCCTTAAGGGATCTAAAAGAGAGAGACAAGAAAGTAAGGGAAGGAGTGGAGATAATCTATAATCAACTTAAGACAGTGCTAAAGAAGGAAGGGCTGGAGAGGGTAAAGAGTAAAGGGGAGAAATTTAACCCTGAGATCCATTATGCCCTTATGCAGGAGGAGTCAGATACTTATCCTGAGAATGCGATAATAGAGGAGATGCAAGCAGGATATAAGTTTAAAGGAAAACTAATCAGACCAGCAATGGTCAAGGTGAGCAAGGGGAAATAGAAGAGCCTTATGTTTACAAAAGAGGTTAAGATAGGAGAGGTGAAGATAGGAGGGGGTAATTCTTTGGTTTTAATTGCTGGTCCTTGTGTAATAGAAAGCAGGGAGCAGTGTTTAGAGACCGCATACCAAATAAAGGAGATATGCAAAGAACTAGAGATGCCTTTTATCTTTAAGTCTTCCTATGATAAAGCAAATAGGAGTTCTATAGACTCCTTTCGTGGACCGGGGATAGAGAAGGGATTGGAGATACTTGAGGAGGTAAAAAGAAAATTCGGTGTGCCTGTACTCAGTGATGTGCATTCGCTCAGCGAGATAGAAAGAGCAAAGGTGGTGTTGGATGTTATTCAAATTCCTGCTTTTCTCTGCCGACAGACAGATTTGTTGGTTCGCGCAGGAGAGACCTTTAAGGTAGTAAATGTGAAGAAAGGGCAATTTCTGGCTCCTACGGATGTGCTAAACATCATCAGAAAGATAGAGAGTACCGGGAATAGAAATATTCTGCTTACCGAGAGAGGAACATCATTTGGTTATCATAATCTGGTTAGCGACTTGCGGGCTTTGGCAATAATGCGCGAGTTCGGGTATCCAGTAGTCTATGATGCTACTCATAGTGTTCAGTTACCAGGGGAAAAAGGAAAGAGTTCAGGAGGAGAGAGGAAATTTGTTTCTGGACTTGCACGGGCAGGAGTGGCTATGGGTTGCGACGCCCTATTTTTAGAGGTACATCCTTGCCCGGATAAAGCGTTGTGTGATGGGCCAAATATGATAGACTTTGCAGAGTTGAAGAGATTATTACCTCTGGCAAAGGAGATAGATAGAATAGTAAAGAGAGATGGTTAACTTATTGTTATCCTTTCTTTTTTCTTATCTTCTTGGTTCTATTTCTCCTGCTTATCTCTATGGGAGGGCAGTAAGGAAGATAGATATTCGTAACTATGGAAGCGGAAATATTGGGGCTACAAATACCCTGAGGGTATTAGGAAAAAGAGCGGGTATACTTGTGTTATTCCTTGATGTGCTAAAAGGATTGATTGCTGTTCTTCTTTTTGCTTACTTCTTCTACTACTACCAGAAAAGTGAAATAGAGTTGCTCTTTTTTAGGATTTTCGCAGGATGGGGGGTGGTGCTTGGGCATATATATCCTGTATTTTTGGGATTTAGAGGCGGAAAAGGGATAGCGACAAGTGCAGGTGTGTTGTTAGGGGTAGTTCCTTTGGCTACCTTATCTGCTTTTGTTATTTGGCTTATTTTTTTTCTTCTCTTTGGCTATGTCTCCTTAGCCTCTATCTGTGCCAGCCTGTTTTTGCCTTTGTTTGTTGCTTTGCTTTATTCCCGTAGTATTCATCTCGTTAGTTTAGTTTCATTTGCTATTTTTTTATCTTTGCTTACAATAATAAGACATAGGAAGAATATTCGCAGACTGTTAGCCAATCAGGAGGATAAACTATTTAAGAAATCATTCTTTTAAGAAGGAGGTGAAAAACGAAGGTTACTGAGTTTACTAAAATGGAAGAAAAAATTCAGGAAGTAAAGGATAAGGAGGAAATTAAGAGTTTTGAGGAGTTATTGGAGGAAGAGGAAAAGAGGTTAGAGAAGATAAAGGAAAGGCATTTGATAGAGGGGAGGATAGTAGAGATTACCCCCGAGGAAGTGGTGGTAGATATTGGTTATAAATCTGAAGGGGTTATTCCGCGCGAGGAGTTCTCAGGAGAAGAGATAAAAGTAGGGGATAAAGTAGAGGTATTTCTTCAATGCAGACAGGATAAGGACGGGAATGTAATAATCTCTAAGAGAGAGGCAGAGAGATTTAAGAATTGGCAGAGGATTATCCAGAACTATAAAGTAGGAGACTTGATAGAAGGAGAAGTGGTGCGAGCCATTAGAGGAGGTTTGATTGTAGATGTAGGGGTAGAAGCGTTTCTTCCCAGCACAATGCTTATAGGCAGTTATTTCCGCAATCCTACCCAACTGATAAAGCGGAGACAAAAGTTCAAGATTATCCAATTGGATAAACGGGGAAGTCTCATTCTTTCTCAACAAGGAGTAGCCCAGGAAGAAAGCAGGAGAAAGAAAGCAGAGATTCTGGAGAAATTGCAGAAGGGAGATATAGTAAAAGGGGTGATAAAAAATATTACCGATTTTGGAGCATTCATAGACTTAGGAGGATTAGATGGCCTGCTCCATATCACCGATATCACCTGGGGCAGAATATCTCATCCCTCTGAGATGCTTGCAGTAGGGGATGAAGTAGAGGTGGTAGTGTTGGAGGTAGATAAGGTAAAGGGAAGGGTTTCTTTAGGGCTAAAGCAAAAAACTCCCAACCCCTGGAATGAGATAGATAAGAAGTATCCAGTAGGGACGAAGGTAAAAGGCAAAGTTACCAACATCAAGCCGTATGGGATATTTTTAGAATTGGAGAAAGGAATAGAAGGCTTGGTGCATATCTCAGAGATCTCCTGGACAAAGAAGATTAACAATCTTGAGGAGATGTTTGCTATTGGAGATAGAGTAGAGGCAGTGGTTTTAACCGTGAACAAAGAAAAATGCCAACTGGGATTAGGGATAAAGCAGTTGGAAAAGGACCCTTGGCAGGAGATCGTAGAGAAGTATCCAGTAGGAACAAAGGTAAAAAGGAAGATTCATAACCTGACCAACTATGGAGCATTTCTGGAGTTAGAGCCCGGAGTTGATGGGCTTATTCATATCTCGGATATCTCTTGGAAAAGGATAGAGCATCCCCAGGAGGTGCTCAGGAAGGGTCAGGAGGTAGAAGCGGTCGTGCTCTCTGTAGATCCGGAGAAGAGAAAGATTAGATTAGGACTAAAACAACTTAGCGAAAAAAAGGATGAATCTTCAACAGGAGATTGAAATATTCAAAAAAGGAATAGCCGAACTGATATCCGAGCAAGAACTCCTTTCTCGTTTGAAAAAAAGAAGAGAGGAAGGGAAGCCTTTGCGTGTCAAATATGGAGTAGACCCTTCTGCTCCGGATATCCATTTGGGACATACCATCTCTTTATACAAATTGAAACAACTACAGGAGATAGGGCACCAGGTTATTTTTGTCATTGGTGATTTTACCGCTCAGATAGGCGATCCTACAGGGATTCTGAAAAAACGAAAACGGCTTTCTGAGAAAGAGGTTAAAGAGAATGCAAGCACTTACTGCCAGCAGGTGTTCAAGGTTTTAGATGAGAAGAAGACAGAGGTAGTGTTTAATAGCAAGTGGTTGAACAAGATGAGTTTAGGAGACCTGCTATCTCTCTGTGCCCATTCCACAGTTGCCCAGATGCTCGCGCGCGCAGACTTTAGAGAGAGGTTTGAAAAAAACATAGATATTAACATAATGGAGTTTCTTTATCCTTTGTTGCAGGGATATGATTCAGTAATTCTGCATACAGATATTGAGATCGGAGGCACAGACCAGAGGTTTAACCTTTTGTTAGCCCGCGAACTTCAAAGAGATTATGGACAAGAACCGCAGATAGTAATTACCCTCCCTCTTTTGGTAGGCACAGATGGAAAACAGAAGATGAGCAAGAGTTTTAATAATGCTATTGGCATCAATGAGCCGCCCAGGGAGATATATGGTAAGATAATGTCCTTGAGCGATGAGACCGCAAGTGAATATCTGCGCATTTTTACTCCTCTTTTAGACTGGAAGTTTTCTTTCTCCCGCATAGATTCCAAGCAGAAAAAATCAGAGTTAGCCAAGAAGTTTGTGCAGTATTTCTATGATGAGGAAAGTGCACAGCAGAGCGCAGAGGAGTTTGAAAGGGTATTTAGAGAAAGGAAAATGCCCAAGGATATTCCTTCTGTAGAGATTCCTCGCCAGGAGATAAAGAAAGGGAAGATATGGTTAGTTCGCCTTTTGCAGATTACTAATCTTGCGGTCAGCAGAAGTGAAGCCCGGCGCTTAATAAAGGCAGGAGCAGTGTTTGTGGATGATATGAGATATACAGATGTGAATAAGGAAATAGAGAAAGAGAAGGGAGTGGTTAAGGTAGGAAGAAGATTTTGCAGATATATATTTGCTCAGGAGTAGGAAAGGGGCAAATAATCTCTGCCAACAGCCCACAATTGTTATTGGTGCTAAAAAAGTTCTTATAGCCATTTTTACTATTGCTATAATAACTAACATACAAAAAACTCTTGACAAATTAACCTTTTTTGTTTATACTTTAACATCAAAAATTAAGATCGAGTGTGTCTTTCCCAGAAAACCATCCACCAGAAGGAAGGAAAAGGAGAGGTGTTTTTTATTTTTGAGTGAAATCTTCCTCTGCCGAGATAGCTCAGTTGGCAGAGCACATCCATGGTAAGGATGGGGTCGCGGGTTCAACTCCCGCTCTCGGCTCCATTTAGGTTATTAAATAGAATAAGGAAGTTTTAAGACTTAGTTTTGATAACCCCAAACAGGAGGTAATTATGGCTAAAGAGAAGTTTGAAAGAACCAAGCCTCATCTGAATATTGGCACTATCGGGCATGTTGATCACGGAAAGACCAC
>Ga0164311_10001361_pt1 | contig 11873 bp, 6 predicted proteins | sample GuaBasSedimGuay2_FD_121796 | JGI IMG/M metagenome (GOLD analysis project Ga0164311, IMG submission 121796) | Subseafloor sediment microbial communities from Guaymas Basin, Gulf of California, Mexico - Guay2, Core 4569-9, 9-12 cm | ecosystem: Environmental > Aquatic > Marine > Hydrothermal vents...
AGTGCCTGAACCTTATATCCATCCTGAACTGCAATATTCACCAATTCTGTGAGATAATATTCGCCCTTAGCTGAGATTGGAATACGTGGTAAAGCACTCCAAAGCCAACCGGCTTCAAAACAGTATGCACTGACATTATATTCATTAATGGCTAACTGCTCCGGGTTCGCATCAGCTTCCTCAACAATCGCACAAACCCCCCCGGCTGCATTACGAAGTACACGCCCAAAACCGCGCGGTACATCGCCAACAACACTTGTCATCGTCAAGGGAGCACGGCTGTCCTTCTGCATCTGCACCAACTTTTCAAGTGTCTCTTGACGAAGAAGTGGCATATCAGAAAAAGTGACTAAAATAATATCCGCTTGTCCTTCCAAGACTTCTTGTGCAACAGAAACTGCATGACCCGTCCCCAGCTGTTCAGCCTGCAACGCAAATTGAGCCTCATCACCGACAGCCTGTCGCACCTCCTCAGCGCCATGACCGATAACAATTACAGGTTTAAGTTCGGTTATGCCCTTGACGATTGAAAGTGCCCGAGAGATAAGCGGTTTGCCCAAGAGGGTATGTAAAACTTTTGGTAATTTTGACCGCATTCTTGTGCCCTGGCCAGCGGCCAGAATGATTGACGCGGTTTTCATTTACGACTCCCATTAATAATACAATAACGAGCAAGGCAAATCATCCTAAAAATGACGCCGCACTCGTTTTTCATAGTATTCTTAATTTTGTCCTTTTGAATTATTAGATTGTTTTATTAAAAAGGCCGGGGCACCAGGATTCGAACCTGGATCCACGGATTCAAAGTCCGGTGTGCTGCCGTTGCACCATGCCCCAGAGGTAGGAATTATTTTAACATACTTTCCAATAATCACCAAACGTCATTTGTTGTTGGATCGAACAATTCCAAGAATGATATTAAATATATCACTAAACCGATTGCCTAAGTTCTTCATACTTATATATTAATAAGCATCATTAGTAGTATTGGAACCAACGGCATGAGAATTATACTGCTTGCAATTAAAATAGTTCTTCCACCTATATCCTGTTTTATATGAAACATAAGACCACCAGGCTTAATCATTTTGCATCACCTGGTGATCTTATCGTATTTCCTGTATATGCCTATTTCAGCCTGCAATGCATTCAGTTCATGACACTAAATATCAGGGTGTAATTCCCTGGGTTTTACTTCTGGTTCCGGTTGATGCGCACATGGGTGAACAGTCCGTAATATGCGAGGAATAATCCAATAATCGAAGCTGTATACGATATAAAACTGAGCGTAAAATTTGCTTTAAGAACATCCAGCACCATCAACAGCGGGATAATGACGCCGAAGACCATCAAAACAACGCCAGCGATCATCATCTGCTTGGGACTTAATTTAGGCATCTTTGAACAACCAGCAAGAAACGAGGTGTCCCTTTATAGGTTGAAATTCAGGTGGTCTCTTCACATCGCACAAACCTGGAATCATTTTCTTGCAGCGCGGATGGAAGCGGCAGCCTTCCGGTGGTTTAACCAGACTGGGCGGCTCGCCTGGGGGCACGTCCTGGAACTTTTCAACATTCTTAGCATCAGGATCAGATGTAGCAGAGAGCAAAGCCAGTGTGTATGGATGACACGGGTTTTTCAAGAGATCGTCTCCAGTGGCTTTTTCTATAATCTCTCCAGCATACATCACAAATATGTACTCCGAGAAGTAGCGTACCGTCGATAGGTCATGCGTGATGTAGATGACCGCAAGGTGGTGTTTTTCCTGCAGACCGCGCAGCAAATTGAGGATTTCCACTCGCACCGATGCATCCAGCATTGATACCGGTTCATCAGCAACCAACAACTTGGGGTTAAGTATCATTGCGCGAGCAATCACAACACGCTGCTGCTGACCACCGCTGAGCATATGCGGGAATTTTGGTAAAAACTCTTCCACAGGTGTCATTTTAACTTCTTCAAAAACCCTATGGATACGTTCCAGTCTTTCCTTCTTGTCTTTCACACCATTGATGATCAACGGTTCTTCAAGAATACGCTGGACGTTCATGAATGGAGGCAGCGCCCCATAAGGATCTTGCTGAACAAAACCAACCTGTGAACGGTACCATCTCATTTCCGCATTAGAATATTCGCTAAGTCTGTTTCCTTTGTAGACAACATCGCCTTTGACAGGCATATAAAGCCCAAGAATAGTTTTCATCAGGGTTGTCTTACCACATCCGCTTTCGCCAACTATCGCAAGCGCTTCGCCTCGATCAAGATCGAAACTGACCCCGTCAACCGCGTGCACATACCCGGCACGACCAAAGCCAAACTTGCGCAGCTCAAACCAGACATGCAAATCCTGAATGGAAAGAAACGTGTCGCTTAGCTCAGTCTGTACAGATTGAATATTTACCTTAGTTTGTTTTTTCGATGCCATTACTTATCTCCATGTCTCATTGATACAACCAACACTTCACGGAACGCCCGTCAATGTTAACAGTGGGTGGTTCTTCGCTGCATTTAGCAAAACGCTTATGACAGCGGTCTGCAAAACGGCAGCCTGTGGGTGGGTTGATAAGACTCGGCGGTTGCCCAGTGATAAAATCAAGTTTACTGGTACTGCGCAGTCTAGGAATAGAAGCCATCAGCTTTTCAGAATAGGGATGAAGTGGTTCAGTGAAGAAGCGATAAGCATCACCGAATTCAACAATCTGCCCAGCGTACATCACTTCTACATAATCAGCAATCTCACTGGCTGTGGCAACATCATGGGTGATCAAAATGAAGCTGGTAGCAAATTCCTTCTTGATGCCTTTTAGCAGGTTCATGATATTCGCCTGTGTGAGTACATCAAGTGCCGATGTAGGCTCATCCAATATTACTAGTTCTGGCACTGTGACCAAAGACATAGCAATGGCAACGCGCTGACGCATACCACCACTCAGCTCAAAGGCATAACGATTTAAAAAGTCAACCGGCACACCAACCCGTTGAAACATGATACGCGCTTGCTCCAGGGCAAACTCCTTGCTGACAGCACTATGCACAATCATCGGCTCGGAAACCTGATCCTTAACCCGCATGACTGGATTGAGCGAATTCATCGCTGCCTGGGGTACCATTGACATCTTCACCCAACGTACATCTTTGCGATACTGTTCATCATCCATCGCCATGATGTCAACACCATTAAGTAATACCTTGCCAGAATAGGTTCCCGCGTTACGCGGCAATAGACGCAGTAAGGCTTTGGCCATTGAAGTCTTGCCACAGCCCGATTCACCGATGACTACAACTGCCTTATTTTCGGGCAGACTAAAATTGACACCGTCAACAGCCTGCACATCACCATGTGAAGTTTGAAAGTATAATTTGAGATCTTCCACTCGCAATAATGTTTTTTCAGCCATGATTGTTACATACCTCGCAGACGTGGATTAAAGATTCGGTCAAGTGCAAAACCAAGTGAGGCAAAACCCAATCCAGTGATCATCAGCAGCACTGCTGGTTCCAATATCCAGTAATACCAGCCCCTGTAAATTGCGGCGTTCGCATATGCGTCGTTGATCATCTTACCCCAGGTGGGTAAGACCGGATCACCGATTCCCAGCAACGCCAGGGACGCTTCCAAGAACACAAATGAAGGAACGGCTGAGACCAAACCCGGAAGAAGGAGGGGAATTACACGGGGAATAAGATAACGGAAAATTATGCGCCCGTTTTTGGCACCATAAGCACGCGCAGCTTCAATGTAAGTGGATTCCTTCACCTGTATAAACATTGATCGGTAAGATTTGATTCCACCTGTAAAGATGCTCAAGGCAATCGTGGCACCCAGGATCACCCAGATGCTCCTGGAGTAAAAAGTGCCGATCATGATTAAAATTGACAGGAAAGGTAAAACCAGATTGATCTCTGTGATGCGTTGGATGATCCCATCAACAATGCCGCCATACCATGTTCCGATTGCTGCAATGGCCATGGTCAACACCGACGTACCAATAGCAGCCAGCAGACCAAATGCCATGGCAACGGGAATACCCCACAGGAGCGGAAGGCTCAAATCACGCCGCAAATGGTCGGTGCCTGCCCAACCAAATACCTGTCCTGTCAGCACGAATTCCGACTGAACGGTGGAGCCTTCTTCAAAGGTGATCGATTCTACAACCAACCTGTAAATGCCTTTAACAGGCGTCTGGGTCTCGTCATTCTCTTGAATAAAAATTCCGATATTGGGAACCACACCGCCCAGTTTTTTCCTGAGTTTTTCATCCTGCTTTAGCGGATAGGTGTGAGTTGCGCCAATAGCAAAACTGCCTACTTTGATCTCGCGCTCATCCGGCGTAAAAATTTTAACAGAAACAAAAGGCTGTTTGGTATCAAATGTTGAAGTGAAATAGAACACCAGGTCTTGCGGAAAGGTATCATATTGGAAATCAAATTCAAAGGTTGTGGTTTTAATTGGCGTGCCGCCCTCAGTGACAATCTCCTCAATGGTCACACCTTCATCCCCTTCGTTCATATCAAGGGATTCCACCAGTTTGTCTTTTCTAAACCAATTATACCAGGTGGGAGGCACATTGCGTGGATTTTTTCCATAGACCTCTTCGCCGCCGCGCCAGGTATCAATGGCTTCACTATAGGGTATCTTTACGACCACCACAACGGCTGCCACTAAAAGTGCCAAAACGATGATCATCCCAAATACTGCGGATGGATATTTCCAGATTTCCCGGAGGGTATTAATAAATTTTTTCATTTTGAGCTACCTCCGCCGATTTTCACCCTGGGATCAACCAGGGCATAAACAAAGTCAAGTAGGAAAACAGTTATAGCCAGCAAATAGGCGTAAATGATAGTTATGCCAACAATCACCGGTGTGTCATAAAGCCCAATTGCTTTGTAAGTTTCCCGTCCCAATCCTGGCCATTGAAAAACCGTTTCTGTAATAATGGCACCCGTCCAGATGCCGATCAGGAGCAGGGCAAAAGATGTAATAATTGTAGGTAAAGTCGGGCGCAGGATATAGCGGCGCTCAACATCCCGGGAAGGTAGACCTTTCGCTTTGGCCAACTCCACGTAATCTTCGCTGGAATAAATCAAGAAAAATGTGCGCCAGTTATAGATACTGATGAAGAAAGTACTGATGATCAATGAACTGGCAGGCAGAATCAAGTGTTTTAAGACACTGAGCGTCCTGCCTAAAAAGTCTTTTGGTACAGGTGCATCAATAACACCGCCAAAGGGCAATATCTTCAGTACTGCTGCAAAAATCAATATAAGAAAAATACCATAAAACCAGGCTGGAACCGATGATGTTGGTGAGAGGGTGATGATAACCTTATCCCAAAAACTGCCATACTTGCGGGAAAGTGCCAGCGCAAGGAAGACCGTACTAAAGAACAAAATCAGCTGTGAAGAAGCCATCAACAAGAGTGTATAAGGAAGCTTTTCTGTGATGATTTGCCGTACACTCCGCGAACCAGCAACGCTTGTCATGTGTAGTGCACGGCCAAGGTTTAACGTAAGTGCGTTCTTCAAGAAATGAAAACTGCGGATCACCATCGGTTGGTCCAGATTCAGGCGCTCAATTTCACTCGCAATTTTTTCCTGGGTGAGTTTGTTCTTGGTAGCTGGGTCCATCGTTTTAAAGGCTGGATTCATCGCGATTTGCATCGTAATGCGTTCCTGAATCTCCGCTTTCATCATCTGATCCACGTACCCGCCCATATTGGCGATCAAGATTGTGAGATAAACGCCAATCACAACCGTGATAAACAGTGAGAACAACCTGACGCCAGAATACTTCAACACCCTTGTTAAAGTATTGGAGGAAGCTGACTTCTTCTTCTCAACTGCCGGAGTAACATTCTCGGTCACCGATCCCATAAGATCCTATCTCCTCTAATTGAAATCAATAGGGGCAAGGAAAGTTAATCACCTTGCCCCTACCTTTTACTTGTCAAATAACTTTATTGTTTACCTATCGAATTACTTGACGGTCACAAATTCTAAAGCGGTGAAGGTCGGAATAGCTACGGTGTAGGGAACTACAACGGCTTCCAACTTGCTGGCGCCAGCTTCCATTGCAGCGGAAACATCTGCCGAAACAGTGATGACATAGTGACCTTCTTCCACCAGTTCACCCACAAGGATTCCGACGATCTGACCGGTGGCATCATATAGCAAACCTTTAACTTCCTTGATCTCATCCGCCGGGTAGGCTTCACCTTCGAATGTTACAAAGACATCAAAGCTGAACTCAGTACCAAGGACAACGCTGCCTTCACCTTCAAGCTCAACCTCGGCAATTTTGGGGTCACCAAATTGAGACCATTTATCCGCAAGGTCAACAAAATCAGGGTTATGCACCAGGGTGGCAACTTTTTCGGTCAAGTAAACTTCGTCCAAGATATATGGACCGGTACCGATGGAGTAGTGGCCGTATTTAGCAAAGAATGCTTGCGCATTCTCATAACGGGCAACAGCTTCTTCTGGTGTAATATAAGCAGCCAGAACATTGGCATAGGGAATATATTGATCGGCAATGGCCTGATCCAGGTAATTTGAAAGGATATCCAGGCTTGGTCCACCAATAATGTTCAACCACTCAACTGTGGTGGTCTCGGTGGAATTGGCATCGGCTTTGTCAGCGGAGAAGGCAACCTCACCAGCGGCATCCGCAAGTGCTCCTGCGGTTAAAACGTGCCAGGGAGCTTCGCCATAGCTGAAGCTTGGCCACATGGTAGTAACATCCAGCTCTGCATCGATTTGATAGGAATCGCCGTAGGCTTCAATAACCAATGGGGTCTCAGAGATAATCTTGAAACCCTTATAGTTTGCCAGGATGGCTTCAGCATTGGCGGCATAAGCTTCATCATAGATTGGGGAGCCTTCCTTGCCCATATCGAGTGAGATGATCCATGAATACAGGAAGTCAGCCAAATCGAGTGGAGAACCGTCATGCCATTTTACAGTGTCCCAAAGATCTTCAGGATAGTAAACCACGCTCTTGACTTTAGCGGTGGTGCCCTCCGGGAATTTCTCGGCAGCGGTGATAAATGCTCCATTCTCAGCATCCCAGTCAACAATGGCATCTTCGGGAACTACAATTTCAGGTGCAAAATCGAGGGTTACCCAGTCAAGGGTCTTGCCAACCGGCAAACCTTCTTGAACGGTTACTTCAGCACGTTCAAAGCGCTGCGGCCATAGCAGACCGGTGTGGGGGTCAATCATGTAAGCTTCACCCCAGGTGGCGCGTCCTACACACTGGTCAAATGCCCAGTTGGAGCCGGCAATTGGGTTCCAGGGATCAACAAACAGGTCAGGCTGACCCCATTTCAATTTGCCGCCTTCCTGGTCAGCCCAGCGAATGGTGTATGGCCAGATCATGGAGCCGTCCACACCTGCGGCCAGGTCGTAAGTTACCTTCAGACCATCCACATAGGGAGTGAAGTTTTTACCATCAATCAGCCAGATATGTATTGATTCGGTCAGAGCAAGTTCGAGCATCTCTGCCATGGCCGCATCACGTTCTTCAATGGTATCGAATTTATTGTATGCCAGGGCATCTGCCAATTCAACATAGCGCTCTGAGGCAGGGAAAGCTTGCCAAAGGCCAGTGAAACCATAAGCGGATTGCGGGGTGTCGAAGAATTCGAAATTGTCACCCTCATCACGGTCAATGATGGTCGCTGACCAGGCACCGGTATAGATGTGCCAGAGGCCATCCGCAGGATTGCCGCCCACCCAGATGGGTGAAGCTTCTGAGGACTTCTTATACTGACGATCGGTCGCAAAACCAATACTTTCGAGCTGGTTGCCAACATAGTCGCCAATCGGAACACGGGTGCCGTCGGAGTCATTGCGGATCAGCATAATCAGGGTTACCTGTTCGCCATTGAACATATACTTGCCGTCTTCAATAGTGACGCCGTCAATTCCCAACATGACCTCATCCATTTGGGCTTTGGCCTTATCAATGTCGTAGGCATACTTAGCTTCCAGCCTACGAACAGTTTCAGCCATCTTTGTGTAATCAGGCATGTTGGTGATGATGCTCCAGAACTTAGGAAGGGCACCGCCGTTATAGACCTCGCGGTTGATATAATCACGGTCAACCAGCCAGTTCATGGCTTCGCGAGCCTTCGCCGAGGAGAAGGGATTGACTAAGCCAGTGGACTCGTCAAAGATGGGTCCAACAGGGTTAAGTGTCAACTCGTAATACAGGCCGTTACTCTGAGCATAATCCAGACCAGCAGCCTCAATCTCGGGCAAAGCATCTGACGACATACCAGCAGCGTAGATGTCAAGTGCACCAGCCTCAATCTGGGTTATAGCAGAGGCTGAGTCGACGACCGAAATAACGATCTCATCCAGCCAACCGCCCTTGCGGGTGGTTGCGGGGACGGGTTCTTCAGTCGCTACTGGAGCTTCAGTCGCTACGGGTGCTTCAGTTTCTACGGGTGCTTCAGTTGCAACTACAGGTTCTTCAGTTGCGACTGCAGGCTGACAGGCAGACAGCACAAGCGCTGCAACCATTATCAAGCCTATTACAACTAACAATTTTTTGTACATATTTTCTCCTCCATACATTTATATATATTGGATCTAACTTCGGATGAATATTGTCAAACAGTACATTCTTGGATTTTTTTATACAAAGGTAAGGCACCACCTCCTTTTGTATGCGAGTCTATAAATAATCAATTAATACATAAGCCAAAACACTAAGCTTTTGCTCGCTTAATAACAAATCTTAGCATAAGATGTTTGATAAGTCAAGAAATGATAGTCAAGAATCAACTCCTAAAATTATTATACTATATCATTTGTCAAAACATACAAACACAGGATTCTTACAGACACATACCGCTTCAAAATTTCAGACCTTTAAGCACCTGTCTAACATTTAATCTTAACTCTAGAACTTTTAAAGTGCCCTTAGTTTTCTGTTCTAACTATATATTCCAACGCGCTGAAATCACTTCGTCCTGATGGATTGGATGCATAATTTTTAATTTCATTTCTGGCTACAACAATATGAATAACATAGCTTATCGGAATCGCTGGGAGCTCTTCAGCAAACAAATCTTGAATATCCAAAACAGCATCTGCATGCTGCTTGCTTTGCGCCAAAGATAATACAGCATCAGTGCAAACTTGATCATATGCGCTACTCATATATCCACCTAAATTTGCACCAACCCAATAATTAGAATCTGCGGGGATTGCCGAACTTTGGTAAAGCCCACAGCCCAATCGTCCATCCAAAGCCCAAGAGAAATATGTCAAGTCAAATTGGCGCCCAAAAAGTACACCGCCTGGACCAGGTGCAAAGAGCTCCTCAGCGGGCATTTGCTGCCATGTCACCTGAATTCCACACTGGGCAAGCGATTCGGTGATAGTCTCTGCTGAGCGGTTGTGAAAGATTGACGGCGTACTGAGCAAAGTCACGTCAAACGGGGTTGCAGTTGGCACATTATAAACGCCCCAAGCCTGACGCGCTGTCTGAGGGTTATTATCAAGATCCTTCCACCCCACGGCATCCAGAAGCTGTGCCCCAAGACTAACATCAAAAGGATATTGTGCAAGGTCCGGCGCAAGATCGGGATGCCCAAAGGGCAAGATGCTCAAAGGCACTGCCGACACACTTTCCAGTAAGTCATCTACAATCTGCTGTCTGTTAATACAATAAGCAAAGGCCTGCCGCGTGCGTAGATCGCCAAAAATATCTGGTCGGTCTCCGTAGATAGTAAGATAGCCATCATCGTATGAAGCAGGTTTAATGCCAAAAGTGATGCCTTCCCACTGCGGACCGACCTGTACATAAGCAGACAGATCACCATCAGCCTCTGCAGCTAATACAGTATCTATCTGAGCCTCCAAATCAAAACTGCTATCCAGTAGATCACACTCACCATCTCCAAGTGCTTTCAACCCGTCAGATGCTGAAGAAATAAACTTGTATTCGAGAATGTCAAATACCGGCAGTCCCTCGCTAGCCCGAAAGTAATGGGGATTCTTGATCAGACTCATAGATTCCCCAGCCACCCAGGTTTCTATCATGTACGGTCCCCATCCAATTGGCTGCTTGTTGGACATTTCAGAGCTCAATAGTTCTTCCGCTGAGAGACCAGACCATGCATGCCGCGGTAATGGCGTCCAAAAGAAAAGATCCACATCAGCCGTCAAAAAGCCAGGTTTGCCTGTCCACTTTATGGTCTGAGCATCCAACGCCTGATAAGACTCGCTACGATCAACTGCCCACTTGGAGACAGGCGTCAAAGCATCTGCTGCCAGCGTAAAGCTAAAAAGTGAATCGTCTGCGTTTAGTGCCTCTCCATCAGACCACAACAATCCCTCGATAAGCTTAAATTCCAGAACCATGCGGTCCATCAGGAAATCATCCTGCCCGTCCCATGTCACAGCACATGCCGATTCCTGGCAGCCGCTCGGTCGGACGAAAACACCTTTTTTTAGCACGGTTAATCTTCCGTTTGCATCCACGACTTCCTGTCCAGGTTGAACCGCTATGGCTTCAAGTCGCAAACCGCCCCCTGCCAAATCAGGGATCCCCTCAAGGATAACCGCTTGCAATTGATATCCAACTCGATCAATAGGCCCATCATAGAGGGCATCTAATACATTCCATTTAGCCTTGTCACTGCGACCATCATATAGATAAAGGCTCTGCGGTTCCTCAGCCATACAAATCGTAAGCTTACGCAGCGGTACAGGAACAGGTGTGTCGGTTGGCAATGATTCTGTCGTGGCTATATCTATTTCTGTCTGTTTTTTTTGCGTGGGGTCAGCGGGCATATCACAAGCGGAGAGAATGAGCAACAAAACGAAGAGTGGAATCCATATTCTGATCAGCCCGGACACTATATTTCGATTTTGATGATGATATGAATTCATAAACACTCCACAAGCTTAAAAACACACGCCTACTAAGGCAACTTATCAATATTGGAAGCAAAGGTTCGCTCATCATACTCACCGCCGAATCTTAAACGCAAGTATGATTCATATCGTTCTGCGTTAACCTGCCCAGTCCTCACCGCCTCGCGAACTGCACAACCTGGCTCGCTGCGGTGAGTACAATCGCTGAACTGGCATTCACTCACCAGCTCGCGCATCTCCCTGAAATACGCGTCCAGTTCCTCTGGTTCCGTGTCCCATAATGCCAGGGTGCGCAGACCCGGCATATCCGCCACATAACCGCCGCTATCCAATGGAAATAGTTCACGTACCTGGGTTGTGTGACGCCCTTTGGATGTACTTTCGCTTACCGAACGAACAGCAAGCCCCAACCCAGGCTGCACAATGTTCAAAAGGCTTGATTTTCCCACTCCCGAAGATCCTGCAAATGCTGAGAGTTTCCCGATGAGCTGTTTACGCAGCTCATTTACACCCCTTTTTGTCACTGCAGAGGTATAAATAAGCGGGTAACCTAGTTCCCCATAAAGCCCAAATATCTCCTGGGCAGTGTTTAAACCAACCAGATCAACTTTGTTGGCGACGATAATTGGGGGAATGTCTTGTCTTTCTGCAATCACCAAAAACCGATCAAGCATACGCAAATGCGGGTCAGGTTCAGCACAAGCGAATATAAAGACTACTTGATCAGGGTTGGCTAATAAGATTTGTTGATATTTCCGTTTAATCCCCGATAATTGACGTGAAAGTAAATGCTGGCGTGGTTCGATCGCATCGATCGTGCCGCTGCCGTCTTCATAAGCTGTAATGCAAACTTGATCCCCCACCGCAGCGATATCCCCCTTTACCTTACCTCTTTTTAGCCTGCCGCGCAGTCGGCAGATATAATCTCCATCTTGTGTACGAACAGTTAAAAAACCTGATTGTGCACGGATAATCAGACC
>Ga0164311_10001365_pt1 | contig 11849 bp, 10 predicted proteins | sample GuaBasSedimGuay2_FD_121796 | JGI IMG/M metagenome (GOLD analysis project Ga0164311, IMG submission 121796) | Subseafloor sediment microbial communities from Guaymas Basin, Gulf of California, Mexico - Guay2, Core 4569-9, 9-12 cm | ecosystem: Environmental > Aquatic > Marine > Hydrothermal vents...
AAGGTATAGTTAAACATATAAATAATTTCCGCCAATTCCTCCCATGGTTAAAACCATGGGCTTCCTTGGCGGTGGGAGTGTGAAGAAGCCTGTGGAAAGGCTTGGTCTTAAGATAAAAAGCCTCTTGAGATCAAAATTCTCGGAATTGCCATGTATTCCCAGACGGCGTCAGTACGGGCTGCGAGATACCTCTCCGAGCTAACCTCGCCTCCAAACTGCTGAAACCGGTGAAAAAGCTGGAGGAAAATAGCCAGCTCCACTGAGAAGAAGGAGCGAAAGACGATAGTCTTGGATGAAATAAGTGTTAAAGCTAGCAGAAAGAGGTGCTACGTGTATTCAGCCGTCGACGTTAAGCGAATGAGTTAATCTTGATGCTATACAACAAGGGACTGTCTCGTCATAAAGTCCGCAAAGTCTTTCATCCGGGAAATGCTCAACTGCAGAACAAGCCTAAATTTGTAGATAAAGCTCTATAGCTGAAGGAAACATAGAGAGCACGGAGTTGGAAACACGAGATGAACCTTTAGGGCGGCGTAGCTTTATGGAAGCGGTATTCCCCTCACTAAGCGAATTAAAGCGCTCTTCTTTCGCTTAGCTGTAAAAAGCCTGTTCAGGAACTGAAACCTTTTCCGTAGGCTGTTCATGTGATATTACAATCATCTTGCGACAAGTCTGTTTATATTACAGAAAAGTATTTATAATGCCTGTTACCATATTCTTCCTCACGAGCAAGATGGAGGTAGAGGATGAAGAATGAAGGCAAGAAGATTGGTATATGTTTTCCTGTATCGCTTGCAGTTTTGTTGCTTTTGATATCAGCTGTTCCATGCGTCATGGCAGGTGGTAACGGCGGTAAATTATGGCTCGAACCGTCTCCAAGCACCTATGTAGATGATTCAGATGACGCATGGCTCCATGAAAGCTACGTAACAACAGCAACTTTCTTTGATTTGAATATAACTAATCATAATGCAGGAGATATTTATCATCTATACCTGCTTGTTGCCGTAGATAGGGATCCCGCGGGCAATGTGACGGTTAAAGTCGATGGCAGCACTGTAGGTCCTTATGATGGCACCATAAAACCCAACAATAAAGCATTGGTAGAGGAAACAGACCCCGACTACGAATACCCGGGACATGGCGTCTATATCTATGGTAGCAGCGTACATTTTGCGGTCGTGGAGATCAAAATTCCTGATGATGGCAAACTTATCAAAGGCGAAACCATAACCGTGCCTGTTGAGATAATACCCACCAGCACGGTAAAGGTGCACTTTGATGCGGTAGGCGCAGATGATAGTAATGCCCCAATTGCATTTGTTCCACCGTCACATGATGCGACGTATACTACCTCAGAATTTATCCCAGAATTCGCAACGATCGCAATCCCGTTTGCAGCAACGATCGGACTGTTCATCTTCTTTAACCGCAAGCGCAAGCAATAGTAAAGATAGGTTTGGTTTTTCAACAAACTCCTCTATTTTTATGCTTGCAAATCTGGAGCTTTATGTGATTTTGTAAATGAGTTTATCGGTGCGTTCCAGCGCCGCTTTCGTGTCGCCGAAATGCGACGCCGCCGCCCGCATCGCTTCTGCAAAGCCCTTTATGTCTCTCCCCGCAACAAAAGAGCTTAACCGCTCGCACACCTCTATGAACGCTTCATGAACGTCCTGAACGTCGAGGTTCATCTGAATGAGCCCATAGAGGTGGGGGTTTTGATGCAGGATTCTGCCGACGATGTCGAATATGATTTCGTAGAGCGGGCTCATCAGCGGCTTTGCGGCGGAAACGTCAAAGTCCAGCATGCGAAGCGTCAGCCCATAGGCGATGAGCACGAAGTGCGTCAAGCCCTGAATTACCCGCATTGCCTCGTCGTGCGCCTCCGCCGTCGTAAAAGTGAGTCTTGCGCCGTCACGCCTGAAAAGCTCGCAGATACGCTCGCAGAGTCTGCCGTGCCGCCCACGCACGACGATCATTGTTTGTCCTTGGAGGCTTTTCGCCGTCGGTCCGAACATCGGGTGCGTGCCTAAGACTTCGACGCCCTCCGCTGCGTATCTAAGCATCGCCTCCATCGGTGTTCTCTTCACGGAAGTTACGTCGCAGAGGAGCGTGCCGGGACGCATTTCCGGTGCGACGCCTTTTATGACATCTACGACCACGTCTATAGGCACCGAGACCAAAACGACATCCGTCGCCCGTATCACGTCTGGGCAACGGCAAGCATCGGCTTTAAGGAACTTAACCTCCAAGTCGGCAGCCACACGCTCAGTGTCGTCGCTTACGTCAATTATCGTGACTGCGGCGCCGTGCTCCTTGAAGAACCTCGAGAACCAGCGTCCCATGCCGCCCGCCCCGCCCACGACTGCGACCTTGAGGCTAAAACTCGTCTCGTCGTCCATGCCTTCTTTTTATTTACCATCCTCGCTTAAAAGCATGTGGTTGGGGTGGTGTCTGTGAAAATAGGAATCATAGGCGTGGGGAACATAGGCGAAGCGCTCCTACGTGGCATCCTCCGTACTTGTGTCTCCTCGCCGGAGGATTTGCTCGTAAGTGATATAGATATGGCAAAAGTGGAGAGGCTAAAGGAGGAGCTCTGCGTCGTCGTTTGCGGGAGCAACGAGGAGCTTGCAAGTCATGCTGATGTCATAATAATTGCGGTTAAGCCTCGTGACGTAGCAGGCGTTCTGCAAGAAATTGCGGCGGCTGCCGGCGGCAAAACGATAATTTCGGTGGCGGCGGGCGTCAGCACTACAAGCATTGAAACGACACTGAAAGAGAGCGGCGTGGAAGCGCCGAGGGTGGTGCGTGTAATGCCAAACATCGCATGCGTCGTCGGTGCCGCCGTCTCCGTCATATGCAGGGGCGCCTACGCCGATGAACGTGATGAAAACGTCACAAAGCGAATATTTGGAGCGGTGGGCAGCGTGCTCACCGTGGACGAGAGGGACATGGACGTCGTTACGGGACTCAGCGGCAGTGGAATTGCATTTCTTGCCGTCGTTATTGACGCTTTAGCGGACGGCGCCGTCCACGAGGGTTTGCCCCGTAGCGTAGCCGTGCGTCTCGCCGCCGAGGTGGCTGAGGGCGCCGCAAAGATGGTAATCTCGGGGAGGAGTCCGGCAGAAGTAAAAGAGCTAATAACGTCACCCGGCGGGACGACCATCAGTGGTATAAAGGCGTTAGAGGAGAGGTGCGTGCGTGCTGCCTTCATTGACGCCGTCATCGAAGCTACAAAAAGGGCAAGAGAGATTGCAAAAGCTACGGGCTGAGAGGAACTGACGCACCTGCGGAGCGGGTGGTTGTTGAGGCCGACTGAAGTCAGGAGCTTGCGCTCGTTTCGGCCCGTTGAGCTGCTTCATCGTGCCGTCACGGTGGCGGCTGACCGACCGCACCCCCGGTGGCTTGAAGCCGCTTCGGAGCTACAACACAGTATCGTCGTTGAGAATGTAAATGACTTCCGCCAATTCCTCCCAAGGCTTCCTTGGCGGCGGGAGTGTGAAGATGGGAAAGAATGCTGAAATTTTGAGAACTTAACGTTCTTCCTACCTCACCAAAGCGAAAAGCAGCCACCCCTGTAGCTCATTAGCTCTCAATTTAGTCGTCGAATTACTGGTGGCGCTCTCGCCGTCGCAACGGTCGATGGCGAGGCTTAGTTACTTACTTCGCTCGCCCCGCCTTACGGCGGTGGCATTCCGTCCCGACGTATAAATAGCCTTGCCCGGCGTCTTTGAAAATCAGGAATCAGTAGCACCCTCTCTTTAGGATAGTGGGTCCGGAGGGATTCGAACCCTCGACCGCCCGGTTATGAGCCGGGTGCTCTACCTGGCTAAGCTACGGACCCTTTTATTATTGGGATGCATTCTTGGTTAAAAAGTTATCCTCAGAACTCCTCATCAGGTATCTGCATCTTCCGCATCCAGATGCCGACGGCGTGCCGTGCCCTGTCCGGGTTTTCAAAGCAACTTTCTATGTCCTCGTCCTCAGGATTGCCTATGAACGGGTTCACCGCGCCCCTCTGGACGTCCGTAACCCACACGAGGATGTCCTCATCCAATGGAAATTCTCTGAAGAACCTTATGAACGGCAGTGGCGTCCTCTCCGTAGGGACTACCAAAACAGTCCTTTTGCCCTCCTCCAATCTCTCTTGCTCTTTTAACTCGCCCAGAAATGTGGGGATATAGTTCACCGTAGGGAGCAGGAAAAGCTTAAGATAGGTGTAGCGCTTCTCGGCGCTCATCTCCACGTGCGTATCCTTTCGCTCGATTTCTGAGACGTTGTAGCCTGCCCTCTCAAGGAAATCGCTCAGAACTTCACACATTTCATCTAAGGGTGCCCGCAGGAACGCCAGCCGCAAGAACGCTTTCTCGATTTCCTCATGCATGAAGCGGTGCGACGGCGGGCAGTAGAAAATCTCGCCTTGGTAATTCAGCTTGACATGCAGGTCTGGCGAGAACACTGAAAGCTTCTCGTGCGTCGTTATGCTCTGGAATATCAGTTCGGGGAGGCTACCTCCTTCGAGCGCCGTTTCCAGCTCCACACGGGCGTCACCGCTGAGCTTTTCTACCTCCTTGTTTATCACGAACCAAAGCTCCTCCTCCGACAGAACTTTGTGCTCCGAAATGTAAGCTGAGAGGTTGTTCAGGATTTGCAGCAGCGGCGCATTCCACGGCTCTTTCCTCCCACTTCCGCTCATCTTTTTAACATTAGCTCTTTTCTTTATTAACTTAATGCCCGGACTTGCGAGCCGCATAAAAACTATGGAAATTTCGGGCATACGAAGGGCGTTCGAGGCTGCTGGCGGCGATTTCATAAACTTGGGGCTTGGCGAACCGGACTTCGATACGCCTCCGCACATAAAGGAGGCGGCAATCGCCGCTATAATAGAGGGTTTCACCGGCTATACCTTCGGGAAGGGCATAGAGGCGCTGAGGGAGGCGATAAGCGAGAAGTTGCGTAAGGAAAACGGCATTGACGTGACGAAGGACGAGATAATAGTCACTTCCGGCGCAAGCGAGGCGCTGCACATAGCAATTCATACGTTCGTCGAGCGTGGCGACGAAGTTTTGCTCCCAGACCCTGGCTTCGTCTCTTACGCAAACCTCGTAAAACTCGCAGAAGGTAAGCCCGTGAGCGTGCCGCTGCGCAAAGAGGATCTGACAATGGACGTTGACGCCGCAAACGAATTGATTTCGGAAAAGACGAAAGCTATAATTTTAAATTCTCCTGCAAACCCTACAGGGGCGGTGATGAGCAGGGAAGGTGTGAAAGCGTTTGCGGAGCTTGCCGAGGACCACGACCTGATAATCTTCTCAGACGAGGTTTATGAGAAGATAATTTACGAGGGGAAGCACGTCAGCCCTGCGAGCTTTTACGAGAACGTAGTGACCGTGAACGCTGTTTCGAAGACGTATGCGATGACGGGCTGGCGGCTTGGTTACTTGGCGGCGCCCCGTGACTTCGTGGAGGAAATGTTGAAGATCCATCAGTATATTCAAGCGTGCGCATCCTCGGTCTCGCAAAAGGCGGCGCTCGCCGCAATCACCGGTCCGCAGGACTGCGTCACCGAGATGGTTCGAGAGTTCCGCCGCCGCCGGGACTTCGTCGTCGACGCTTTAAAAAGGCTTGGACTGATGTTTGTGAAGCCGAGAGGGGCGTTTTACGTTTTCCCGGAAGTGGAGGACGAAGAAGGTTTCGTGGAAGCCATGAGGCAGCGAGGCGTCATCGTGACCCCCGGCTCTGCATTCGGGAAGTTCGGGAAAAAACACGTGCGAATGTCCTACGCTGCGAGCATCGAAGACCTGAAAGCGGCGTTTGAGCGCATGAAAGGCGTTGTTGGAGGAAAAAGGCGCTCTCCCTTTAACCACTCCAGTTTGAAAAGAGGGTATTTCATGTAGTAAAGCATTTTGCGCTCTACATCTCAGCATTTAAACAGTTTCATTCTTTTTTATGCGCAATTTATTGCTTTTTCAACTTTTCAATCTTTTCGCCTCATTCGAATTTACTTTATTTTTTGCTATATAATAATTTTACGTGCCTATACAATACTATTCTCTCTCGTGAGACCTTCGTAATTTATTGTTTGAACCTATCCTGATAAAAGATTCAAAAAATAAAAAAGTGAAATTCTTTTAGTTTGGTGTTTTTATTCTTCTGTTGTTTTCTTCATCTCTTTTGCAATGTCTATCTCTTACTGCACCCCTTCTCTACTAGGACTATAAAGCCAGTATGCGACATCTGTATCCAAGACTTTGCCACTTGCATCGCGCAACCGCACATAGAAGACATTGCCAAAAGGCGTTGGACCCCAATTCGGAATGGGGAAGCTGAAATCGACTGTGTCATCGTAGCCTGCCGGTATTGGAGCGGACATCACGGGAACCCAAACGCCATACTGAGGAACCCCCCAATACCATTGGAACATTACGCTGTTTTCCGTTGGATTTGCGATGGCCAGTGTGATGGTCATTACGTCGCCAGGGGAGTATTTGAATTTGTCCGTTTCAATGGTGACTGTTGGCTCTTCTGATATGCAACTCACGTCAATTTGGTAGATCATCCCTTCATCAAATGAAGCACACCACAGATACTCACCGTCCCATGCTAAACTGTCTGGACGAGAGCACGGCGCTTCGAAAGAGGAGACCACTTCGCAATTCGACGGGTCGAGTTTGAAGATACAACTGGTCCCAGATAACCACAGATATTCACCATCATAGGCTAATCCAGCGGTTTGGGCTTGTCCGGTTCCTTCAGGGACATTGAACTCTGCCACTATTGAACCATCGACAGGGCTTATTTTGTATATTTTTTGGGAAGGGTATCCACATACCCAAAGATAGCTACCGTCCCACGCCAGATCACTAGGATATCTATCAGGGCTTGGAATGGTCGAAATTATTGAACAATCCGACGGACTTAACTTGTATATTCCCCCTCCGTAGGAGTCTGCTTGCCAGAGATGGGTCCCATCATAAGTTAGACCGCCATAACCATTATACTGAGCTGTCGGAGGCGTGTATACCCCTAGCACTGAACCATCTACGGGGTCTAACTTGTATATCCCACCTTCCAACATGTAGGAAGACATCCACAGATTGCTGCCATCCCACGCCAAACCATTTGGTTGTGTCCCTTCAGGGGCAGGAAAGGATCTGACCACATTACCAGTTGCTGAACTCACCGACACGCCTATAACCTCTAATAAGACTATGCAAACCGCCAATGCTAGGCATTGTTTTTTCCACTTCATTTTTCCATTTTCACCTCCTTTCCTACTTTTTATCTGTAGTGACTTCTTCGAGACAAAAATACGAGAAATTATATAAAAAACTATGCTCATCGTTCGTCCCAATCACTATTTCTATTCAGGGTTCGTTGGCTCATAGTTAGTCTTTGGCAAGAGCTCGACCTTCGAGCATGCTTTGCCTTACGCCCCTTCCCTCGCCGAGCATAATCCTCCTGCTCACACCTTCTTCCCATCCTCTAAGAAGGACATGTGTGTGAGCAGCGGTAACTTCTTAATCCCATGTGCGAAAAAGAGAGCAATGCCAAAACGTCTTGTCATTAAGGATTTGGAGAGATGCGTCGGCTGCGGGTTATGCATGTATGCGTGTGCGAGGCGGAGCGCCAAGAGTCCGGAAATCGGAATAGACCGTTCCGGCATTCTGACGACGAGCCTGAGCGGCTTCGAGCGGGGCGCCACCGTCATTTTCTGCAGGGCTTGTGAGGAGCCGCCGTGTGTTCAAGTCTGCCCTACTGGCGCCTTAACGCCAAGACGGGATGGCGGGGTATCTTACAAGGAGGAACTTTGCATAGGCTGTGGAAACTGCATAAGGGCATGTAACATCGGCGCCATTTTCGAGCGTAGCGATGGAAAGCCGGCGGTCTGCGTTCATTGCGGGTATTGCGCGAAGTTCTGCCCGCATGGTGTTCTTGCTTTCGAGGAGGTGCCCGCATGAGGGCAAGGACCAAAGTTCTGAAAATAGACCTTTCGAGGTATAAATACGAAGCCGAGGACAGGAGCGAGCTCTTTGAGAAGTGGCTGGGGGGCGTAGGCGTCGCCGTCCAGCTTTTGAGGGAAGAAATAGATGTCAAAGCCGACCCTCTGGGTGAGGATAACGTCATCGTCTTCGCCATCGGACCCTTCACGCCCGCATATCCTTTAGCATCGAAGACGGTTGCGCTCTTCAAAAGTCCGCTCACTGGGAACCTGGGGGAGAGTCACGCCGGTGGCAGGACGGCGACGAGCATTGCAAACGCAGGCTATGGCGCCATAGTGATAAAAGGGACGAGCAAGACGCCCGTCTACGTCGTCGTGAACAACGAAAAGGTATATTTCAGGGACGCCAGGGGCATCTGGGGCATAAAAAGCTCGCCGACCGCCGGCAGGATAATAGCCGAACGTGAAAAAGGGCGGGGTATGCGGACGATCATGCGGATAGGCGGTGCCGGCGACAATCTTGTGAGATATGCATGCGTCACGACCGAAACATACAGGCACTTCGGACGGCTTGGACTCGGCGCGGTCTTCGGGAGCAAGAAGCTAAAAGCGCTCGTCGTCATCGGACGTGGCTCATATAAGCCTGCAGACGCTGGCGGCTACCGGAAGGTTTACGAAAAGATTTTCAGGACGGCTCTGGAGTCCGACGTGATGAACAAATACCACTTGTTGGGCACGCCTGTGAACGTAAACCCGCTGAACGAGCTCGGCGCTCTCCCGACAAGGAACCTGAAGGCTGTGAGGTTTGAGAGGGCGGAGGAAATAAGTGGGGAGGCGTTCGCAGAATTTAACCTCGGGCGACGGATCGGCTGCAGCCACTGCCCTATCGCTTGCATTCACATCGCCGTTCTTCGTGAGCCTTACGAGGGAGCACCCTATTTTTACAAAACGACAATGATTTCCTACGACTACGAGCTGATATATGCGCTTGGCACGATGCTCGGCATAGGCGATCGTGACTGTCTTCTTAAGCTGATACATCGGGCGGAGGTCTATGGGCTGGATGCGATGAGCACCGGCGTCTGCCTGGCGTGGGCGACGGAAGCCCTCGAAAAAGGTTTAATTTCGGAAAAGGAAACCTTGGTAAAGCTGCAGTTTGGCGACCACGATGCGTATTTGAGGGCTATGGACTTTCTGGTAGACCAACCAAATGATTTTTACAAGCATCTTGCGCAGGGTGTCGAGAAAACCTCCGACGTTTACGGCGGTAAGGAGTTTGCGCTGGCGTTTGGCGGGAACGAGATGCCGGGGTATCACGTGGGCTATGCCACGCACCTTGGCTACTTAATGGGCTTGCGACATAGCCACCTTGATAACGCTGGCTACTCCCTCGACCAGAAAATTGAAGGTGAGATGACGCCTAGGGAGGTCGTGGACTCGCTGGTCAAGGAGGAGATGTGGAGACAGGTGCTTTCCAGCTTAGTTGTGTGCTTTTTCGCCCGTGGCGTTTATAAACCGGAGACCGTCGTTGAGGCTTTTAAGCCGTTGGGCGCCGAGACGAGTGAGGAGAAGCTGCGGGAGCTTGGCAGGGAGATTTACGTAGAGAAGTTGAAGCTAAAAATGGACATGGGCTTCACCTTAGATTCACTGAGGCTTCCGAAGAGGATATTCGAGACGGAAACTCCGCACGGCATGCTAAAAGAAGAGTTCTTCAAGGAGGCATTGGACTATTACGCGCATAAAATTAAGGAGTTAACAGGCTGAAAAGAATATAAAAAGGCTAATCAATACCTAAACCGCTCACCCAGCCATTTTTCAACGACTTCTTTCGTGAGTTTTCGCTCTATCGTCGCATACAGGACGTTCACGACGCCTAAAAGCTCGCCCCGCCGCACGAACCCATTGCTTATCGGATGAAATAGCGCCTCCTCGAAAACTCTTTTGTCCTCAATGAGTTTCGGCTTGCCGACGCCGACGAGTGCAGGCACGAAGCCAAGGGCGTGCCGCATCACCGAGCACGGCATTATTATCGCCCGCTCCGGGACCTCGATCTTCTCAATCTTGATGCTGATGACATCGTTCGCCTGCACCTCTTTGTCCTCGCTCGCAATAATCATCTGCCACTCGCCCCTGGGACCGGCGCTGTAGCTGTAAGGGTATGCTTCAGTAACGAGCCGCTCCGTCTTCCCACCGACTTCGTCTTTCCAATAAACAAGCTCTATCTTTGGCATGAGGATAGAATTAAAAAATTTGTTTTTAAACTTTACTCAACGCCCGGGTCGGGATTTGAACCCGAGTCGGAGCCTCGACAGGGCTCCATGATAGGCCCCTACACCACCCGGGCATTGTTTGAGAATTGATGGTGGGTTAATAAATAAACTCATGCTCTCTCCTCACCGCATCCGCAATTTTCGGCTCATCCCCCCGGGGGCATTCGCCCGCGCTGTTCCCGTCTTTTTTTCCTTTTGTGCCGTTTGGGATTGTATGGGCAGGAATAACAATACATCTTCATCTGGCAGTTGAGACACCGCCCTTTGTCCTCTTTTTCCATTTAAGGGTATTTTTATCACTCTAAAATATTTTGTCTCTTTTCTGCTTATAGCAACAGGTAGCGACACCTTTTTTGCCTGCGGCAACCAATTAAAACGGGGAGGTAGAATGCGGTCTTTCATCGCCATTGACCTATCTGACGAGTTAAGGGGTGAAGTAGCGGGAATACAAAAGGAGTTTCAGTTTTTAAAAGGCGTTAAGCCCGTGAAGCCAGAGCAGGCGCATCTGACGTTGAAGTTCCTGGGCGAGGTGCCGGAGGGCAGGGTGAACGCCTTAAAAAGAGCTTTGGATGGGGTGCGAGCAGCATCTTTCGAGCTTCGGCTGCGGGGCGTAGGCGTCTTCCCCAACACACGACGCATACGAGTCATATGGGTTGGCGTCGAGGATTCTGCAGCGCTTAACACTTTACATGCGGAAATTGAGGCGAAACTTGAGAAGTTAGGGTTCAAAAGGGAGCCGCTGAGCCCGCACGTGACGCTGTTCAGGGTGAAAAGCATAAGTGGGGGGGAAAAGGAGCTCGCGTTGAAGAAACTTGAGGAGCTTTCCGATAAGGACTTTGGGGGGATGCACGTCAGTGAGGTGAAGCTAAAGAAGAGCACGCTCACGCCGAAGGGACCAATATACGAGGATGTGCACGTCAAGACTTTGGGCAGGGAAGGATGAAAAGGAGACACACATTAGCGGATTTCCTACATTTCGAAGATGATGTAGAAACTGAGGAGCGGTCTGCGAGGCTCGGAGCCTCCGAAGCTGAAGGCAGCATGAGCGTCAAGAGCGGTGAGGGCGTGACGCCCGCCGCCGATGCGGAAGCAGGGACACTGGAGCGTCGCCTTGACGTTCAAATTTTCACGGTCGGGGCGCTCACTAAGTATATAAAAGACGTGCTGGAGGGTGACGAACTTCTCAACGACGTCTACGTCAGAGGCGAGGTCTTGAACTTCAGGCAGCCGACCTCTGGACATATGTATTTCACGCTTAAGGACGAGACCGCCGAGCTCGAATGCGTGATGTTCCGCCGTGACAACGTAAGTCTCAGTTTCATCCCCGAAGATGGCATGAAAGTCATAGCCCGTGGCAGCATTGGCGTTTACGAGCGCCGTGGCAGATACGAGCTTTACGTGCGCGAGCTGCAAAAAGAAGGTTTGGGCGAGCTATATCTCGAATTTGAGAGGCTTAAAGAAAAACTTAAAGGCGAAGGTCTTTTTGATGCCGCCCGCAAGCGTCCGCTGCCAAGATTTCCAAAGCGCATCGGCATAATCACGTCGCCGACAGGCGCTGCGATTCGGGACATGCTGAAGATAATAAAGAAGAGGTATCCAAACGTCCACGTTTTGATAAGCCCGGTGAAGGTGCAAGG
>Ga0164311_10001369_pt1 | contig 11833 bp, 10 predicted proteins | sample GuaBasSedimGuay2_FD_121796 | JGI IMG/M metagenome (GOLD analysis project Ga0164311, IMG submission 121796) | Subseafloor sediment microbial communities from Guaymas Basin, Gulf of California, Mexico - Guay2, Core 4569-9, 9-12 cm | ecosystem: Environmental > Aquatic > Marine > Hydrothermal vents...
AAAGAAAGACTATCACGACAATAGACATTATCTATTTAATTAGGACTTTTAGAATTACTGTAATTTAATATTTAAAAATTTCTGATTTATTTAAATGATTAGAAAAATCTAAATTGTTTATCTCCCCGCGTATCGAAGGGAGTTTGTGAATTATTAGCTATATGGTTTATATACTTTTAGCAAAATTTCTTTATACAGAGAGAAAAGTATCTATGAAATTATATCAACCTAATTACCAAGAGTTTATGATTGATCAAGCTAAATCTTTAAACGTATTAACCTAAATATAATCTCTTGTTTAATTAATTTTTAGGATGGCTAGCGTCATGGACCGAAGAATATGGGAACATCCTATATTAGAGTTTAAACGTGAAAAACCAGTATACATTTACCTTAATGATCGGAAAATCCGAGCATATGAGGGGGAAACTATAGCAGCGGCACTTTACGCTTCAGGAATAAAAATATATTCTAAAAGCGTAAAATATCATAGGCCTAGAGGGTTTTTCTGTGGTATAGGGAAATGTTCCTCTTGCCTCATGCGTGTAGATGGAATACCACATGTTAGAACATGTATAACTTTAGTAAAAGATGGGATGAAAATCGAGTATGAAAGGGGGCGTGGAGAACCTCCAACTACGACAGCCGAAATAGAGGTTGAGGAAGAAAAGTTAGACACTGATCTTGTAGTCGTTGGGGGAGGTCCTGCGGGTTTATCAGCTGCGATTACAGCTGCTAACCTAGGTGTGGATGTATATCTTGTAGACGAGAACCCTAGGCCGGGCGGGCAATTAATAAAGCAAACACATAAGTTTTTTGGTTCCAAAGACAATTATGCTGGTGTTAGAGGTATTGAAATTGCTAAGATTCTCCTTAGAGAACTACAAAAGACTGAAATGAAATGGGTTCTTAATGCTAGTGTGGTAGGGTACTATGGAAATGGTAAGAAAACATTGGCTGTTGTCCAAAATAATCGTAAACTTATAGAAGTGAATACTCGTGATATTATTGTTGCAAGTGGAGCCCAGGAAAATATGTTGCCTTTCCCAAATAATGATTTGCCTGGAGTTTATGGTGCTGGGGGAGTTCAAACATTAATGAATGTTTATGGTATAAAGCCTGGTAATGATGCTTTAATTGTTGGTGCTGGTAATGTTGGTTTAATAGTTGGTTATCAACTTGTTCAAGCTGGTGTGAATGTTAAAATGGTCGTTGAAGCGATGCCTAAAATAGGAGGCTACTTGGTTCATGCATCAAAGCTTAGAAGATTAGGGGTACCTATATTAACAAGACATTCAATTAGTGCTGCTAAGGGTAAAGATCATGTTGAAGGAGCAATAATTGTAGAGTTAGATGAAAAATGGCAGCCCATAGAAGGAACAGAGCAAGAGATTGAAGTTGATTTAATATGTTTAGCTGTGGGGCTAACACCCTCTTCAGAGCTTTTATTTCAAGCTGGATGTGAAAAAGCATATATACCAGAGCTCGGCGGGCCCGTAGCAATACATAACGAAGATTTAGAAACAACTATTGATGGTATGTATCTTGCTGGTGATGTTTCAGGTATAGAAGAGGCAAGTACAGCTATGATGGAAGGTAGGATAACGGGAGCAAATGTAGCAATAGAACTTGGGAAAGAAAAAGCTAAAGCTGAGAAAATTAAAGAAGAATCATTTAAAAATCTAAGTGCGCTTCGAGAAAGCCCTTTTAGTGAACGTGTTCTAAAGGGTAAAGAAAAGGTTTGGAGAATGTGGAGGGAATTAAAATGAGTAATTATGAGGCAACAGGTGTACTAACTCTTGAGGACTTAAAAGATCGTTTACCTCCTAAAGAAAGACTTGAAAAGGGTCCGGTTGTAATTATCGAATGTGTTCAAAAGATACCTTGTGATCCGTGTGCTTATGTTTGCAGATTTAATGCAATTAAAAAATCCTCTCTTAGTGAGCCGCCAGAGGTAGATTATGATAAATGTACGGGTTGTGGAGAATGTGTGGCAATTTGCCCTGGTTTAGCTATCTTTGTAGTTAATCTAAAGTATAAGGATGATGAAGCATTGGTGACAATTCCTTATGAACTTTTACCAATTCCAGAAAAGGGTGAAGTTTTTGAAGCATTAGATCGCAAGGGCAAGCCAGTAGGAGAAGCTAGGATAGTTTCGGTGAGAAAAATGAAGGACAAAACAACTGTGGTAACCATTGCAGTGAAAAAGGATCTTGCAATGACTGTTAGAAATATTGGGAGGAAAATAAAATGAGTAATGAAGAATTAGATAAGAAGAATGTTATAATTTGTAGATGTGAAGATGTGACTTTGGAGGAAGTTGAAAAGGTTATTGAAGAAGGATATACAACATTGGAAGAAATTAAACGTATACTTAAATGTGGGACGGGGGCTTGTCAAGGTAGAACATGTCTGAGACTTATAATGTCAATAATCTCTAGGAAAACAGGAAAACCTGTAGATGAAATAAAACTTCCAAGGACTCGCCCACCGATAAGACCGGTTCCACTAGTTCTCTTTACTGGTACTAAACGTACCGATGGTTGATGGCACCTCATAATACCTTCTTTTTTAATTTTTCTGTAAAATATAAAATAATTATTGTATGCTTTAACCTATAACCATGGTTTCATGAATTAGTTTTTCTTCTTTAAACCTTGTTGGTAGATATGGCTCCATAAGCTCATCAATCTCATCATACAGTATGTTTTTAGCCATAACTTCACCAGCAAGGGGTGCCATCATGAATCCGTGCCCGCTAAATCCTGTTGCAACGTAAAGGTTTTCGGGCCACTCAGGATCTCTACCTAAAATGTGGCTGTGATCTGGAGTTACGGCGTAGTAGCCTGACCATGTTCTTAGGAACATTAGATGTTTGATTGAAGGTAATATTTCAATGGCGTTTCTAGCCCATTCATGTATCCAGTCAAGAGTTGTATCAAAGGGTGTAATACCTTTGACGACGGGATAATCTATGCTTCCTAATATCTCTCCTCTCATCATTTGTCCAACATATACCCCGCTTCTCATACTTATAAGAAGAGGTTTTATGAAGTAGTTTATTGGTTCAGTTACACCTATTTCTTTTCTCTCAACTTCGATTGGAAGATTAATTCCGATGTTTTTTAAAAGTTCTCCGGTCCAGCCTCCAGCGGCAACTAAAACTTTTTCACCCTCAATAATGCCTTTATTTGTTTGAATGCCTTTAATCCTACCGTTTTCAACAATTATTTTCTCAGCTTTCGTGTAAGGAAAAATTTTAACCCCCATTTCTTTAATTTTCTCGTAATATCCAAAAACAATAGCATTGGGGTTCATTTTTCCATCTTGTGGACCATAGAAGCCAGCAATAACTCCTTCTAAATTAATGTAAGGAAAACGTTCGGAAATTTCCTCTGGTGTTAAAATTTTACCAGCGACACCAAGTTTGCTCCAGATTTCTTTATTACTTCTTTTATATGCTTTGATTTGTTCTTCTTTATATAAAAGCCATAAGTAACCCCCTATGTCGATTTCTACATCCCATCTAATTTTAGGTGCAAAATCTAAAAGTCTCTTTCTGGCTTCAACAGCGAAGCGAGCATTTTCGGGAGCCCAGAAATGAACTCTAAAATGCCCAGCATTCCTAGTGCTAGAACCATAAGCAATATATTTCTGTTCCACAACTACTATGCTATTTTCTCCAAGTTTTGCGATATTATATGCTGTAGTTAATCCTATTATACCGCCGCCAATAATTATTATATTAGCTTTCAATTTAGCGTCCTCCAGATACTTTATCAACCTACAATTGTAAGTTATTGTAATAAGTTTAATATAATCTTATCTTTAAAGCCTCCTTACTAAGCAAAGATTAAACTTGACTGCTCAATTCCATGACAAAGTATAGTGTATATATAAAAACAAGTTAGGAACAAAAACGTAGTCGATGATAGCTTTAGTATGGATGGTACAGTGTCGATAAAATTGTTGAATAAGAATAAAAACGATACATAGGGAAAATAATGACAAAAAATTTTTATCTATGTTTTTGCATTAACTTTAATTAACTTGTAGCTAGGGTGAGGGGCTATGTCGGAGGAAGCTATTCCCTTATTTGAGAGAAAAGCTACAGGATTAGTAAGAGAGATAGGTCCATTTGGATTAATGACCATAACGATGAGCTATGCAATCGGTGGCGGCATTAACTTCTTATCAGTAAAAAATGGCGCTTTATATCCCGGATCTAACGTAGGACTTGCTTTCTTCCTCGCCGGAATACCGGTCATTCTCGTGGCAATATCATATGCTTTATTAGCGATAATGATGCCGAGAAGCGGTGGGGCATACATTTTCATTAGTAGACTCATTTCTCCAACATGGGGATTTCTAGCAAGCTGGGTATCCTTCTTGGGCGGATGGATGCTAGTAGGCATTATTGCATACTACGATGTTTTCTTCTGGGGTACAATGCTTTGGTGTGTAGGATCAGCATTTAAAAGCAAGGGGTTAATGAATACCGCAATATGGTTAATGGAACCAGTAAACTCGCTGTGGCTGGGTATAGTATTCTTAATTATTGCACTAATAGTTTGTTCTCTTAGAATCGGAATCGTCGTGAGAATAATTCAGGCGTTATGGATTATACCAGTGCTCGGTAGTATCGCTATGATAACAACGTATGGTCTCAACTTGGGTATAGCTGCAACAAAACCAGAAACTTTCAAAACGATCTGGGACGGTATAATGGGTAGTGGATCGTATGACGAAGTGATGAACATAGCAATAGCTAATGGCTTCGACCCTGTAAAATGGACAAAATTCAGCTGGGACTCAACATGGAGCGTAGCCAGTTATGCTGCCATATGGGCATATGGTTCACCGGCTACACCACCAACAGCAGTCGCTGGTGAGGTAGCAATCCCCACAAAGACTCAACTAATTGGTACAACTCTCGGCACATTCTTCATCGCACTTTACTATGTAACTGTAAGCGCAGCCATGTATGCTGCTTGCGATCCTTTCATCAGAGCTTATACATACAATTTCGTTAATGGATTCTCGGATCAATATACGATTACGCCAAAGATTACGCCTTCGCTTCCATTCTTTGCAGGCATATTAACTGGAAACTTAGGTCTTGCAGCATTTTATGCCGCATCTGCCGCTATTTGGCTATGGAACGACATACCACCGTTCTTCTTGTACTTAACAAGATTCATCTTCGCATGGGCATTTGATAGGACATTCCCATCATTCCTTGCCACCGTACATCCAACTCTAAGAAGCCCGATATACGCGAATCTTCTAGTATTCTTCCTAAGTGTCTTAGCTTGCGTCCTGTGTTGGGGCTGGTGGATCTATGGAGTCTTCACATTATTAGATAACGTAGCTTGTCTAGCTTGGATATTCCCAGACATGTTCGTTGCTTTGGCGGCAACAGTCGCTCCGATTGTTAGACCCGATATTTACAAGGAATCTCCAATTTCTGCTTGGAAGATTGGAAAAATTCCAGTTATATCAATAGTTGGGCCTTTAGCATTCGGAGGTATATCACTATTCGTCTATCTAGTAACTGGTACAATTGCTCCAGGTGGAATCGTTACACCAGATATACTGCTATTCGTAGGCTGGCTACTCTTAGGATTAATAATTGCCGTATCCTATTGGGGTTACAACCAGAGTAAGGGTATTCCGGTATCTGAGATCTTCAAGACTTTGCCTCCAGCATAAACCCATGAAAAAACCGCTCTACTTTCACATATTTTTTATTTATTTTTTATATTAAAATTAAATAATAAAAAGAATTAAAGATATGCCTTTTTGTATTTTATTATGTTACTTTAGTAATTTACTACTTAACTAATCGATGAAAATTTAAATAAGCATCTCCTCATGCGACATCTCGTAATCTTAAATAATGATAATAAGTAATAATTTATTAAATAACCAGGGTAGGGCAGTAGTTTAGTATCATTAATTAAATTGTGGTTGATAAACATGCAAAAAACTCGCAAAGAGAAACCCTTTTATGATCTTGGTAAAAACCCAGATATCAATTCTATCGCTAGTCTTATTGCATTAATTGATGGTTATCTCGCGAATTTCTTTGATGATCCCGATCCGTACGACAGATGGATTAAGCAGGGTGCTTTGGGTAGAGAATTTGCAGCTGAATGGCGAGAGACTTACAGGACATTATATAAAATTGCAAAAACTATTAAGAAGATTCCAGAAATACAAAAGTATGTAGTCGCACAAGGTGCTTTAAGATCTTTAAGTGTTCCGTTAACATTATTTGCAGCTTCCCTTGCAATTGTTAGTTTACTTTTTACTAAACCCCTAGGTTTCCTTATGTTAGCATTTATTATGGCTTCGGTTGGAGCAGTCGCTTTAGTTCTTTCATGGACTGCCGGTAAGAAGGTGGCTGATAGCATAGACAATTATTTTAAGGTACATTATGAAAAGTATAAGTTCAAAAGAGCTTATTTAAGGAATGTAGTACAGAAATTAATCTTTTCGCTGGCTTACTATCTTAAGAAGAAAGATATGGAGCTAGAGAGATATAGATTTAAGTTATTTAATGCATATTATAAAGGTATACGAGTATTAAAAAAGCCAAAATTATTTAGAAAGAGGTATTTAGTTACATTTAATGTTAAGGAGCTGCCACTTTAATGCTATCTTTTTAATAGCTTCTTTTCATATAAGCGTAATACTTCAGAAAGTTTTTCTTTTTTAGTTCCAACTAACTGTATTCTGTAGGGAGAACCCCCTCCTTTACCCTCTATGATGTTCTTTGCTTCATCTATTAATTCATTAATTTTGATGCCCTTTTTTATCGCATTTTTGCCAGCCCCTCCAACTATGTACACTTTGTCTACGATACTACCTATGATTACAACGGCTGTTGGGTCTTTAGAAACAATATTTTTGACTATTTCCTGTAGGTAGTAGGGATCAGCATCGGAAATTGCCTTTACAATCACTTTTAATTCGTTGATTCGTACTGCGTTGTTAAGTAGTTCTTTAGCTTCGTGTTTCGCTATATTTTTCTTTAGATGTTCAATTTCTTTCTTTAATTCATTATTCCTTGCAATGATACCCTTGACTCTTTTGTCTACTTCGTATGGAGAAGTATTGAGAATGCGAGCTATTTCGCTGATTTTACTGATTAGATCACTTATCTTGTTATATGCGCTATGTCCTGCTGCAAATCTGATTCTCTGAACACCTTTCTTTAACTTATATCTTTCCAGTATTTTTATAATTCCGACTTCTACCGTTGACTTAACGTGTGTTCCGCTGCATAATGCTACGTCCCAATTCTCTATTTCAACGACACGTACTAATCCCGTTGGTGTAACCTCTGTAATACCAAGTTTGTCACCATATGTTTTTTCGGCATCCTTTCTGTCCATATAAAATATTTTAACTGGCCTATTTTCCAGAATCACGTTGTTTGCAAGTCTTTCAACTTCGAGCATTTGAGAATCGCTAATTGGCTTATCATAGCTAATATCTATTCTGCACAATTCTTCGCCAACATGAACACCCATGTAAATCAATTTCTCTTTTTCAAGAACTTCCCTCATCGCTGCAAAGACTATATGAGATCCTGTATGATGACGCATCCTATTATATCGAAGATTCCAATCGATTTCTCCATAAACCTTGTCACCAACATGAAAATCACCTTTAATTCTGTCACATATATGAACTATTATACGTTCATCTATTGCCTGAGTGTCAACAACTTTACACTTTGCACTGGAAGATGTTATAATTCCCTGATCTCCTTCCTGTCCACCGCTTTCCGGAAAAAACGCTGTTTCTTTGAGCACAATATAATAATAGTTATTTAGTTTCTCAATTCCCAGTATTTGAGATTCAAAATTTTTAACATACGCATCCTCGTAAAAAATTCTCTTTGTTTCAGGGAAGTTTTGAAAATTCCTAATAATTTCAGTAGGAAGCTCCATTTTAATCAACCCGTGTTTAACTTCAAACCAGTATGATAAATGTGTTTCCATGAACGAAATAATATTCTTTTTCAAAGAATTTGTAGAAAAGGGTACTTGTTAAAGCAGAAATCTTTCACCCTGGGTTAAGAAACATAGAGTTGTCAACGTGTTCAACTATAATAGTGATTAAGTTCGTTGGTAATGACATTTCTAAGTTTTACGTGGAAAACCTGGGATCCCTAACATAACGCATTGCTTTAGTAGATGAGTTAAATAAACGTTAAGTTCGTCAATTTTTCGCCTTAAACCTAAATTCTCTGCTTTAATTTATAATCTGATTTTACCCAGTTATACGCCAGTATTTTTCAATTCCCTCTGCTCCTAAGTCAATTACATACATTCTTAGAATTCCTCTGTCATATTCTGATCCAGGATTAATGCATATAGTTCTACCAATATATATTTCCCCTGGTGATTCATGTATGTGAGAATGTAAACCAACTAGTGGCTGGTATTTTTCTATTACCTTTCGGACAGATTTACTGCCTACCGGAACCATTACTGGATGTCCACCGACTAAAATTGGTTTCAAGTTTTTATCTAGCTTTGGTGCCATGTCTATTCCTGAATCAAATGGAGGAGCGTGAAAAGCACAAATAAGATCTGGATAGAGATCTTCTTTGACTGTTTTAATTTTTCCAAGAAGCCTTTTTTCCAACATTTTTTCAGGTTCTTCTCTTGGAGAGTCCCATGGCGTAGGATTAACCCACTCGCATGTAATCATGGGATGTTTTTCATCAAGCCAGACAACCTTGTCATTTGGGTAAACGATACGTTCTTCGTGCTGTTTGATAATTTCATCAACAAAAAGTGGATCGTCATTTCCAGGTGCAACAATCATCATTACCTCTTTTGAAACTTTTTCTTCAGCCATTTTCAGCCAGCGATCCATTTCTTTTTGCATTATATCGGCAAACAGTTCATCCCATTTCTTTTTATCTTTAGCATACTCCATAATTTCATCGTATGAAGCTACCCATGGATACATTCCTGCATAACGTATTCTCTTCTCTAAGTCTTTAACTTCCTCTTCAGTTTTTAAAATCCATACTCTTCCGAAAATATTGGGTGTTTTCCATGTACCGTCTGACATCTTAGCAATGGGTACAATTTTTTTTCCAGTAAGGTCTCCATTCATAAATATGATGTCTGCTTTATACTCCTGGGCAGCTTTAAGGAACTTTAACCAAACAACTTCACTTCCATGAACATCCCCAGAATACACAATCCTAGGCATAACGAAACCTCTTCCTCCTTTTATTTAATTTTCGTGAATTCGCATCCTTTAATGTGGAAATCAAATATAAAATTTTTGAAATTATGAACTTTTATCTAACAACCTCTTCAACGGGTCGCCACCATATTTTCTTTGTTCCAGTTTTCGCACGTTTCATCCATCTCTTTGTTTTCTCCTCCTTGTCGATGTAATCCAGAATGGTGTCTACCTTCCTTACTACATCTTTATAGTCGTCTTGACTCATCTTCTCCTGCTTAAGATATTTTTCAGCGAAAGTTTTAATTTTTTCTAAGTTTGTTTTTGCATCATACCAGAATCCCCAATCATCAGCTAACACTTTAGCAATGTACCTTGCATTAATTAACTCCTTTTCATCTATTTCACCGATTTCGTGAGCTCTTAAGAGCACGATTAAGTCTTTTATATCTTTTTCATTTATGTCATGGATCTGTAATTTTTCAAGAACTAGTTCTGGTAGTGGTATTGTAGGATTATCTAGTTCTAATCTACCTTTACCCGGTGCCTTTCCAAAGAAAATGTCGTGACTAAACTCAAGTTTGTCAAAGAAGACATCTGAATGATAGTATCCTTGAGGATGATAAAATATTAGTCGTTTATATCCGAAATATGTGTTAATATATCTGTCTGGTATAAAATTAATTATTTTAGTAAAGAACTGCTCTATTTGTTTTCTTTGCTTACCATAGCCAACAAAGTCTAAATCGCTAAAGCTATTTTTCCCTTCGCCTAGACGGGCAAGACGAATGTGCAAGTCAGCAAAATCCATGCTATGAATTCTTATAGCAACTGCGCCAATAAGACGTATAATAATACCCCTTTTCTGCGCCTCGTTTACTATTTTAAAAGCGTCTTCAATGAACACTTCATCAGCAACTTCCTTATGTTTTCCAGGCTCCATCATTAATTTATCCCCTCATAAATACTTAGTTGTTGATGATGTAGATGAACATGTTATATTTTTTGTCATATTTTTATGAATAGAAAAAGTATTCAAATGTTGCGCATTAATTAGTTCAATTTAATCCAATTGTAAATTATTCCAATTGTAAACTTTGACAAGCTATATTATGAATCCTTTCCATAGAGGATCCTTTCTATTTATAAGAACTTGTGAAATTTGAACCACATATGCTCTACCTGTGATTTCAGGAATTACGGCTTTATACGGGCCTATCCTTGTAGTATCTATAATTCTGATTTTAAATAACGTATTAATGATACTTTCGTGAACAAAAACTTCGCCTTTTCTCAGTAATCCTTTGGAAAATAGTGTAGCAATCCTGGCAGCACTACCAGTTCCACATGGACTTCTGTCAACGCTTCCTTTACCCCAGATTACGATATTTTTTCCATTCGCTACCTCTGTCTCGGGCTCGTCTGTGAGCATAGCCAGTCTAATTTTATTTGTAACATTAGAATTCGTTGGGTGAAAAACCTTAATTTCTTTATTTGCTATATCTATTAATCTTAACCCGGTTGCAACCAATTCCCTTATAAATTTTCTTCTAACTCTTAAACCTAAATTTCTGGCCTCAGTAATAACATAAAAATTACCGCCATATGCAATATCAACCTTAACTCTACCAGTTCCTGGAACTTCTATTTCAAAAGTCCCAACATAAAAACTAGGTACATCAACTATACTTACTTCCTTAACTTCGCCCTTCTCAACTCTACATATCGCCTCTACTATTCCTGCAGGAGTTTCAAATTTAATCTTCGTGTATGGCTCTTTAGGGGGCGTTATTCCTAATTTTATTAGGGCGGTTGAAACACCAAGTATGGCGTGACCACACATATCTAAGTAACCATGAGTATCCATAAAAATCAGACCAAAATCCGCTCTATTCGATGGAAGAACAATAACACCGAATTGCTCCTTATGACCCCTTGGCTCAAGCAAAACGGCAGTTCTGATCCAATCAAAAGACTTCATAAAGTGTTTTCTCTGTTCAAGTATATTCTTGCCGGAGATGGGAGGCACACCTTTAAATACTATCCTAGTTGGTTCTCCCTCTGTATGCGTATCAACTACATACAAAACTTTTTCAGTTTTCATATTAAATCCCTTATTAATCTTAACCTTTACACATGTTTAGTTTAAGAATAAACGACAAAATTATATTTATTGTTTCTAAGTTAATACTTCCGTTATAAGATAGCATGTTAAAAAAGTAATTAGAACAGCTATAGTTGCTCCTGAAATAGTTTGTTGCAGAGAGTGAGCTTTAAGTTTAATTCTTGCCCACGCAACTGGTATAACAATTAAGTAGAGGAAAATGTAGGTTGAACCTAGAAAATATATCATGTAGGTAACTGGACCAGCTATCCCAGAAGTATGTGCACTGATTTTGGTTTTAAAGTTTATTACTGCTACTGATAAGGTAACGAAAAAATAAGCAAGATGAATAATAGTTAAGATATCTACTTTCAAAAAGTATGATATAAGGGCTCCAGAAAGATGACTTAGTAGGGCATATAAGTAAAATTTAGGTCTTCTTTCTCTGTCCGACACAAATACATCAATATCTCCTTTTACTACATTTAATACTATAGGGGCAATGGGTAATAT
>Ga0164311_10001370_pt1 | contig 11832 bp, 12 predicted proteins | sample GuaBasSedimGuay2_FD_121796 | JGI IMG/M metagenome (GOLD analysis project Ga0164311, IMG submission 121796) | Subseafloor sediment microbial communities from Guaymas Basin, Gulf of California, Mexico - Guay2, Core 4569-9, 9-12 cm | ecosystem: Environmental > Aquatic > Marine > Hydrothermal vents...
CCTTACCGTAGAAAACACTAAGCTTATTTTTCCTTCAACAATTGTTGAAGCAGGTTTGGCTATTGAAAATGGAAAAATTGTTAAGATAGCTAAAGATGTAAACTTACCTAGAGCTGATTTAAGGTTAAATTGTAGAGGTCTTCTAACATTTCCAGGTGTAATAGATTCTCATGTACATTTTAGGGATCCAGGATTAACCTATAAGGAAGATTTTTCCACTGGAAGTATGGCTGCAGCTGCTGGAGGAGTTACAATGGTTGTTGATATGCCTAACACCATGCCTCCTTTAGTTGATTCTGAATCTTTTAAAACTAAGGTTGAAGCTGTTAAGGGTAAATCCTACGTTGATTATGGCTTTTTAGCTCTTCTTTCAAGTGAAAATGTTAATAAGGTTTCTAAGTTAGCTGGAATTTTAGGTTTTAAGCTTTTTATGGCTGATTTTTCAAGAAAACCTGTAACCGACGATTTTCTTTTTAATGCTTTTAATGTTATAAAAAATTTAGGTTTACCTGTAGCTATTCATGCTGAAAATCCTGAAGATGTTTTAGTGTTAACTGAGAAGGTTAAACATGAGGGTAAAAAGGATATTTATGCTTATACTAGTGCTAGACCTGGTTATGTTGAAGCTAAAGCTATTATTAGAGTTGCTTCAATCTCAGAAAAAGTAGGTATAAAAATTCATATATGTCATGTAAGCTCAAGGGAAGGAATCAAGGTTTTAAGTGAAATTAAAGGTAAGGGCTTTAAGAATATTACCTGTGAAACATGTCCGCATTATCTTCTTCTAAGCATAGAAGAATTAAATCCAGCTTTAACAGCTTTTAAAGTCACACCCCCACTAAAGTTTAGACACGATGCTGAAGCTCTCTGGAAAGGGGTAAATGATGGAGTTATAGATACTATTGCAAGCGACCACGCCCCCCATACCCATAATGAGAAGTTTAAAAATGATGTTTGGGAGGCTTCTTCAGGTTTTATTGGTGTTGAAACTCTTGTACCATTAATGCTAACCCAAGTTGTTGATGGTAGATTAAACCTAAACCAGTTTACTAAACTTTTATGCGAAAATCCTGCAAAAGTTTATGGCTTATACCCGTTAAAAGGATGTATTAAAGTTAATTCTGATGCAGACTTAACCATTGTTAAGCTTGGAGTTGAAGAGAAAATTAAGGCTAGTAAACTTCACAGTAAAACAGGGTTTACACCTTTTGATGGTTGGACTGTTAAAGCTAAACCTGTTTACACCATTGTTAGAGGCATGGTAATCATGGAAAACGGGGAAATCGTAGGTAAACCTGAAGGAAAACTAGTAAAGCCTATAAATAAAAATTTACACCCTTCTAACCATTAAGAATTGAACTTGACTTACCTTCTCTATTCTGCTTAAAATATTTTCAATTTTATCCATTTCCCCACCAACATCTTCAGGAAGAATTATATGGGCTATTATAGCCTTTAAACCAAAGGCTATAGGTTCTTCCTCAAATTTATGAATGGAAGCTTCAGGTGGAAGGTTTTCCTTAATCCTCTTTTTAATCTCCTCAAGGCTTACATCAACATCTTCAGGGAAAACTTTAAAGGATGCTACAACTTTACCCATAAATTTCACCTATGGACCTTGAAAACCACATTTTGGACATTTATAAGGTCTCCCTAATTCTCTACACTTACTGCATCTAACAATAATTACTCCTCCACAATTTGGGCATGGAAATTTAACAAAATTTTCCTTTGGAACAATAATTCGGTTACACCAACTACATTTAGGCATCCTTACACCACTACTGCCCATTCTCCTCCTCCTAAACTCAACTTCAAACTGTTAACAAAACTACTTTTACTAGCGGTATATATACATTACCGGAAAAATCCCTTATAAGGTATAAACTTAAGGTTAAACATCAAAGCAGCATCCCAACTTTTATTAGGTGGAGGTTAAATGTCCGAAGAATTTAGCTTAACTCAGAATATTATTGTTAGAGATGACCTAAAAATCTCTAAAGGAAAAATTTGCACGCAGGTTGCTCATGCAGCAGTTTCAGCATACGAAGAAGCTAGGAAATCTCATCCAGAATGGGTTAAAAATTGGCTTAAGGAGGGACAAAGAAAGATTATTTTAAAGGTTGAATCATTAGAAAAGCTTTATGAGCTTAAAAATAAGGCTGAAAAGCTAGGTTTACCTGTTGTTTTAGTTGAAGATAAAGGGTTAACTGAGCTTCCCCCTGGCACAGTTACATGCTTAGCTATTGGTCCAGCACCCTTAAACCTCGTTAATAAGGTAACTGGTAATCTGCCACTATTTTAACAACCAATTTTACCTTACTTAGATGTACTGATACCTTTCTTCAGGTGGAACATACCTTCCTCTACTCTTAATCTCCTTGATCTTTCCTTCAGCTATTCTTCTTCTTCTACGACTTACATCCTGTCCATATCCTTTCAAAACAGCTTTAAAACATTTTACTGCTATACTGTGATGAAAGCTTTCAAAAACTTGTTTAAGTAAATGTAAATCAACACCCTGAGTTTCAACATTCTCAGAGTAAAAGCCTAAGCCAAAATCTATTAAGAACATTTTCATATCTTTTGTTAAAATAACGTTTGAGGTTGTTAAATCCCCATGAATAATTCCGTTTTTGTGGAGTTTACCTATTAAATCTCCAAACTTAAAGCATATCTTCCCTAAAATGTTCATCTCTTTAATGTTTTGAAGATAATCTTTTAGTCTTACACCTTCAATATACTCCATAACTATATCGAAGTTTTCTCTATCTACAAAGTAGATTGTGGGGGTTGGAACACCAAACTTCTTAACCTCATTAAGTAACCTGGCTTCATGTATAGTTCTGTATTCTCTAACCTTAAAATCAACTTCCCTAATTCTGTAGGGTTTAGGTATTCTTCGCTTAACTACAACTTTAAAACCCATAAATGAGGCTAAATATATGTCTGCTTCCGCTCCTCTTCTAAGCAAAACCATTTTATCTTCTACCAGCATCAACTAATACTTTGAGAAAAATTTGTCAAAAATGTTTTGCTTAGGTATAGAAAGTACAGCTCACACTTACGGAGTTAGTGTAGTATCTTTTGATGGTAAAATACTTTCAAATGAGAAAAGCGTATATCAGCCTCCACCAGGTAAAGGTAATCATCCACGGGAAAGTGCTCAACATCACTCAACAGCTGCCCCTAAAGTGATAAGCGAAGCTATTAGGAAAGCAAATATTAAGCTTAAAGATCTAGCCGCAGTGGCTTTTTCTCAAGGGCCAGGTTTAGGTCCATGCCTAAGAACAGGAGCAACTACAGCAAGAGCTTTAGCATCTTACCTTAACATTCCCTTAATACCTGTTCACCATGCCATAGGGCATATTGAGCTTGCAATTCTTACTACAGGTGCAAAGGACCCTCTTGTTGTTCTTGTTTCAGGAGGGCATACATGTTTAACAGCTTTTATAGCTGGAAAGTGGAGAATTTTTGGTGAAACTGAAGATATAACTCTTGGAAATCTGCTTGATACCTATGGTAGATATGTAGGTTTTCCATCCCCAGCTGGACCTTTAGTTGAGGTTGATGCTGAAAAAGGTAAAACCTTCATAGATTTACCCTTAACTGTTAAAGGTAATAATGTGTCCTACTCTGGTCTTTTAACAGCAGCTTTAAATAGGTTTAAGGAGGGTAAATATCGCAGAGAAGATTTAAGTTTTTCTCTTCAGGAGGTTGCTTTTACAGCTTTAACTGAAACTGCTGAAAGAGTTTTAGCTTTTCTTGAAAAAGATGAGCTTTTACTAGCTGGAGGTGTTGCAGCTAATAGAAGACTTCAATCAATGCTTAAGGTTGTAGCTGAAGAGCATAAGGCAAAATTTTATGTTGTACCAAAAGAGTTTAGTGGAGATTGTGGTGCACAAATAGCTTGGGTTGGAGCTTTAGCTTTTAGGTGTGGAGTTAGGGTTGATGTTAAAAAAAGCTTTGTTAAGCCTAGATGGAGACTTGATGATGTGCCAATACCTTGGAGGTAGAAATTGCCAGTTTTTGTAAACTTTTAAAGTATTAAAATTTAGTTTTATAAATCTAAAAAACTAGTAGTTAATTAGGCTTGGTAAAGATGAATGTAAAAGCTTTTTGCAGGATTTGTCATGGAAGATGTAGTTTAAATGTAACCGTAGAAAATGGGAAAATCGTTAAAGTTGAAGCCGATCCAGATCCACCTCTCCCAGGTTTAGGGCATGTTTGCCCTAAAGGTTTAGCTATACCTGAAATACTTTACCATCCTAAACGTCTCCTGCATCCCCTAGTAAGAGATGGTGAACGTGGAAGTGGGAAATGGAAAAAGGTTTCAATGGATGAGGCTTTAAACCTTACCGCTGAAAAACTTAAGGAAGTTAAGGAAAAATATGGAGCTAAATCTCTTCTTATAGCTGTTGGAGATCCTAAGGGACTTGAGCTTGTATTTGCTCAAAGATTTGCAAGTGTTTATGGAACTCCAAACATAGCTACTCCTGGAAATCTTTGTCATATGCCAAGAGACTTGGCTTTAATATTTACATTTGGCTCTACACTTTTACCAGATTACGAGAATAAGCCTTCACTCATAGTTATCTGGGGTATTGACCCAAACCAAACAAACAGCTCTCCGCTTCCAGCATCCATTATTTCTTCCTATGTAGATAATGGAGTTAAATTGATGGTTATCAATCCACGGAGAATTGCTTTTACATCTAAATCTCACCTGTGGCTTAAACCTAAACCAGGTTCTGATGGTTGGCTTGCGCTTGGAATGTTAAAGGTTATAGTTGAAGAGGAGCTTTACGATAAAAATTTTGTTGAAAGTTGGACTATAGGCTTTGATAAACTAAAAGAATTCTTAAATTCTTTAACATTTGACGAGTTGGAGAGGGAAACGTGGGTTTCAAGAAAAAGTATTGTTGAAGCTGCAAGATTTTATGCTGAAAATAAGCCTTCAATTATTCTTTGGGGGAATGCTTTAGACCATACTTTGAATGCTTTTCAAACTGCTAGAGCAATTTGTATCCTACGTGCATTAACAGGGAATGTTGATGTTCCTGGAGGTGAACTTTTAGCTGCTCGTATCCCTATAACTAGGGCTGGAAGATTTATACTTCTTAAAGATTTTCCTAGAGAGAATAGTGTTGGTGATGAGTATGTCTTAGCAAGAATGTCTGCATTTCTACCTAGACAAGTTGCAATTAAAGCTATTTTGGAGGAGAAGCCTTACCCAATAAAGGCTGCAATGTTTATTGGTACCAATCCGCTTTTAACATTCCCAAACTCTAGGAAAGTTTATGAAGCTTTAAAAAAGCTTGAATTTATCGTTGTATTAGACCTGTTTATGACACCAACAGCTAAACTTGCAGATGTTGTACTTCCAGTAGCATATCTTTTTGAATATGATGAAGTTTCACCTTATCCTCCTCTTACTGAGGTTTTGCTAGCTTATCCTAAGCTTGTTGAGCCTCCAGGTGAATGTTTACCAGATCCTCAAATAATATGTGAGTTAGCTAAAAAACTAGGTTTTGGAGAATATTTCTGGGATGATTATAGAGAAGCATTAAACATAATTCTTCAACCTTCAGGTTTAAGTTTTCAAGATTTGAAGGAGAAAAGGATCTTGATAGCTAAAAATACTTACAAAAAATTTGAGAAGGAAGGTTTTAGAACACCTTCAAAGAAGATTGAAATATATTCTTCCAGGCTTGAGGGTTTAGGTTTAAATCCGCTACCTAAACTTTCATCAACACCTAAAACTTCACCTGATTACCCCTTTATACTAACAAATTATAAACCATTATCCTTTACCCATTCAGCCCACAGAATTATCCAATCCTTAAGAAAAGCTTATCCTGAACCTTTAGTGGAGATAAATCCTGAAACAGCCAGCAAACTCAATGTTAAGGAGGGTGACTACATTTATATTGAAACTAAAAATGGTAAAATTAAGCAAAAAGTAACCTTAAAAGATGATATAGATCCAAGAGTTGTTGTAGCTGCTTATGGTTGGTGGTTCCCTGAGGAGGAAGATTTATTTAGTTGGGATAAATCAAACATAAATATCCTTACAGACGATGAATCTGAAACTTGGACTGGAATTGGTGCCATAAATCTAAGAGGTATCCCTTGCAGGATTTATAAAGCATAAAAATAAAACTATCCCTTAAATATTGAAAATTTCTGGTGGAAGCACCTTGTCAAAAGTTCATCCACGTCAACCTGAAATTAACATTGGTACTGCTGGCCATGTTGACCATGGTAAAACAACTCTTGTTCAAGGTTTAACTGGTGTTTGGGCTGCAAGACATTCTGAGGAGCTTAAAAGAGGTATAACTATAAGGATTGGTTATGCTGATGCATCATTTTACAAGTGTCCTGTATGTTCTCCACCCGCCTGCTACTCAACATCCCCTATATGTCCAAACTGTGGCTCAAAAACAGAGTATCTTAGAACTGTAAGCTTTGTTGATTGTCCTGGACATGAGATACTGATGACAACAATGCTTTCAGGTGCAGCTGTTATGGATGGAGCTATCCTTGTTATTGCTGCTGATGAACCTGTACCTCAGCCTCAAACAAGAGAGCATTTATTAGCCTTAGAAGTTCTAGGTGTAAAAAATATTGTTGTTGTTCAAAATAAGATAGACCTTGTAACAAGGGAGCAGGCTTTAGATAATTATAAACGTATAAAGGAATTTTTAAGAGGAACAATAGCTGAAAATGCTCCAATAATACCTGTTTCAGCTCAGCATAATGTAAACCTTGACCTACTAATAGAGGCTATAGAAAAGCATATTCCTACACCTAAGCGTGACCCGACAAAGCCCCCATTCATGCATATTCTAAGATCCTTTGATATAAATAAGCCTGGAACAAGAATTGAGAATCTTGTTGGAGGAATTATTGGTGGAAGTATTGTTGAAGGTAAATTAAGAGTAGGGGATGAAATTGAGATAAAACCTGGAATAAGAAAATCTTCTAGTGAAGATTATGAAAGTCTTTACACATCAATTGTAAGTCTTCAAGCTGGCGGTAAAAATGTTGAAGAAGTTGGTTGTGGAGGACTTGTAGGTGTAGGCTCAAAACTTGATCCTGCTTTAACTAAGGCTGATGGACTTATAGGTAATGTTTTAGGTAAACCTGGACAACTACCAGAGGTAAGAAGAGATTTAACTATTAAAGCCTCACTTTTTGAGTATGCTGTTGGTACAGCAGAACTTGCAAAAGTTGAAAATATTAAGAAGGGTGAAGCTTTAGTTTTAAATGTTGGAACAACAGTAACAGCCGGAATTGTAAAAAATGCAAAAAAGGATGAATTTGAGGTTTCCCTTAGAAAACCTGTTTGCGTTAAGAAGGGTGGAAGAGTAGCATTTAGTAGAAGAATAGCTGGAAAGTGGCGTTTAATAGGTTATGGAACAATAGCAAACTAAAAAAGATTAATCTTTACTATTTTTACTTTAGTTTGAGTCAAATTAAAACTTACCTTAGCTATCTAGGTTTTCTCTTCATAGTAGTTGGTGTAATGTTTTTTATTTCTGGGTTTGTTGCAGAAGTTTTTAATGAAAATTATGTAGAAATGGCGGGCCCGGAGGGATTTTCAAGGTTTAAGCCTTACCGGCTTAACCTTCTTGAACCCTCGACCAACGGGTTAAGAGCTACGGTCTGGTTTTAACCAGTCCGCCGCTCCACCTAGCTGAGCTACGGGCCCATCTAAAATATTACATTTAGATTCTTGCTTAAAAGTTTAAAGGTTAGGGTTTTCTGCTATCAGTGTTATTATTGCTGTTGTTTTTGGGTTTTGAAGTTTTGATATTAGTTGGCGGGAAAGATTTATTGCTGCCTTATTAGCCTTAATCATTACTGTTCTTGGGCATGTATAAGTACTTTTTCTTGCAACTATATCTGTTGGATGGTTTAAAGTTAGGTTTGGGTTTCCAAAACCTTCAACAACTTCTAAAAGTTCTCCAACCCTAATTTTTAAGATAATTTTTGTATCCGATTTTTTAGCTAAAATTTTAAAGTTTTCACTTAAGTTTAATGTTGACTTTGAAGCTCCAACAGCCACTATACAATCTCCTCTAGATGTTAAATTTTTCTCCTTAGTTACTTCTAATGTTGTTGGATGAGTGGCTTTTATTGCTTTATGTCCATGTGCAATAAAAATTTCAACAACCTTCAACTTTAAAACCTCAGTATGGCTGGTTAGCTAAAAATCTTTAGTTTTTATAGGGGAGTTATTCCTCCATAAGCTTAAAATCTTCAGGCTTAATATAACAAAAACCATTTTCTAAAGCTACAATCCTATCTCTTGGAAGGTCTGCAATATAGAAGCCTAAAAAAGGGTTAAACTTTTCTCTTACCCTTCTCATATTTTCAGGCTTATGCGGGTCTCCCCCAAAGTAAAAATCAAGGTTTTTAATGTAAGGTTGAACTTTTTCATAAGCTCCAACAATCCCAACTATAAAGCCTTTATCTTTCATTCTTTTTAGCATCCTAAGCTTTATCGGGCCTTTAGGGTTACCACATTCTAATGTTCCATCAACATCAAAAACAAAAACAATTTTATTGTTATTATGCATAACTTATACCACCTCAATTGGTGCTAAATATTGAAGGTTAACCAAATATCATATTAGCTTTTAAGTCTAACCTAAACTTTTGAAGAGTTATGACGAATATAGATTTTGAGGCTGAAAGAAAAAGACTTGTAAACTATTTGATAAAAACAGGAGTTTTGAAAAGTGAAAATGTTATTAAGGCTATGCTTAAAGTTCCAAGAGAAGAATTTGTTCCTAAACATTTAAAAAACCAGGCTTATGAGGATACTCCTTTACCGACAAGTCATGGTCAAACAATCTCTGCTCCTCATATGGTTGCAATGATGTGTGAATTTTTAGAGTTAAGAGTTGGAGATAAAGTTTTAGAAATTGGTGCTGGAAGCGGCTATCATGCAGCAGTAATAGCTGAAATTGTTGCACCGGAGGTAGCTAAAAATCCAGGGCATGTTTATACTATTGAGCTTATTAAAGAGCTTGCTGATTTTGCAAGAAAAAACCTTGAAAAAACATCTTACAAGAATAGGGTTACTGTTATTCATGGTGATGGAACATTAGGTTTACCTGAACATGCACCTTTTGACAGGATTATTGTTACAGCTGCAGCTCCATCAATACCTAAACCTTTAATAGATCAGCTAGCTGACGGTGGCATACTTATTATACCTGTAGGAGAACCTCATTTTTCCCAGGTCCTTAAAAGGGTTATGAAGGTTAAGGATACTTTAAAGTTTGATGATTTATGTGATGTTGTATTTGTTCCTTTAAGGGGTAAATATGGTTGGCTAGGTTAGGCTTAGGTTACATTAAAAGGGAAATTAGAATTGCTGGTATTGATGATGGATGTTTAAACAATGCAGAAAAACTTAGGAGAAGATTTCTGGTTGGTGTTGTTTACAGAGGTGGAAGCTGGATTGATGGTGTTTTCAAGCTTAAAGTTAGAGGAGAATGTTTAGACTTAACTAATAGACTTGCAAAAACTATAAAAAATTCAAGTCATTATGGCCAAATACGCTTAATAATGTTAAATAAACTTTTATTTTGGGGGTTAAACCCTTTAAATCCCTCTAAGCTTAATAAAAAGCTCAAGAAACCTGTAATGATTGTTGCAAGTAAACCTTTAAAGGTCGAATCCGTCAAAAACCTAGATCCTTCAGACCTGGATAAGTTTAAAAAACCTTTAAAAATTGAAGTTTTAAACCGCTTAAATTTTTATGTTTATCTTTATGGTTTAAGCTTAAAAGAAGCTGAAAAAGTTTTAGAAGTTACTGTTTTCGATGAGTTACCTGAACCTTTAAAGGTTGCAAGACTTATAGCTAAATCCTTGAACTCTTCTTTAACCCAAAACATTTAAATTCTTCTTTTCCTATGTGAAGGATGCGAAACTAGCTAAATAAATTCTTGTTTAAGGGGAATATTAATGGAGTTTTGTCCTAAGTGTGGTACAAGGCTTTTATTAGGAAGTAGGAAGCGGGATAGTTCAAAACTTTGCTTAAAATGTCCAAAATGCGGTTATGAGGTTAGGTCAAGAAAAAATGTTATTGCTGCTGTTAAAAGGATGGAAAAATCCCAGATTGAGCCTATAGTTGTTATTGGAGAGCAAGAGGCGAAAATTAAAACTTTGCCAACGGAAAGAGTTGAATGTCCAAATTGTGGAAATATGGAGGCTTATGTTTGGATTGTTCAAACAAGAGGAGCTGATGAATCTTCAACTCAATTTTTCCGATGCACAAAATGTGGAACAACTTGGCGTGAATATTCATAATAAGGATGGGGGTTTAACATCCAAAAATTTAGTCATATAAGCATTAGCCTACCATTTTATAATGACACTTTTTCTAGTTGTTTAAGTACATATTGTCTAATCTCTTCTGGGCTTGGAAGCTGGCTAATAATCTTTCCATTTAATACTGCTGGTTTAAGCAGACCTTCCATATCTCCACCACAATTTGGACATTTTGGCTTTTCCATGTTAAATGGTAAAACTTTGTCAATCATACATTTCCAGCAACGCCAAACCTGTTTCTTACCTCCAAGCTTTCCACGTTTAGCGGCAGGTTTTCCTTCAACTTCAACAATATCTAAGGCGAAATCTATTATTGGTGCTGCACTTATAGACGATCCTACACCAAATCCGTAAACACCAGCTTCCATCAAAGGTTTAATGTTTTCCTCGCTAATTCCTCCTGAAACTATAATTTTAACATTTTCATATCCCCTAACAAAAAGCTCCCAATATACCTCCTTAACAATTTCAATGAAGTTTCCTCTTCTTGAAGATGGGGTATCTAGCCTTACTCCAAATAATCTTTTACCTAAAGCTTCAGCAGCTTTAACAGCTTCAATTTTTTCATCAAAATATGTGTCAATTAAGGCTATACGTGGAACTTTCTTATCAATAACTTCATCAAATGCTTTCCAAGCTTCAACCTGGTCTTCAAACACTATTATTAATGCATGAGGCATTGTACCCATAGGCTCTTTACCTATAACTTTTGCACCAAGTACACAAGAAACTCCGTCAAAACCTGCAATATAGATTGCTCTATCAACCATAGGAGCTATAGCTGGATGAATCCTTCTAATTCCGAAGGATATTAAAAGTCTATCCCAAGCAATCTTTCTTATTCTTGCAGCCTTAGTAGCTATCCCGGAAGCTTGGCAGATAAAACCTAATAAAGGTGTTTCAAGAAAACAGAATTCCCCGTAGGGGCCTTCAATAAACATTACAGGTAGCCTAATTCCCTCAAAATCTTTTGGGCGAAATATTGTACCCTCTGGTAAACTATAAACATTTACATGGTATCCTTCAAAAAGCTTTAAAACCTCTTCAACTCCACATAAAACAGCCCAAGACCAGTTTTCAGGTAATCTTGTTTGTGAGGTAACCTCAGCTACAACATTAACCTTATCTTTACCTTTAGCTTTTAAAATCTCCATAGTTCTAAGGAAATATATGTCTGTTGTTTCTCCCTTCTTAATTTCCTCATCAGAGGCTACATAAAAAATCCGCATAATTTAACTCATCTCCATGAGGAATTAGCCTTTTAAATCTACATAACTCATCTTCTTCTTATATATTGCTTCCAGTTAGGCTAAATCTTAAACAGGTTTATGATGAACTTTACACTTTTTAAAGTTTAATGTTTAAAGGAATCTTCAACTTAAAAACCTAATACAGTACAATTTTAAAGTTTTTCTACAACCTTAAAAATAGAAAGTTTTTTACTTCATCTATACCTTACAAAAGGTAGAAAAAAGGGGTTTAAAA
>Ga0164311_10001372_pt1 | contig 11832 bp, 22 predicted proteins | sample GuaBasSedimGuay2_FD_121796 | JGI IMG/M metagenome (GOLD analysis project Ga0164311, IMG submission 121796) | Subseafloor sediment microbial communities from Guaymas Basin, Gulf of California, Mexico - Guay2, Core 4569-9, 9-12 cm | ecosystem: Environmental > Aquatic > Marine > Hydrothermal vents...
CCAAAAGGGAGTCGAATAAATGCTGGTTAGCTGAGCAGATGCGGTAAACGTTGCGTAGTGATTCCTCGCTCGTAAGGACATGATTAATGCCCACTTTGGCTCCTAGTTGCTTGTAGAAGTTAGCTGCTTTAATTAGCTGCTGTCTTGAAATAGGATGCATGGTATCAAAGCTAATGTGGACGCGGTCGTAGTCCGCTTTCACCAAGTTCAGGCCATTGGTTGTCATCGAGACTTTAAAGCCCTGGCGCTTGGCTAAAGAAACGATTCGCCTCAATTCTGGGTGGGTGGTTGGTTCGCCTCCTCCTAAGGAAATGAATCGAGTTCCTTTGCGGCGTAGCTCTGAAAAGAGGCTTCTCGCTCGGCTTAGAGGCAGTTCGTAATCGAATTGCCATCTGTAGAGACATCGCTTGCAGTTGTTGTTGCATTTAGTAGTGATGATGAGGTGGACGCTTAAGTAGCGGTTGGGCTCTTCATTCAAGAGTTTGTAAACCATTTTGCTCCTCAGGGCAATTCGTTTTCGAGCTCGTTAGGATGCACGCCGAGTAGGGCGGCTAGTTCCAGAATATGCTTTCGGTAATTCGCTTCATCGGAACGATACCAATCTTGGTTGCAGTAGTCCACATACAGCTCATTGAAGTTCGCCGTTATGTAATCGCTGCAGTTATGGTCATTGAAGTGAGCCCAGACCACGCCAATTATTAGCTCTTTCATGCCTTTCTCGAGCAACTCTTCTAAGTGTTGGGCTACGTATTTGACGCCGGTTAGGCCGGGAGGTAAGCTTGGTTTAGTTTCTGCGTCCGCATAGAAGTACAGACCCTCGATTTTGTGCTTCTTGGCATACGGGCCGGTCATTAATCGGCCACCCGCAAGCTGGTTAGGCATAAATACATCGCTTTCTAGGAGCAAGTTGTTGTCCTCGTCGTAGCATCTGACGCTGCAGATCGCCTTGACTAAATGGGACTCACACACCTTGATGACGTCGTTCATCATTTCTTTCTCGCTAGTGTAGTGGACGTAGTGCGGGTCGGAAGTGCAATCTACGGGCTCCGGGAAGTAAAGGATGCGGAATTTCATTTTATTTGCTCGGTTTGTGCTTACCGACTTTCCATTCGACGGGGATCACCTGCCAGAGGTAGTTCCTCGCTATAGGGTGGGCATGCAGTTTGGTTAGCTTGCCTCTTGTCCCGCACTTAGTGCATTCGCATACCCAACCGAGCTCCTTATCGAAATAAATTGCGAAGGTATGATCGCAATTCAGCTTAGCTGAATTGTGGTCGCAGCTCATTTTAGCTCACCTGATGTAATCGAGAATGTCGTCGCTTCCTTGGTTGCTTCTTCTCAGGTGGCTTATTAGCTCCTCGATGTCCCTGTTTTGTTTGCGTAAGATGTAGCGGAGGATTCGGCTCATTGCTGCGGGAGTCATTAGGTAAAGGGGCATTCTGATTGCTATCGCGCTGCAGGGCTGAACTAACTTAGAGTCGAGGCGTGCAATTTCGAGCAAAATTTCGTATTGAAGCCAATCATAAGCTTCGAGTTTCGCTAGTAATTTAGCTAATTCTTTGCGTTGTTCCTCGCTTAGGTTGAGTTGTTCGCTGTTCGCTATATTGCAAATTTCTTCAGCTAGAGTGTCGATGTGCGGGTGCTCGATCTTAAGTTCTTTAATGTGGAGAGCGGCTTTAATCAGCTCCTTAACGTCTTCGGGCTTAAGCATAATATTCACCTCGCAGGGTTCTGTAGATGAGAAGCAAGGCAAGGTTGAAATAGAGAATGGTGTAGAGGCCGGTGATGGTGTAGCCTATGATTTCGTTCAGTGCGTGAAGGAATACCATGTCATCATTGCGCTCAGGGCATATTGCGCAGGTGTGGGCTTCCAAGCCGAAGGTGTAGTAGCGGGTATGGATGCTGGAGCAGTGATAGGCTGCGAAGATTTCTTGGTGGATCGCTTCATGGAAGTTGAGGAATGTGAAGTGCGTGATATACCACGTTATCGCTAGAAACAAGAGCTTCTTGGTTAGCTCTTTTAGCGTGCAGATTACCGAGTGAGCCATCTTACCGTTTTGTCGTGATTATCGCTGCGTCGCTTCCTAAGGACTTCGCGTTTAAGCAACTCTAAATCGCGCTCATATCTGGGCTTAAAGGGCATGATATTGAGCTTAATCTCGAGGCGGGGCATTTTAATCGCTTTAGAATTAGAAAGGCTTGCAAACCGCTTTAAAGCATTCTTTGAAGAGCTGATACGTGGTTCCGCTTTGGAAGCCGATCGCTTCTATAAACGTTTTGTAAGCCATGGGCGCTCTTGGGGTAAAGTGCCTCGAGAAGTAGTCAAGTAGCTCTTTAACGTTTCTGAATCTCAGTTCTTTGCCTTGTTGTCTCGCTTCTTCCTTAAGCTGCTTGAATAGCTTTTTCATTCGCTGAGTTGGCCTCGGCATTAATTTCGGGATCGAGGCTGGGATTAGCACCACATCTTTGCGCCCCATCGCTTTCAGTAAGGTGATTCGCTTTCTGGGCTTCTTGGCTATGATAAAGAGTTCGCCATATTGCTCGAATATTTTGCCCAGTTGGGACGCGCGGGTCATTCCGATTTGCTTATAGCCTTCCAAGGGAATGCACACTTCGCAACATGATAAGGGCTTCATGTCGCATCACCTCTTAATGCGTAATGCTTTAAAAAATGGAAAAAGGGAAGGAGAGCGGGATTTAATCGACTCTGCCCGCTGCGGTGAAGCTTCGCTTTGCGGTGTTAATTCTGACTTCGTACCAGGCGTCGCCTAATCTAAGCATTTTGTGCTGCGGGTGTCTCACAGTGCCGCTGACAAAGGTGCCCTGCTCGGTTACTACGCATTTGGTCGCTATATGCGGGTTGCCGTTTGGGTTGTTGAATAGCTCGTTCAGCTTCACATACTTTTGAACTTGCTTCTTGCCCTCGAGGTTCAGTGCTTCTTTAATTGCCTTCCAGGACTCGTAAGCTGGAATGAAGAAGAACTCGCCTTGGCGCTTGATTTCTCCGATTTGATACCTTTCCCACTCTTCGCTGCTTAGAGGAGCCAAGATTCTGTATGCTTCTTGAACGCTGGTTGCTTTCTTCGGGAGCTCAACTAAGAAATACTCTGGGTATCTGCGGCCGACCCAGTCTAATGCCGATAAGTAATAGTTGCCGTTCGCTTTGAATAGGGCGGAGCCAAGGAAGTGCACTTGAACGATTTTAAGTTCGCCCGTTTTAGGGTCTCTTACGGTTCGCTCTTGCCATGTGTCTTCCGTCTTTTCGATTAGCTCGATTTCCTCAGGGTCGATGTCGGCTGCATCTAAAGCTGAATAAGGAATCTGTGGTGTGTTTTCTGGAGCGGTTAAGATTGCTAAGTTCTGGTGCATTGAGGTTGATATGCTAACGATGTCGGCGTTAACGACAAAGCAGTTCTTGGCTCTGACGCAAAGCACGTGGAAGCTGTAGCTATAGAGCTTGGTGTCTCCGAATCGGAGGGAGCCAGTGGAATTGCAATTGTAGATGGTTCTGGGCTTCGCATAGAAGTAATTGCGCATTACTGCATCATTGGAGTAGCTTCGAATTGCCGGCAATCTGAAAGGCCCGTAGCGCTTCGTGACTTCTTGAGCAATGTAGTCGTAAATTCTGATCCAGGTGCCTTGCTTGGTCTCGATGTATTCGTATGGGTTCGATAGGCATGCATGCTTGAATTCACGCACATCTACGCCCAATTCTTTCGCTGCTTTTTCGATTAAATCCCAATCCGCTTTATCCCATCTTTCACGATTCAGCCGGAATTCGCGTTTCATTGTCACCACCACTTCGTTTTTATCCAGGGCTCGATCAAATCTAGTTCGCTCAGTAGCTTGTGGTTAGGTTCGAGCTTGAGGAAGTCGTAGATGAATAAAGCTTGCTCTCTGCTCTCAACTGCCTCTTTGCAGTAGCGCTCTCTAACCCTTAAAATCGGGTCGCCTTCTGGTTCGTGTAAGTAAAGCCAGATTGCTAAAACGGTTCCGGTTCTGCCGTGGGCGCCGATGCAACTTATCAGTGTTTTCTCGTGTTCTTGAATGAATTGAAGGATGCGCTCCATTTGCTTTGCGGTTGGCGGCTTATGATCTGGAACCGGACAGATTAAGAGGTCGAGGAATTCTCGCGTGTCTAAAATAGGGAAGCGCTCTAAGGCTGCAGTGTCGAGTAATATCCAGCCGTCAAATTGTTTGAAGTCGCACTTCTCGAGGCAACGGGCTGATAGTGGATGTAAGCCGTAAAAGCCCTTGCTCCCGTCGTGGCAACATCGCTTGGTCTCCTCGTTGAAAATCCAAACCTTGCGTTTAGGCTTTTTGTGCTTCATTTTGGCAGTAATAGCGCTCAAGCGGATAGGAAGTGAATTTGAGCAGTATAGAGTAGTCGCCTCTAAATTTCGCGTTCAACACGTTTTCTAAGTCTTGGTAGGCGTGGTGGCCTTTTCTCGCTCTGATGAGCTTATCAAGAAAGTAGAAGTTGTTGTGCTGGGTGTGCCAAACTTTGTCAACGAAGGTGATGAGGTTTAGCTCTGGTGCTGTTAAGCGATCGATTAATAGCTGAGTGATATTTCGCCATGATTCGCCGCCGTAGTTGGTTTCCCAGCCCTCGCAGCCGAATAAAAACTCGAGGTCGTAGAGGTAGTCGAGGATGGCTTGTTTCGTGTTCTTGACGTGGCTGAAAATTATTTGCGCTACTTTTATGGGATCGTTTCGGTAGTTTGGGTTGGTATGAAGTTCGGCTATGACCCAATGGGTTTCGTTTTTGATGCGCGCAAAAACATCCGGCTCCTCGGGGTGGAATGCATCGCCCATCGCGTGTCTCGCTTCTCTCGTAACCGCATAAAGTATGTAGCGCTGGAATGCGTAATCGAGCTGCTTGGTTAGCATTTCTAAGTCGAATTCGAATTGCTTTACGCCCATGATTTTAACGACGTCATAGAGCAAATAGAAGTCGCTGCACAGCTGGACGGCGTTATCGGCTAAGTAATTGCAGGCCTCAAAAGTCTTAATTGGGTAGAATTCCTCGTGAGTCGCGGCCATTTTAGGTCACCGAATCGCGCATAAAAATTAAGAAGAAGAGGAAAGGGTGTCGATGCACTTTTTCACTATCGCGGCGGCTTCCTCTAACGTTACCGGGTTGTCATTGCTGTAGTGATAGCCCACCTCGTCGTCTCGCTCCTTGTAAATAAAGCCCTCGATCTCGCTTAGATCCGGCAGCTTGGCTTCCGGTGCTGCTTGAACTCTGACTCTTATTCCGCCGTATTTCTTTACTTCCCTGACGCCGATGTAGATGCCGTCTTTCTCGTAAATGACTGGGTAGAAGTGCCCTGTCCCCGTGCCGCAGATGAATTTCTTGCCGTCGTGTTCAATGATTTCGCCTCGCTTAGTCCATTTGTTGGCTGGAGGTGTTTCAGTCTGGAGTGCAGATTCGATTAGCTCGGTTACATTCGCTTTCGGTTCAGCTCCATCAGGGATTATTTCGAATGGTATCTCTTCTTCGGTGAACTTTGCTGCGTCTTCCCTTAGTGTGCTCATGTAGGCTTGAATGTCGCTCACAAGCTTAATGAAATTCTGCTTCACTTTTTCTGCCAATTTGTTCGCGTCTTCCATTCTTTCGAAGTATTTCTCGCAGCTTGGTTCGTGGAATACTTTGCATAGGCAGTGCCCCACGCCCAAGGATTCCCAGAAAATGTTTGTGTATTTCCCTGGCACTTCGCCCTCTGCAATTTGCACTGCAAAGCGCACTGTATAGGGTTTGCTATACTTGGGCTGCACTTTCTTTTCCACTTTCAGTACGCCCTTAATGGGCTTCAGTTTCGTTTCCATTTTCACCCGCATAAAAGAAAAGAAAAGAAGGAAGCGGGTTGCACCCTGTTCGGGCGCTAATCGAGTCGCTTCGAGATATGCTCTTTGATTGCTTTGGCGGATGGTAGCTCGTTAGGGTTCTCGGTAAAATACATTCCGAGCTCTTTGATTTCGTTGCTGTCCGGGTCGTAAACGATTATGAAATCTTCCGCGCCGTAGCCAATAGCAATCGTTTGCTTGCATAGCGGGCATTCAACAGCCAAGTATTCCGAGTCAAGTAAATCGCGGTTAATGTATTCCAGATCGGGGAAACGTGCATGAGGATTGCAGATTAGGACTGAGTATAGGTGGGTTTCGGCTCGTTGCTCGAGTAAATGGGATGGGAACTTCTTGCACTTCGGGCAGTAAAATACGGAGACGCGCATTTTTTATCACCTCGATTAGCTCACGTATCTAAAGTCAAGAAACTCGGCATCGGGTAATCGCTGCTTGATTTTGCGCTCAAGGGCTTCAAGGTCGATATCGGGAGTGAGTTCGCTGTTAATTTCGTCCCTAATTGCTTGCAACTCGTAAATACTTTTCTCGGTTTCGATTAGCACCAGCCATTCGCAGTCCGCTCTCCGAAAGTGGAGTAGAGCGAGTGCGGTCATTTTAGCTCACCTTGTAGCCGTATTCATTCAGTAAATCGATTATGTTGAGGCAGTCCTCAAGGCTTAGCTTGCGGTAGAAGAAGTCGCTGAATTCGTGCTCGAATTCGTCGTAAAGCTCGTCATCTGAGTCGCAGTCAACTATCAAATAACGGTGCTGTCCCTTGTAGCGCTGCCCGTTCCAGTAATAAGCATCGCTTTCAAGGTGTAGGATGAGGCGCTGTTTTGGGTAATCGAGGTGCTTGACAATTAGTTCGATAGTAAGGTCGCTATAGAACCAATCTTGAATTAACTTTTTGGCGTCCTTTATTGCGCTCATTTTACCTCCAATATTTGCGAAGCGCTTCAAGAATTTTATCTTTGGCTGTGATGAGCTGAGCGAAGGTGCTATTGGCGTCCTCGCATTTGCCGTATAGCATCGCGTACTCACAGGAGTCGCAGTCAAAGGAGTGGGCTAAGCAGAACGGGCAGTAAGTGTTGCGGAGGGGTAAGCTATTAACGATGGTTAGCATGAGGCTTTGTTTTGCTCCCATGTAGCGGTCAACGGTGCTGGCTCCTAAGAGTTTGTAGGTTGAGTGGCTGACCGCTTGCATGAAGTTACCGAGCCAATAAACTAAATTGTGTTGCGCTGCTTGGAGTGCTGCTTGAGCATTCTTGCTGGGCTCTACTTTCTTCTCGTCCTTCCAATAGTTTTCGAGCGCTTTGCAGAATTGGCTGATTGAGTCAAGGAGCTCTCGGAAAGCGCTGTCCTTATGGTTACATGGTTTGTAATGCTCTGCGTACCAACATTTGGCGCATTCGCCCTTGGCAAGTATGCAGAAAGGGCATTGCTCAACGTCTAAGGGCAAATCGAGTAGCGCTCTGAGTAGTTGTTTCTTCATGCTCATGAAGTCGGAAACGCTGGGCGAAAGGACAGTGCTATGGGTTAACCTAAGCACTTCGCGGGTGTAGCTGAAATACCAGCTTCGGACGCTATTGATGCAGGATTTCGGGAGTTCCATTTTGCTTCTAACTTTCGCTTTTTAATCTGCGTTTAAGCTCGTTTAGGATAGTTTGGATTCGATCGCGCTCTTTCACCTTGTGGTGGTGCTCAATTGGGTGGAGAAGCAGTTGCTTTATAATCCATGTTTCCTCGTGGGTTAGGGGTCTAATTTTCTTTGTGATGAAGCTAAAGAGCTGGTCCAGCAGCTTTTCGCGTGCCGCTTGAAAAGCAGCAGTAGTGCGGAGTGACTCTGGGTGCTCGGTGAAGTAGCGCCCCCTTTTGATGATTTTACCGCTGGCATCGAAAACGATTTGGAAATCGTGTGCGCTTCGGGTCTTTGAAATGACCCCGCCACATAGAGGGCACTCTACGCCCAAGCATAGTTCGTCAATTGGTTCAAGTTCTTTCTCTGGCATGCGTGTATCGCAGTTATAAATTTTGGCTCTGCGCTCCACAAGGTAGTCGAGAAATTGCTTGCATTTCGGGCAATAATACAGTTCGATTTCCACCTTTCGCCTCCGCCGCTCCCGCTTAGCCCGAAGGAGCGGCTTTAAAAGGCGCTTTAAAGGCAATTAGGTGCCGTCGGGCTCGGCACCGTTTTCGAGAATACATTTGCCAATGCGCTTCGTAATTTTGCATTTTTCATCCAAGAAGTCGAATTGGTCGCTGATTGTATCGCTGACGTCTCTATTAAGGAGCCAGTGTATTAGCTCGTGGGTGATAATCGAGGCGATGTATGCCATCGCTTTTTTGCTAAGCTCTGTGTTGTGTTCAAGATGCTGCCATGCTGGGCTCTCTGCGTCCAAGAGTATTATGTTTAGGTCACGCCAATATGCTGCCGCTGGATGGAAGTGTTTGCCATTCGGTAGCTGGGTTTTCAAGCTGACTATGAAAAGCTCCGGTGGCTCGTTCATTTTACCAGTAGTTTCTGATTCTGCTTATGAGCCCGAGCTTTGCGCTATGTATCTTTCCGTAGGTGCTATTTGCATCGTGGCAACATCCATGCTTTCTGGCGTACTCGCAAAGGTTGCAGTCGGGGCCTAAAGACTCCTCCGTCACGTGGGCTAAGCAGAATGGGCATTGCTCGTGGTTCAATGGCAAGTGGTCAATTAGATGTAAAAGCAGCGCTTTCTTTGCGCGCATGAACTCATCTATATTTTTCGCACTCCTGATTTGTTCCATCAATTCTGAGATATGCCGTGTATACTTTGCTTGCCACTCTTTCATGCCCTTCTTTGCCTTTTCGAGTGCGTCGTTCTCACCTTCCATTTCTCCACCTCCGCCGCCGCTCTTAGCCCCCGCGGCGGCTTTAGAGAAGCTCCTCGGGGGCAGAGGAGCATTAAAGGAGAATTTTGCGGTTTAAAGGTCGTTTAAAAAAAATGACGGCGCTTATGAAAAGAAAAATTAACGTGGTAGGAGCTCGCTGAATATTTCGCTGAGTTGCTTGCTTAACTGTTCGATGTCGCCCTTGTAGAACGTGTTCTCTATCTCGCTAGCCTTCTCTGGAAACCACTTTAAAATCTCTGAAAGATGAAGCACTTGTCCGCTCTCGAGCCTTACGTAAAGTTCGTTGCGCTTCTGGCGTCGCTTTATAAAAGTGCTCTGGATTTTCATTTTACCCGCAGTAGCTTGATGCCCTGTCGCACTTATACCATGGCAGGCCCGATCCGCAGTTGCAGGGCCTGCCTTCGTTGTTGCTATCGCTATCGCCGCTTTTATGATATGGGTTCTTTGCCAGCCCCTTGCAGCCAATAATACGGCCCTCGTTGTCTCTCACTGGTTTCGCTACTATGTAAAAGTCGTCCCTGTGTGGCGCTGCCATTGCGGCTACACTGGACACTATGTAAATCGTTCCTGGTTCTCTCGGTGGCTCTTTCAAGCCGCTGTATTCGATTTTGTAGATTGGTATCCTGAATTCTTTGTGTTCTATCTCGCTTAGCTCTCTTGGCCCGTCGTCGTAATCTGGTGGGCCGAATTCCTTGATGGCTCTTAGTTCGCTAATTTTCTTGGTGCTCTCTGCTACTCGCAATATCCCATCGCTTGGTATAACCAAGTCCTCGCCGTTCTCTCCCGCACCCAGTATCCGCACTGGGTGCGGTGTCAAATTAATAATTTTTTTCACTTTTTCTTTTTTCATTTTTCGCACCTCCGCCCGAGCCTTCCTCGCCCTCGGCTCGGGCTTTAATTCGATTAGGCGGGGGAGGGCGCCCCGCCGCTTTAAAAGTGATGTGCATATGTTGAGAGCTTTTAAAGGTAGAAATAAGGGTGAAAAAAGAATTGCAAAAAGGTTAAAGTGAGTGACGCCGCCTTACTCGGGCTGGAAAATCCATAGCGTTCTTTTTCGCCTCTTGCGCTCCAGAATTTTGCATTTGAACACTTTCTCCGCATCTCTTTTTGTTATCGCGCTGTGATTGATGAATAGGGCTCGCTTAAACTCGTTGGCTTCCACAATTAGATAATCTCTGTTCGCTCTGGCGTCCTCTAAAAGGTGTTTAAATTCCTGGTACGCTTGCTCCCGCACCAGAACGGTGTCAAAGGTCTCAGAAATGCGCTTTAGCACTGGATTTTGCCAAACGCTCGAATTCCAAGCTTTTAGGGGCTCACTTACGCTCCCGCGCTCTCGGCTTTCAATAAAGTATGGTGATACGTTTCCCTTAGTGAGAAAAATGATACGTTTACCGATAATTTCGCATGGAATTCTCACTTTAATCACCAGAAACGCAAAAAAGAAAAGAAAAAAAAGGAGAATCGGTTATTTTGCTAACTCTATCGCCACTACCTTTACACCACTAATCACTCGCATTCTGTAATCGCTATTTTCTTTTAACCATTTTTGAATATTTCTCATCGCTCCAGCCGTTGGGCTCGCTCCAGTCATTTTGGCTACTTCCTCAAAACTCAAAACTTCCACTTCATCGTTTCCTAAGTCCTTTACCCTCTCAAGCAGTTTCGAGTAATCGTTTTTCTTTCCACTCGCGCCGCCGTAAATAGCTAAAAACTCACTTTTGGACAACCTGCCAACCTTCAACACCCCGTTTTGGTTTTTCTTTCCTTCCATTTTTCCATCACCTACTCCCTACTCCACCATTAAGCTCATGGTTGTTCATCTTATAAATACTTAAGAACCGATAGCCAGCCCCAAAACTCGACAATCAACGAGCGACATTGACCAAAACCAAGACCCGAAAATTAGACATTGCACAAGAAACAAGCCAAGAATTTGAACATGTGTTTATCCCTATAAAAACTTTTCTCTACTCGAACCTATACGTTGCGAAATAAGTATCGAAATAGAAGCAAAGGGATAGCAATATTGGAATCGTTATGTTGCAAAAGTTATGTTGGAATATATATATTTCAGAATTCACAATCGACAATTGTCGAAAACGGTAGTCACACCCACTTTCATTAACCCGACGACCCCGCACCCATATATCTGCACATCTCACCATCTTGAAATAACCCTTTTGAGGCTTCAACTGGGGCAACTCACCGGCTCTAAATCGCTAGGCGTATTCACTAGGCGATTCGTGAACCCACCCACCCGCCCGAGACACGTAATCGAAACACGTATCGAATCAACTAGCAAATATATAAGCGAGAAATTCCTAAGTAATAACGAAGCGAAAAACGAGCCGAGGTAAGAGCGGAGGGAGGAGCGAGTTTAGTTAGTTTTAGTTAGTGTGGAGTAGGCCTCAGGCTCAACAGAACCATCTACCTAGTGGAGAGGAGCTCTGGGCTGGCCACCTGAGCAGATGAGTCCCGCTGGGTCCGCAAGTCTTTACTTACCTAGTGGGCTCGGGAGGCGTAATGCCTCCTGGGCTTACTGGGTCTTGGGGAAGATGGAGATTAGGGTTGAGTGTGGGGCTAAGCTATTTAAGAGTTTGGTGCACTTCTTGTATAAGATCGGGAAGTTGAAGGTGAGGTGGCAGGATATAAAGGACGCTGATACGTTGGTTTTGGTGCTTAAGAGGCCTAAGAAGAAGAGGCCGGGGGAAGAGTTAGCGCGGTTAAATTCGAGGATGGTGATTAGGCACAGGGTGAGGAAGCGGAAGTAAGGCGAAATGGTTAAGGTAACGGTTGATATGATAAGGGAGAGGACGGGGATGAGCATAAGGGAGTTCATAGCCAGAGGGGCGACCGACTTTAAGTTTTGGGTTGAGGCGTTGTTCCCTTATAGGCTGAAGTGGTTTCATGTGGAGTGGGCTAAGCTTTACTATAACAATAAGCGCGTCTGTATAATTGCTCACCGCTCCTCGGGCAAGTCGACCGTCTTAGCTGTGTTATTCCACCTGTGGATGGGCTTCTATGAGGAGAACAAGAACTTCATGATCGTTTCCCACAATATGAGCCTATCGAGCAGGCATATAAGGGAGATGAGGAGGTTGATTAAGG
>Ga0164311_10001373_pt1 | contig 11827 bp, 3 predicted proteins | sample GuaBasSedimGuay2_FD_121796 | JGI IMG/M metagenome (GOLD analysis project Ga0164311, IMG submission 121796) | Subseafloor sediment microbial communities from Guaymas Basin, Gulf of California, Mexico - Guay2, Core 4569-9, 9-12 cm | ecosystem: Environmental > Aquatic > Marine > Hydrothermal vents...
TCAAACCGGGCATGGACACCAAGCGGGTGATTGCCCGCTTTGAAGCAGAACGGCAGGCGTTGGCGTTGTTGAATCACCCCAACATTGCAAAGGTCTTTGATGCTGGCAGTACCGATGAGGGGCGGCCCTATTTTGTCATGGAATATGTGGAAGGTGTTTCAATCACAGATTATTGTGATCAGCATCAATTATCCATCAAAGAACGGCTTGAACTGTTCATTAAAGTGTGTGAGGCACTCCATCATGCTCACCAGAAGGGAATTATCCATAGAGACATTAAGCCCTCCAATGTCCTGGTCAGTGAAGAAGATGGACACGCTGTACCCAAGGTGATTGATTTTGGGATTGCCAAGGCCATCAGTCAACATCTTACCGAAGAAACTATCTTTACTGAACAAGGGCAACTCGTCGGTACGCCTGAATATATGAGTCCGGAGCAGGCAGACCTGGGTAATCAGGACATTGATACGCTGACCGATGTTTATTCATTGGGTGTGTTGTTATATGAACTCTTGACAGGCGCATTGCCTTTTGATCCTCAAACACTTCGGAAGGCCGCCTTCCGTGAGATACAGCGGATCATCTGTGAACAGGAACCGCCCCGGCCGAGCACACGGATTTCACTTCATGTGGAAGATTCAAAAACCATAGCAGATAATCGGCAGACAGCCATAAGGACTCTCCAAAGACAACTTCATAATGAGCTGGAATGGATCCCTTTGATGGCTATGCGGAAGGAAAGGGATCGCCGTTATCAATCGGCAGCTGATTTGGCTGAAGATATGCAGCGATATTTAACAGGAGAGGCGCTTCTTGCAGGGCCTGATTCCGATATATATAAAATAAAGAAATTCACGAAACGCCATCGAAGACAACTAATTTCGGTTGCTTCCTTTTTAATCATATCGGTTAGTATAGTTTTTGCTGTTCTGCAAAGTGGTAAGATTAGAAGGCAAGATGAAATTAATAATAAAATTCTATATGCTAATACGATTAAACAAGCGGCTAATGAGTATTACGAAAACTTTAATAGAGAACGAGCTCGTGAACTCTTGAAAAGTTGTTCTGTGGAACAACGAGGATGGGAATGGTATTATCTTGATAGAGTTTTCTCTTACGAAGATGATTCTCAAGGTAGCGGAAATAAACGATATGTAGATTTTTGGGTTGAGGATGGCTGGAAGCGGTTTTCGCAAATTAAGATGCCTACAGGTTGCAGAAAAGTATTATTCAGCCCTGACGGCAAACTGTTTGCTTTGGAAAATTCCGATGGACTTATAGAAGCAGGAAACATAGAAACTGGTGAAATAGTGTTCACCGTTGGAGAGCAAGAATCAAGCTGTGAGTTATTGGCTTTTAGCCCTGATGGTAGATTGCTGACCTCACAGCCCTCTGCCAAAAACACACTTAAGTTAATTGATATTCGCACCGGCATAGAAACAATAATAAAATCTAATCAACAAGCAAAGCTTACATTTAAGACATTTAGTCCCAATGGTAAATATATTGCCTGCATTACAGGTAGTTCTGATGATCTTATAAAAATTTGGAATACTAAAACCGGTAAAGAAATTCTTTCTGCCGCAGTAAAAGAAAATTTTAACTTTAGTTCGGGTTCTGTTGTTTTTAGTCCTAATGAAAAATTAATTGCTTATCATGGATTTGGGGAAAAAGAAATCAAAATATTGAATATCCCAACAGGCTCTAAGTATGTTTCGTTCCAAGTAGGCCCCTTTATAAAATCTGTCAGATTTAGCCCTGATGGAAAATATATTGCTGCTAAAGATACTACTAATATTAAAATATGGAATACAGAGACAATGTCTGAGGTGTTTGCGAGAGGAGATGCATGGGGGGATTCCTTTGATTTTAGTCCAGATGGAAAGCGTATCGCCTATAAGGCACATGGCTTAAACCAAGGAATTAAAGTGATAGATTTGGGAACACAAAGAGAGGTTATCTCTGTCCCATACCGCCATCACAATTATTCTATAGCGTTTGCTCAGAATGGCGAGAATATTCTGATGACAGGACGCGGTAAAATAGAAGCATGGAGTATAAAAACAGGTCGTAAGGTTTTTTCAGTCAATCTCTCCGTAGATGGCAAAAATGTACGCGATATGGCTGTTAGCTCTGACACTAAAATGGTTGCAACAAAGTCATTAAATGAAAACAGTTTTATTTTATGGGAATTAGAAGATACCCCTCAAGTTGAGGAAGATAATTTTAAACTTAGCAAGCATTTGGAAACCGCAAGAATTATTACCATTAGTCCAAATGGAGATTTTGTGGCTTTTGGGTCTGTTGATAATGCTATAAAAATATTAGATGCAAAAAACGGAGAAATAAAGGCGTTTATTCGTGGTGATCAAAGAACGGTTAAGCTTTTGAAATTCAGCCCTGATAGTAAGAGTTTAGCTTATGCCGGTTCTGATGAGATTCTGCATTTATGGAACATAGAGAAAAAAGCAGAAGCTTTTTCTTTCCAGGGACATGAAGGAGAACTCCAAGCGTTGGCATTTAGCCCAGATGGCAGGCAAATAGCCTTAAGTAAAAAGTGGACTGAATGGACGCCACATCAGGGAGGAAAGGGAAGAAGTGGAAAAGGCAGAAAAGGAGTTGAACTGCTGGATATTATAAGTGGGAAATCTTCTCTCATAGAGGATTTTGGTGGTGGTACTTTGGCATATAGTCCGGATGGAGAATATATCGCTTCTGGAGATACTGCTTATTTTTTTGAAACAAAAGAGAGGTTGCCATTACCAAAAACTGGCGGCAAATGCAGGATATTCAGCCCAGGTGGCAAATTGCTTGCTACAGTAGATAGGAATGGCAATAACATCATTCTTTCAAAATGGGATACAAAAGACTTTATAACACTTTCAGGGCATTGGGTTACCGTTAATACATTAGCGTTTAATTCAGATGGCTCTCGCCTGTTTTCTGGAAGTGATGACAATACCATTAAAGTCTGGGACACAACAACAGGCTTGGAGTTATTGACACTGAAAGGGCACCACGACAATATTGAAAATTTAATTTATAACTCAAACAGTGAGAAAATTGTTTCATTTAGTAATGATGCTGAAATCAAGATATGGCGTTCGGCGATTTTGAAATCGCCAAACACTGTCAGCATGGAAGAGCTTTATGAACTCGTAAATCGGATTGAAAGTAATATTAGAACAAGCGAAAGATTTGCAGAAAACTCTGACCCAAAGAATGAAGAAACGGCAAAAAAAGCTCGTAAGGCCATAAAAGAGGGTAGAAACAAATTTAATTCAATTATTAATAAAAAACCCTCTCTGATGACGGTGAAAGATACTTCAGGGCAGACTTTATTGCACAAGGTTGCACAGAGAGGACAAGACGAGCTGGTTAAATCTCTACTTAATAAAAGCGCAATTGTTGATGTAAATGATAATTCAGAAAAAACAGCTCTGCATTTGGCAGTAGCAAGAGGGCATTTATCTACTGTTAAGATTATCGCTGATTATGAGGCAAATGTTGATGCAATTGATAATTCAGGGCAAGCTATTTTAGTAACTGCTGCAAAAGGTGGACACACTGACATTGTCAAATGTTTAATTTCTAAGGGGGCAAATGTAAACACATTAGATAATTTAGGAAAATCTATTTTGGCAATATTAGTGGAAAAAGGACTTATTGAAGGTGTTGCTTTTCTAATCGAACATGACGCAGCAATCAGCAAAGATACTGAATTACGAAAAGCACTCTATCTTCTCGCTGCCAGAGAGGGCAATAACACACTTGTGAAGCTTATTATAAAAGATGGAATCGATATTGAAACAAAAAATGAAGAGGGTGAAACTTCCTTGCATCTTGCTATCGGCTCAGGTCATTCCACAACAGCGGAACTTTTAATAGATGGGGGCGTAGCAGTTAACACAAAAAGCAACACAGGAATTACACCTCTCCATTGCGCGGCGGGAAGTGGCAACAAAAAACTCGTTCAGATGCTAATAGCTAAGGGTGCCGAGATTAATGTTAAGGACAAAAAAGGTAGTACCCCACTTCACAACTCTCTTTACCCTACGACTGACAAAAAGTTTGACGGGGAAATAGCAAAAATGCTCATAAATAAAGGAGCAGACATCAATGTTAAGGACGACAAGGGGCATACACCGCTTCGCTATGCGGTCCTGCATGCCACGATGCACGGCAGCAATGATATGATTGAATACCTAATATCCAAAGGCGGCAACATCCACTCATTGAATAAATATGGCAAATCTCCATTAGATATGGCCAGGGACAGCAGAAAGAAAGAAATAGCAGAGTTGTTAATAAAAATTGTGGGTAAATGTGGAGATTTAAATCATTCAGAAGAAGCTATATATAACGCAGCAGCTAAGAACAATTTGCCAAAATTAACTTCACTTTTATCTATCAAAGGGGTTAAGGCAAACTTTAAAGACAACAATGGCAATACTCCTTTACATGTTGCGATTGCTTCCGGATATAAAGACATCGTGCAAGTCCTGATTAACAAAGGCGCCAAGGTAAGTTTAAAAAACAATGAAGGCGATACGCCTTTGCATATAGCATCCACACTTGGCTATAAAGATATAGTGCAGTTATTGATTAATAAAGAAGCCGAAGTCAGTGTTAGAAATAGCAGTGGCAACACACCTTTGCATATTGCATCTATGCATGGATACAAAGATATTGCAGAACTACTGATTAATAAAGAAGCAAATACAAATCTGAAAAACAATGATGGTGACATACCTTTGCATATAGCGTCAATGCAAGGTCATAAAGATATAGTGGAATCACTGATTAACAATAAATCAGAAGTGAACATTAGGAATAATAACGGCTACACCCCGCTTTATTTAGCGCTGATTAACGACCACCTTGACATCATCATGTCGCTGCAAAAGCCAGGTACTGTTGTAGGCATCGATGTTATCGATACTCTTGTAAATGGTGATTTACAGAAATTCAATTCCATTATTAAGGAAAAGCCTGAACTGCTTGATGACTGTAGTATAAATTCACAGCCATTACTTCATATCGTCGCAAAATTGAATCAAGTGAAAGCAGTGGAGGTGCTGTTGGGTATGGGAATTGACATGAATTTTACTAACGATAAAGGGTATACCGCATTAGATGCAATAACTTCAAGCCAAAAGGAAGTTCTTTTATTTCTCCAAGAACATGGAGGCGAACGATTTGTGTCCATTCACAAAGCAGCTTTGCTTGGGGACCTTAAAACAGTAAAGCAAATTATAAATGAAAACAAAGATGCCATTAACTCCGAAGATGTTGAAGGAATGACCCCTTTGCACTGGGCCGCTCTAATGGGCCACAAGAATGTTGTAAAGTATCTTGTTGTTAATGGAGCGGTTCTTAAAAACGGTCAGCAGTTTGCACAACAAATAAAAGAACATGGCTATAAGGATATTTCTGAATTGCTTTATAAATGTTCACGGCCATGTTCACTTGGAGAATTTGATAAAGCGGTTTTGGCTGAAGATATAGAAATGTTGAAAGAGATTTTAGAAGAACATCCTGAGGAAATAGAAGGCCGGAGTGGCGTTTCAGCAATTCACAATGCAGCAAGATCGGGTAACATTCAGATAGCAGAATTCTTGATAAAACATGGTGTACATGTAAATTCAAGCACTCGTGGACTGTCTGATGAAGTCTCACCTTTATATCTTTCAATTGCATACGGACATCCGAAGATGGCTGATCTCTTAATCCAGAATGGAGGCACAATCGACACTGAAGACTCTCTCAGAAACTATAGTGGCAATTGGCATACAGAACTTTTTAATAACCTAATCTCGGCCGTTGTCAATGACAATAAGGTTGAAATTGAAAGTGTATTGTCTCAGTTCTCTTCCCCCAAAAGAAGAGAACTTGGTCGTTACAGAACATCGAAAGGACTCCTGTTTTATGCAGCGCAGAAAGGCAAACTTGGGTCGGTGGAGGCACTGATAGAAAATGGACTCAGCCCAAATATCAAACTTGAAGACCCACACACCCACTGTCTGCCACTTTCTAATTTACTTTATTGGGCAGTCAAAAATGGCAACGAGCAAATCGCTCAATTTTTAATCGATAATGGAGCAGAGGTAAATCCAACTACTTGTCATCCTCTATCTTGCGCGGCGATTTATAATCAACCTCAAATGGCACTTTTACTTATTGAAAAAGGAGCTGATGTTAATGGAAATAATAGATATTCAGCCGAATACCCTCTATATTTAGCAGTTGAAAATCGAAATATTCAAGTTGCAAAACTTCTAATAGCAAATGGTGCAGAAATAAATGCCCAAACTCGTAATGGAGTAAGTCCACTTTATCAAGCCGCTAAAAACGGTGATGTTACGATGGCCAGATTGCTAATTGAAAATGGTGCAGATGTAAATATAAAAAACAAAGAAGATGAAACAGCACTTCACATCGCATCTCGAAGGGGCAAAAAAGAAGTCGCTGAATTGTTAATCAACCACGGCGCAGACATTAATGCAAAGATGAGATGGCAACGAGGACGATATGCTTCTCATTCTCACAGACATTGGACGATTGAAAATATCACTTTGACTTCTTTGGATATCGCAGCTCAATGGAATTATCCATGCATCGTAAAAATGCTCATTGACAATGGAGCAACTCGACATTTTGCCATGCAAAGAGCGACGGAAAGAGAACATGAGGATATGCTAAAGCTGTTAGTTGAAGCTGATCCCAATAATAAATCAGATATTGATGAGTGCTTATTGTTAGCGATCCGTTTAAATAGGCCCGATATGGTTGCGTGTTTAGTGGATTTGGGGGCTGAGATTGACGGTAAAGCTAAGATCCCTGAGAATCAAAAATTCCACATGAAGGAAATCAAACCTGGCTTTGTTGAGGTTAGCGCAAGACCAAGGTCTGGAGGCAACGTATTTGAAACACCCCTGCATTCGGCGGCCCAATTAGGTTGTTTAGAAATCGTAAAGTATTTAGTTGAAAAAGGGGCAAACCCGAATGTGTTAAATTTTCTCTATGAAACGCCATTGGATGTTGCCGTAATGAACGGTCACACTGAAACCGCTGATTTCCTTAAAGACAGGACAGATCCTGCAACGCCTAAAAGGGTCGGTCGCTTTGGTGCTAAAGAACTTTTAGTTTTCCAAGGAAATGGAACATTCACGAAAGAACAAATATGCAAACAGCTCTTTATGGACACTGACATTATTGTTGCTTTATCGCCTAAAGCTTCTTTTCCACACTACTTGGATACTTTACAAAAGAAAATCGTCAGTGGATATCGAAACAATGGTTTCTATGAGCCCCAGGTAAGTGTGTCTTTTGAAAATGAGCAGCAGAAAATCCTGGTCGAAATAAGGGAAGGGTCAAGATACAGAAAAGGACGGATAGTCATAGATGGCATTGATGATTCATCAAGGAATAAGCTGATCGAAATGCTGCGTTCAGAGAATTTGGCGAATGCACTTATGAATGTTTCAATCGCTGAGATGGACATTCTAAAAGGAACATTTAAATTTCCTTTCACATGGAATGAAACGGATTGGGCCTGCTTTGAGGAATCCTTTATCGAGCCATCTAAGCAGTATGTGGATCAGCTACTTAACTTAATCGGCTGCTATAATTCTGAGTTCGATCTAAAAGTGATCCCAGCCCATAAAGGCCATTCTGCTGACTTGCATATTACATTTACAAAAGAAGGAACCCTTGCGAAAATTGGCACCCTTGATATTTCAGGGAACACGATAAATGCAGATGAGCAAGTAATCGCTTTTCTTGGATTGGAAAAAGGGTTGTCGCTTAACAGCTTATTGATCAATCGCATTCAAAATAAACTCAGAGAGTCTGGGCGATTTAGGCAGCACACGGTCGATTTTGATATCAACGAAAAAGATCCTGCTAACTCAACACTTAAAATCGTTCTACAGGAAATCCCGGGGGCGACGCCACTTGGCAAAAAATCGACAGAGGAAGAAGAACTGCTGGAAAAGGTGGGCCAATTCTTTGCTGATTATGAGAATTGGGAAGAGGATTTATGTTTTACTATATCAACAGAATCAAATAAATACTATCTGTATGAATTAGAAGGAATTATGTCTCCTCGAAAAGGACTGATTTTGACTGAAATGGATGATGGTAAGATGGTAAATAGTTTGGCCATCCAGCCTGGAAGAATTCACTATTTTTGTCCACTGCTTGGCCATCATGTCTCATTCAAACCCAATGGTCAAATTGTCTTACAACTTACAATTTCGCCAGATGACAACAAAGGGGAAGGTGGCTGGTACATAATGCTGGGCGGAGGATTTGCGGGAAGAAACAAAAGGTCTGTTGAAAGCGAACTGAGTTATGATATCCAGATAAATATACCGCCTGTATTCTGGATGTCTGAGGCCAATAAGAGTGACACAAAGATTACTTATGTTGATAATACAGCTGTAATAGAACTCAGGGGTACCAAAAACTCTTTAACCATAATTAAGGCAGATCGTGAAACTGGCAGAATCATAGAAATTGACAGAAAAGGGGAATCGGGCCTTGGGACGATACGATTTGAAAAAGGAGCATTTGAAAGACAGATAGAAAAAGTTCAGCAAAAAATTAATGCAGCAGGTCTTGAGCCAATAGAAACAAAAAGTATAAAAGAGGCCATATTGCTATCAGCAGTGCCACTGTATTTAACGCATTCTCCAAATGACATATTATCCATGGAGCAAAAATGCACATCCGTTAAGGTCTGGAATCAAATTTTGACCTCCGGTATTATAAACTGTTTTCCGGAAAACAAGCTTGTGGAAACAGACGATGAATTTTCACTCCCTCATTATGATTCGATGAGTTCTATGAATAAGATGGTGTCATTATTTACGGGAACAGCATTTGGCTGGTGCCATGAGAATCTGCCGCAAGACCACTGGCTGCGCACATTGACGCATGTCATCGCACTGGCTGTTTCTGGCCACGGTCAAAACGAAACAGTTTTACAGGAAATGCAAACGCTGTACACTTCAGATCAGATCGGCCCTGCGGGGTACTATCTGATTGCAAAAGTATTTCAACAAATGGGACACCCGGCTTATCGATCCTTTGTGCAAAGGGCACAGCAAACACTGACGGTGGATGGATTCCGTAAGGACTGGAAACCGTTAGTATCCGGCGATTTTAAGTTGGCCAAAAATATCAGATGTTCGTTCGATAAGCTTCAAGCGTGTGAGTCTGAGGATCTCCATTTAGCGGCATCCATTTTACCCGGCAAAGCCGGTGTAAATTTCGAGACAACCATTAATCGACTGAAAGAATCAAAAGAAATGAGCTTAGCTAAAGCACTTGAAGATTTATTAGCTGATGAATGGCCTATAATCAAGAAATATATAGAGAACTATTTGTCTGAAATTCATTCAGCATCAGGGAATGTGAGTCTGCAGTAACAAAATTTTTCATCTAAATGATGTGTTCAATAAATTGTTTGAAAGTGAAATTATGAACACCAAAGTCACATTTCCTGCTTATGGAAGCACTGTGACTGCATTTATATTCCTGTGCTTCTTTTCCGGTTGCTCAACATCGTGTAACCGATCAGGATTGAGTGCTAAAGAATCGCGAATGGATGAAGAATTCATACGAGGGCAGGTTCTAAGATATAAAGCTGAAGCTGAGAAAGAACTGTCTGAAATGTCTGAATTCTATTTCCAATCCTGTGCTCCGATTGATTCTCCTTATACTCCGGAAATGTCTGCATCAATCGCAACCGCATTAGCGGCACTGGCTGAAGATAAAAAGATAAGAGGAATTATGTTCGATTACAGCATGAGTTTAGACCGATATTTTCTCTTCTATGAAAAACTAAAGGAAAAAGGTGGCGACATGCGGGGCTTAGAGATCGACTTCCAAACCCCACTTCAAGAAAAGTACTATTCTCCTCCGATAGACGATCCTCAAGTTCCTGCTCCTGAACCTAAAACTGTCGCAGGGATATAATGAGTACGAAGTGGATTGACTGTTGGGACAGGCAGCAAAGAGTTCCTGATCTGGTGAGCTTTGGAACCAATATAACCTTCTTGACAGGTGGGGATATAAAGGCTTAAATGAATGTGGTTTTCTCATGACAACATCCTTTGAAAAGGAGCAAACATGAAGTCCATAAGAAATGTACTCCCTAGAACCATCAAGCAATTACTCCCAAACAACTCCATTAAGGTGTTCTGTGCTGGGTTCATAATCGGTCTTATTGCATCTTGGGCTTACATACTTGCAGATGGAGATTACTGGGTGTTTATCCCTTTATGGGCTGAAATAATTTTCTACCCGGGGTTCTTAGCTGGAAACTTCTGCTATAATCTCTTTAGTAATATGAACCTTGCTCTATGGGCAGGAACTTTGACTGTGGGATTATTTTATGGAATTGTGTTAGTTGTTATGCATTCCTTGTGGATTTTTTTTAGAAGAAAAAACGCAAAAGGGAGAGCTATAAAATGAACAATAAAACACAATCCCAAATTTCAGGCATTATACTGCTGAACAGTCTGGTCCTGATTTCTTTCCTGTCAGGTTGCAAAAAAGCTCCAGAATCATTGGATACTAAAGCTTCCCGTATGAGTGAAGACCCGCTTCGAAGTCAGGTGTTGAGATACCCGGCAGAAGTAGAGGCAGAAATTAAAGAAAGGTCTAAGGTCTCACAGGGCCTTCCTCATCATGATAGCCCTATTGACACCCCGTTTTTACCAGAAGCAGATAAAGCAGTAAGGGAGAGACTATTAAAGTCTCTCATGTCAACGGCAGGAAGTGGCAGTCATCGCTCAAAGCCGTGGTATGAAAATGAACCCTATGTTGACCCAAATTCCTTATCCGAGCCTAAGGATTATCATTATAAGCCTTTATTTCCCCCTTTAGAATGCCCTCAATTCCTTGACTCTTTAAGCGATTTACAAAAAGAATAATTTGATCTTCTGGCATAGGGAAAAATGAAAGTTTTTTCCTTCACGGATGGCATTGTCTGGCGTCAGATGTCTTTGATTGTCCTCAAATTGCACTCTAACTTCTTTGTATACAAGTGGTTGCGCATATTTTACGCTTGCAATTTGGGTGGTTTTGGGGTAGGATGTTATTGTCGAATGATGAATGGGCTGAACCACGAAAAGCACGAAATGACACGAATGAAAACAGGCAAAATGAGGACCAAATGATGAGTGACAGTTTGATCATGTCAATGTATGAAGAAGGCCGGACGGTTAAAGAGATCGCCAAGGCGATTGATAAGGGTCTGTTGGAGGTCAACAATACGCTGGCCAAGACCGACGAAACGCAGACGGTGGAGGTTGTTCGGCACCAAAAGCATGTCCGCGACCTTCGGCGGGTGCGGGCGCTGGCCGATGGGATTACCCGGCGATACCTGGAAGATTTGCAGGAGACCCTGGCTGACCCGAAATCGACCGCTGAGCAAAGGAAAGCCGCGTTCGGGGAAATGGACAAAGTGATTCGGATTTCCAAGCTGAGTTCGGATCGTGTGCTGCTGGCTGAGGGGAAGACGACGGAAAATATCGGGGTTAATGGGGGCGGGGAAGTGCCGTTTAATGTGGTGTTCACGAAGACCTATGAGTTGCCGCCGGAGGCGGCTTCAGATATCAGTCCTCAGTCTTCAGAAAAAATGAACCACGAATAAAATTAACCACTGAGGACACTGAAGACACTGATTTTAAATTAATGATAACCCAAACCGACAGGGATAATTGTCGGGCGCAGGAAACTTAACCTGAGAAATAGAGGACACTATTATGAGTAATGAAGAAAAAACAGTAGAAAACAGAAGTCAGGAACAGACAGA
>Ga0164311_10001376_pt1 | contig 11824 bp, 10 predicted proteins | sample GuaBasSedimGuay2_FD_121796 | JGI IMG/M metagenome (GOLD analysis project Ga0164311, IMG submission 121796) | Subseafloor sediment microbial communities from Guaymas Basin, Gulf of California, Mexico - Guay2, Core 4569-9, 9-12 cm | ecosystem: Environmental > Aquatic > Marine > Hydrothermal vents...
ACGGATATGCGAACTGTAAATGCTTTTTACCACTTGGTCACTGACGGCGAGAATTTTCACATCATCTACCCCCCAGTCCATTTCCGCTTGTAGTTAATCGCCAGTTTGTGGAGAATCGCCTGCCCCAGGTCTATGCCGGTCAGATAGGCCAGTTGGAGCAGGTAAAGCGTCACGTCGGCCAGTTCCCCCTCACCTATACCAGCCCATCGCCTCTACAAAGCGGTTCGTCTCATCGGTGAGTTCCTGAATGGTCATCGGTATCCTCATACGAAAGCCAGCCCCCGCACGGTCTGGAGGGCTGGCCGACTGAAACTAGACGCTCTTAAATAGCCCTTACCCAGACCCGAAGTCTGACCAGGTAGAGGCCGGTGGATTGAGAGAGCGCCTCACAGCCATCTCAACAGTCTCGCTCGATTGGTTACGCATACACTGGAGACAAGTATACATCGAAAGAGAGATGATGTCAAAGAAGTTATGCCGCCATAGGGCAGGAGGAGCGGGGCGATGGTTCGGGCGGAGCGTTCTGTGGTGCCCCAGTTTTTGCCTTTTAGTCTTGGGTGTGGTATAGTAACTTTGAGGGTCTGCTCCTACGCCACAAATCTTAAATGAGGAGGGAATGATGGAAGGCAAATTCAACTTCATCCGCGAAGACATGGCCGCGTTGAAGGAGGCCGGCCTGTTCATCCACCTGCGCACCATAGACTCACCTCCCGGTGCCTGGATGACAGTGGATGGCAAGAAGGTACTTAACCTATGCACCAACAACTATCTGGGGTTGGCCAACGACCCGCGCCTGGTGCAGGCAGCCCACGAAGCGCTGGATCGCTTCGGAGTTGGCCCTACGGCGGTGCGCTCCATCGCTGGCACCCTCACCCTGCATGTGGAATTGGAGCGAAAGTTGGCGGAGTTCAAGGGCGTGGAGGATGCCCTCTACGTCCAGTCCGGCTTCTGCGCCAACCAGGCCGCCATCCCCCCGCTGGTGGGTCGGGAGGACGTCATCTTCTCCGACCGCCTCAACCATGCCTCCATCATTGACGGCTGTCGGCTCAGCCGGGCCAAGGTCATTGTCTATGAGCACTGCGACCCCCTCGACCTGGAGGCCAAAGTCAAGGAGCATCTGTCCGACTACCGCCGTGGCATGGTCATCACCGACGGGGTCTTCTCAATGGACGGCGACGTGGCCCCGCTGGACAAGATCTATGAAGTGGCGGAGCGGTACGGGCTGATAACGATGGTGGACGATGCCCACGCCGAGGGGGTGCTGGGCCGAGGGGGTCGAGGCATCGTGGATCACTTCGGCCTGCACGGCAAGTTCGATCTGGAGATTGGTACTTTTTCTAAGGCCTTCGGCGTTGTCGGTGGGATGATCTCCGGCAAAAAAGTGGTGGTGGACTACCTGCGGCAGAAAGCCCGCCCCTTCCTCTTCTCCAACGCCGTCACCGCCGCCGACACCGCCGCCTGCCTGGCCTCCGTCGAGGTGCTCTCTGAATCCACCGAACTGGTGGACCGCCTCTGGGAAAACACCCACTACTTCAAGGGCGAGATGAAGAACCTGGGCTTCGACACGGGCAAGAGCGTGACCCCCATCACGCCGGTGATGCTAGGGGAGGCCAAACTGGCCCAGGAGTTCAGCCGCCGCCTCTTTGAGGAGGGGGTGTTCGCGATGGCCATTGGCTTCCCCACCGTGCCCAGGGGAATGGCCCGCATCCGGGTGATGGTCTCCGCTATGCTCAGCCGTGATGACCTGGACTATGGCCTGGAGAAATTCGCCCAGGTGGGGAGGGAACTGGGGGTGATCTAGCCACCGCTGCCGTAAACAAACGGCGTTAGCCGGGGGATAAACTCACCATACAGTCCTGGGCAAAAAGAACCGGCTGACCAGGCGGATCGCGCTCCGCGTTGGTCAGCCGGTTACTTCCTGCAAAACTCCCATCACTCGCCGGGCGGACTATCATAAGTGCTCGACGCCACCAACGCACGGATGGGAGGTAACGGCAGCGCTTTGGCACCCCTGCCGCCCGAGGCCCCCACTGCTCCCTTGCTACACCAACGTCCGCAACCGCCCCCACGCCGCCTTCTCCAGATCGGCCAACTCCATCAGCGGGGCCGTCGTCTCCGCAAGCACAGCGACCGGGTCTGCGGCCTTCCATCCCCGCTTGAAGATTTCCGCGACCTCTTGCCACCTGTCGCCGATGTACTGGAACTCATCGGCGCTCTCGTTCAGGCGGGTGTCTCCCGTGATTTCGGCGGCTTCGCGCAGGAAGCGGCTGAACATGTAGCGGAAGAGGCCGCCGCCGGTGCCGCCCGTCGCGTCAATGAAGACGAAGGCGTTAAAGAGTGTGAAGCGCAGCATGTCCTCGTCCATCAGGTCGGGCCATTTGAGCGCGCGTTTGGCTGCCTTGCGGATACCCTTGATACCGAAGTTGCTGATGGGTGGCTCCAACATTCCCTTCGCCTGCTCGGCGATAGCCTCTCGCACCTCGCAGGCGCCCGGCTGGCGCTTGTCGCTGAAGTCGAAGGTATACCACTTGTGCCTGGGCGGGAAGGGCTTGTAGGTGGAGCCACGCGCCCTTTCCAGGTCCTCCATTGAAACCGGGTGCAGTCCTCGGTCACGGTCGGCAATGAGCACCTGGCGGGTTTCGGGATCATACCCGGCGACGACGACGACGTGCGCCCCAAAGTGGTATCCTTCCGGAAGATCAAAGTAGGGCAGGAAACCCATATCGCAGTGGATCATCACCGGCTGGCCTGCGTCGAGCATTGCAAGCAGTGTCTGCTCCGCCTTGCGCGCGCTGGAGGTGGTGTACGATTCGACCACCACACCGGTGCGCCTCCCGGCGGTCTTTTCCAATCCCTCTACGCCGGGCCGCTCAAAGTTGGCGCGTCCGCCGATGAAGGGCGGCTGTCCCTTCTGATGCCAGTAGACGAACCCGACCCCTGCGCCTATTCCCAGCAGCATCTCCTCGCTAATGTCGTGATCGTTGTAGACGTAGACGTGGCGCATCGAGCCGGTGACGCAGTGGTGCGTTTTCAGCGACTTGAAGCCTTCCAATGGTTGGAGTGTCATCTTTTGCCTCCTTGTATCTGTTTACCGGGGCAGCGGATGAGAAACGGATAAGCGGATAGCCTTCCGACATTGCAACCTCCGGAATCACTGCATTCTCCGGCGGGCACTTTTGCCGAGGGCGTATCTAGATGGGAAGGTAAACGTCGAGGGAGTAGCGGCCCGGGCTGAGGAGCGAAGCATATCCCACGGTGATACCCCTGCTCGAAAAGTGTCCGGCGGCAAAATCGCCGCACCGAGCCAATGATGATAAGGACGGTCATCTCATCCGTTTATCCGCCGTCCATCCGTTGCACCAGCCAATGAGGCAGTAAACAAATACGCCTCCTTAAGCCTTCCTGATTTGCTGCCGGATGATCGTCCGCAGTTTCTCCGGCGGCACCTTGCGGGCATCCGTCAGGTAGATTTCGTGGTGCAGGCCGTGTGGTTCATAACCGTTTTCCTGGATGAACTGATGTAGCCGGGCGATGGTCGCCCCCTCCTCCTCGAAGGGGCCGATGTGCATGACCTGTGCCGATAGCCCCTCGTCATAGGCCTCGAACTCTACGTTCAGCGCCTCATCCAACCTCTTGTTGGCCCGCACCTCCGGCTTAACCTCCTCGACCATCTCGCGGGTGACGAATTCGGGCTGGCGGAGCATCAGTTTCCAGTTCCACTCCTTCCTCCAGAAGTTCATTCCTGGACATATTGACGAGAATTGAGAATGGAGATATAATTCCCATTGTCACCATTATAGTCACGGAGTTAGAACCTATGAACACAGTAGGTATCGCCGAGATCAAGCGCAGCATCTCAACCATTGTCAACCGCGTGGCCTTTGGTCGGGAACGGATCATCCTGACCTCGAGAGGCAAACCCAAGGCCGCCCTGGTGAGTATCGAAGACCTGCAGAAGTTGGAGGCACTGGAAAGCACAACCTCTCCCCCCTCCCGCACCCAGCGGAAAGCGGCCCTGGCCATGGCCCAGGCTGTGCGGGAGATGACCCTCGCTCGTCGCGGCGGGGTCCCCTTTTCCGACGTCGCTGAAGATTTGCGCAGGTTAAGAGAGGAGAGAGACCTTGAACTCGCAGGTGTGCATTGACGCCAATCTGGCCCTCAAACTGGTACTCGTCGAGGAAGACAGCCCCAAGGCTCAACATCTGTGGGACGCCTGGGTAGACGCAGACGTGGAAATCGTCGCTCCACCCCTGCTCGCCTTCGAAGGGACGTCGGTGATCTGCAACAGGATGCATCGCGGACTGGTGTCGCCTGAGGAGGCCGAACTGATGTTCAAAGCCTTTCACTTTCTCGGCGTGAGACTGCTTTACCCCGATGGTCTGCACCAGAGAGCCTGGGAACTGGCCAAACGGTTCAATCGCCCGCAGGCTTATGATAGCCACTACTTGGCCCTGGCAGAAATCCTCGGCCTCGAACTCTGGACGGCTGACGAGCGCCTGTACAATGTAGTCAAACATAGCCTCTCCTGGGTGAGATGGCTAGGTGACTATCAATCTGTTTGATCCTCCAGTCGTGAGATAAACCGCGTGACCCACTCCATCTCGGCCCGGATCATCGTCACGCTGTAATCGAACATCGCATCCACGAAGTAAGGCAGCGGCTGCCGGTTCTCCCAGCGAGCCTGTACGTGCGCCAGTCGGTCGGCCAGGGCGTCACGATATTGCCGCAGCGCTGCCAGCGCCTCAGCGGGCGGTACGCCGGGAAGGTTAGCGAGCCCCAACTGCAGCGGCTGGTAGCAGCGGCGCGGCACCGAGAGTGCTTCGAGCAAACCCGCACGCCGCGCTTCCATCCCGGCCGGTGTAATACGGTAGACTTTGCGTGCCGGGCCGCGCTCAGCCGTCTCCAACTGCCCCTCGATCAGCCCCTCTCGCTCCAGTTTCTTGAGCAGATAGTAGATGGAGGAGAAACCAATCTCCGTCCACTCCCGCATCCCGCGCTCCTCGATCACCTGTTCAATCTCGTAACCGTGGCGGGGCTGTTCGGCGACGAGGCTTAGAATAGCCAACTCTGCGTTCGTCATTGTACTCGCTTTTGCTGTAGCAATGAAATAGTCTAACACTAGAATAGCATATCTCGGTCAATTTGTCAAGCCTACTTTGGGGGCCGGAGGTCAGTTCCTTGGTGAGTTCGGGTAGTGGAAGAAGAGATTGACCTCTCAGAGTATATCGGCTACAATAGCGGCTAAAGGAAGCAGTCGAACTGTTCGCGGGAGTCCAGGATCAATGTAGAAGGGGACATAGTGAACATCATTTTCATCGTCATTGACTCACTGCGGCAGGATCACATCAGTTTCTATGTGGGGGACCGGAGTCCGGTGCAGACGCCCAACATTGACCGATTGGCCGCGCAGTCTGCAGGGATCGGCAGCGTAGGGGGATGCTGAAGTGAAGATTAAAGCGATCATCTTCGATCTCGACGGCGTCCTGACCGACACGGCGGAGTACCACTATCGCGGCTGGAAGCGGCTGGCCGACGAACTGGGCATCCCGTTCGACCGCAAACGCAACGAACCGCTGCGCGGCGTGTCCCGCCGCCGCTCCCTCGAACTGCTGTTGAACGGCCGCCCCGCCACCGAGGAGCAGATGCAGGAGTGGATGGCGCGCAAGAACCGTTACTACGTCGAGTCCATCCAGCAGATGACACCCGCCGACATCCTGCCCGGCGCGCTGGAGTTACTGAAGGAACTGCGACAGGCGGGGATCAAAATCGGCGTCGGCTCGGCCAGCAAGAACACCCGCACCGTCCTCGACCGATTGCACCTTTGGGGCTACGTGGACGCCGTGTCCGACGGCTACAGCGTCCGGCGCCAGAAGCCCGCGCCTGATCTCTTCCTCCACTGTGCCCGGCAACTCGGCGTTGACCCCGGCGAAGCCATCGTCGTCGAAGATGCTGCGTCGGGCGTGGAGGCGGCGCTGGCGGGCGGCTTCTGGACCGTGGGACTGGGGCCGAAGGAGCGAGTTGGCGCGGCCCACGTCGTCTTCCCCAGCCTGGAGGGCGTCCATCTACAGGACATCCTGGCGGCATTGAGCAGAGCCGCCGAGGAGACAGAGGAGACACAAGAATGACCATCAGCGAAAACTGGCTCATCCGCGAAACCGCGTTCGACCCGGAGAGGCTCCACCACAAGGAGACCGTCTTCACCATCGGCAACGGCTACCTGGGGACGCGGGGAGCCTTCGAGGAAGGTTACCCCGGCGCGACCCCTGCCACCCTCATCCACGGTGTATGGGACGACGCGCCCCTCTTCTTCACCGAACTGGCCAATGCACCCGATTGGCTGCCCTTTGTGCTGACCGTGGACGGCGAGCGTTTTGGCCTGGACCGGGGGGAGGTGCTGTGCTACGAGCGCGTTCTCGATATGCGCGCCGGCACACTGCGGCGCGAAGTGCGCTGGCGCAGCCCCGCCGGACGCGAGGTGGACGTTTCCATCGAGCGCTTCGCCAGCCTGGCCGATGAGCACGTGCTCGCCATCCGCTATCGCGTGACCCCCCTTAACGGCCCGGCCAAGATCGAACTGCGCGCTGGGCTCGATGCCTACACCGACAACTGGGGCTTGCGCCACATCGAGTGGCTCGCGCAGGGGTCGTCCGATCCGCAGTACTTATGGATGCACAGCCGCACCCTCAAGACCAACATCGAACTGGCCTACGCCGCGCACCTGGCAGTGGACGACATCTCCGGGGTAGAGTATCACTTCTGGGACGCCGATGGCCGGCCGACGTCTGTGGCGCACTTCACGCTATCCCAGGGCCAGACTGCCACCGCCGCCAAACTGATCACCATCTACACCAGCCGTGATACAGACGACCCTCTGGCCGCGGCACAGGCCAAACTGGAGCGGGCCGTCGAAGCGGGATACGCCCGGCTGCGTGAGGCGCACATCGCCGCCTGGGCCGACGAGTGGGCGCAGTGCAACGTCACCATCGAAGGGGACGACGCCGCCGACCGCGCCCTGCGCTACAGCCTGTTCCAACTCCTCATCGCCGCCCCGCGCCACGACGACCGCGTGAGCATCGGGGCCAAGACCCTCAGTGGCTTCGGCTACCGGGGACACGTCTTCTGGGACACCGAAGTCTTCATCCTCCCCTTCTTCACCTACACGCGGCCCGAGATCGCCCGCAACCTGCTGCTGTATCGCTACCACACGCTGCCCGGCGCTCGCCAGAACGCCGAAGCCGAGGGCTACGAAGGGGCCTACTACGCCTGGGAGAGCGCCGAGACAGGTGTCGAGACTACCCCCAAGTGGTGGCCACATCCAGACGGGTCACTGGTGCGCATCTGGACGGGGGACATCGAACTGCACATCATCTCCGACATCGCCTACGCTGTGGATCAATACTGGCGCGTCACCGGGGACGATGATTTTATGCGCGACTACGGTGCGGAGATTATCCTCGACACCGCCGCCTTCTGGGGCAGCCGCGTCGAGTACAACGCTGAGGCCGACCGGTACGAGGTCACCGACGTCATCGGCCCCGACGAGTGGCACGATCACGTGGACAACAGCGTCTACACCAATCGCATGATCCGGTACCACCTGGGGCTGGCCTTCGAGGTACTGGACTGGCTCGATGAGCACGCTCCCGAAAAGGGTGCCGAATTGCGGCGGCGGCTCGACCTGAGCCATGAGCGGCTGGCCCGCTGGCGCGACATCGAGGCGAAGATCAAGATCAACTACGATCCCGAGACCGGCCTGATGGAGCAGTTCGACGGCTACTTCGACCTCCGGGACGTGGACATCGCCGACTACGAGCCACGCACCCAGGCGATGGACACGTTACTGCGCGAAAGTGGCATAGACCCCAACGATACCCAGTTACTGAAGCAGCCCGACGTCATCATGCTGCTCTGCCTATTGGCCGATGCCTACGACGACAGGACCCGCCGGGCCAACTGGGACTACTACGCGCCACGCACCGACCATCGGTACGGCTCGTCGCTCGGCCCCACCTTTCACGCCATCCTGGCCTGCCGGCTCGGCATGCCGGAGGTGGCCTACGAGCATTTTATGCACGCTGCGGGTGCCGATCTGGAGGACAGCCGGGGCAACGCTGCTGAGGGCATCCACGGCGCGTCGTGCGGTGGGATGTGGCAGGCGGCCGTATTGGGCTTTGCGGGCCTGCGCGTCACCCCGGATGGCTACCGCGTGGAACCCCACTTGCCCAGACATTGGAAAAGGCTGTGCTTCGCCTTCCGGCACCGGGGCCAGCCCGTCGAGGCGGTTGTCGAGAACAACAAATAGGACGTGGCGAAAAATCGGCCTAATCCCCCTTGACATTTAAAACGTTTTAGAGTATAATATCAATGTTTCCAAAACGTTTTAGATCAAGTCTTCTCCTGTGCAGGAATACGCCCTATGCCCGTGACCCAGCAGGACATTGCTACTCGGTTGGGCGTCTCAGTCGCCACCGTCTCGCGAGCCCTGGCGGGCTACTCCGATATCGCCCCCGCCACCCGCCAGCGCGTATTGCAGGCTGCTAAGGAGATGGGCTATCGCCCCAACGTCATCGCCCGCATGCTCCAGAAGCAGCGCACCGATACCATCGGCTTCATCATCCCCACCCATGGCCCCCGCTTCTCAGACCCCTACTTCAGCGAACTTCTGGCCGGCATCGGCAACGCCGCCACTGAGCGGGACTATGACCTGCTCGTCTCCACATGCTCCCCGGATACGCCCGAGGAGAGGCAGGCCTACGAGCGCTTCGTCCAGGGGCGCCGCGTGGACGGGATGCTGGTGGTGCGCACGCGCGAGCAGGACGTGCGCATCGCCTATTTGCTGGAGCAAGACTTCCCCTTCGTCATCTTCGGTCGCTCCCGCGTTGAGGGCGACTTCTGTTACCTGGATGTGGATGGCACCGTCGGTATCCGGGAGGTGACCCGGCATCTCATCAATCTGGGTCACCGCCGCATCGCCATTCTCCTTCCCCCGGATAACCTGACGTTCGCTTACTATCGCCGGCTGGGGTTTGAGGAAGCCATGGCGGAGGCGGGCCTGCCCATTGACGAAACGCTGGTGGCGTACGGCGACCTGACGGAGCGCAGCGGCTATGAGATCGGACGCGCCTGGCTGATGCGGGATGAGCCTCCCAGTGCCATCGTCGCCTGCAACGACCTGATGGCACTGGGGATCATCAGTGCCGCCCAGGGGTTGGGGCTGACGGTCGGGCAGGACGTGGCCGTGACCGGCTTCGATGACGTCTCCCTGGCTGCCCACTCCCACCCGCCATTGACCACCGTGCGGCAACCCATCTACGAGATTGGGAAGCGCATTTGTTACATGCTCGTCCAACTGATTGCAGGGGAGACGTTGGAAGAGCGCCACGTGGTCCTGAAACCGCAGTTGATCGTGCGGGAATCGTGTGGCGCAAAGGCATCCTCTCAGTAACTCGGAAAGAGTGAGGTGGGTTGTCCTACGTTGGCCCTCATCGAGATGATACGCGCGAAGTTCGGCGAATTTGGGAAAGGAGGTGATGGGCATATATCAGGTGAAACCATGAACACGCATATCGGCTTCTGTTAGACTGACCATTAACTGACAAGGAGGAGTTTCGCGATGAAGAAGTATGCAAGTTTGCTGATGCTTGGCGCCATTTTGGCCGGCCTGCTGGCCGCCTGCGCGCCGCAGACGGTCACGGTCACCGTCGAGGTTCCGGTGAAAGAGACCGTTGAGGTGCCTGTGGAACGAACCGTCGAGGTTCCGGTGGAAGTCACGCCCACGCCCGTGGATTACGGCAAGGTCACCTTCATCTCCACTCAATGCGTCCCGGTGGAGGAGGCGGAGAAGATGCGGGGAGTCATCCTGGCCGACTTCCCCGGCCAGGTGGAGTTCGTCCCCGCCGACTATGCCACCTTTGAGGACACGGTACTCGCCGAGGTGAAGGCGGGCAAGGGCACCATAGACGTGATCGGCGCGCTGCATGGTCAGTTTCCAACCCTGCTGGCTGCCGGTGCGCTGCAGGATGTCTCGCCTTTGCTGGATGAGGTGAAGGATCGGGGCATTCCCGAGGCCTATATGGAACTCGGCAAGTTGGGCACTGACACCCAGTACTTCATCCCGTGGATGCAGGCTACCTACATCGTTGCTGCCAACAAGCAGGCTCTGGAGTACCTGCCCGCAGGGGCCGACCCCGAATCCTTGACCTGGGAGCAATACCGCGACTGGGCCAAGAACATTTACGAAGCCACCGGCGAGAAGAAGGTCGGCTTCCCCGTCAACGGGCTGCTGCATCGCTTCCTGGAAGGCTACATCTATCCATCCTACACTGGCGGGATGGTAACCACCTTTAAGAGCCCCGAGGCGGTGGAGATGTGGAAGTTCGTGAAGGACCTGTGGCAGTACGTCCACCCCGAATCAATGTCCTACGAGTTCATGCAGGAGCCCCTCATGTCCGAGGAGGTGTGGGTGGCGTGGGATCACACCGCCCGCCTGATCAATGCCTTCAAGGAGCGGCCAGACGACTTCTTGGCGCTGCCGTCGCCTTCCGGTCCTAAGGGGCTGGGCTTCATGCCGGTCATCGTTGGCCTGGCTATGCCGGTGACTGCCCCTAACCCGGAGGGAGGCAAGGCGCTTATCGAGTACATGACCAGGCCCGAGACCCAGATCACCACACTACGCGAGGTTGGCTTCTTCCCGGCGATCCAGGTTGATTTCCCGGGCTACGTCGCGCCGGGGATCCGCGCGCAAGGCGAGGCCGTAACCAAGCAGGCCGCTGCCTCCAACGCTATCCCGGCTATGTTGCCGGTGGGCCTGGGCCCGCGCTCGGGTGAGATCAACAAGATCTACCGCGACGCCTTCACGCGCATCGTCATCAATGACGAGGACATCGAGACTGTGCTGGAGGAAGAAGCGGCGAACCTGCAGACATTGCTGAACGAGACAGGTGCTCCTTGTTGGCCGCCTGACCCGCCCAGCGAAGGGCCCTGCCAGGTGAAGTAGAAGCACGAGGCCTGTGCTTCTTCAACAGAGGGGGAGGCAGGTTAGCCTCTGCCTCCCCCTGCTTAAACTTGGAGAGGATTATGAACCTGAAGCGGTTCAACTGGGAACCTTATCTCCTGTTACTCCCCTCAGCCCTCTATCTGGTGTTTTTCCTCGCCTGGCCCATGTTCCAGGCCTTCGGATTGGCTTTTCAAGCAGATGATGGGCATTTGACGCTGGATTATATGCAGCGCATGTTCAGCGATGTGATGTTCTCGGCGGCGCTTATCAACACCGTCAAGTTGATCATAGCCATCGTACCGCTCCAGTTCATCCTGGCGCTGGTCATGGCTCTCCTGATGATGGAACGATTGCGGGGTTCCGACATACTCGTTTATATCTACTCCATCCCCTTGGCCATTTCGGACCTGGCGGCCGGCATCATCTGGTTCTCCATCTTCACCCAGCGGGGCTACCTTAACTCCTTGCTTTACGGTTTAGGGGTTCTGGATAAGCCCTTTCTCTTCCTGAATTATCAAAGCAACTGGCCGTTCGCAGCCATCGTTCTGGCCGAGGTCTGGCGGGCTACCTCCATTGTATTTGTCATCCTGGTGGCCGGACTGCAATCCATCCCCCGGGATTACGCCGAGGCCGCCGAGGTCTTCGGGGCCAATTGGTTCACCAGGGTGTGGCGGGTGACCCTGCCGCTTTTGCGCCCCAGCATCCAGACAGCGCTGATCCTGCGAACCATCTTGGCCGTCCAGATGTTCGCCGTCGTGGTGGCTATAGCCGGTCGGGGAATGACAGTGCTGGCAAACGAGGCCTATCGCTGGTATAGCGAATACCGCA
>Ga0164311_10001378_pt1 | contig 11808 bp, 12 predicted proteins | sample GuaBasSedimGuay2_FD_121796 | JGI IMG/M metagenome (GOLD analysis project Ga0164311, IMG submission 121796) | Subseafloor sediment microbial communities from Guaymas Basin, Gulf of California, Mexico - Guay2, Core 4569-9, 9-12 cm | ecosystem: Environmental > Aquatic > Marine > Hydrothermal vents...
AAGGTAGATTTAATAGATATTAAACGATTAGAGAGAAGAATAGAGGGTAGAGAACCGGTGATAATGATTAAAAGAAGAGGAGAAGATGAAGTAAAGACTTTAGGTGAAGCGCTTCGATCTCATGAAAACGACTCAGATTGATTTTGGCTCTTAATTGCTTTTGAATCTTAAGCGCTTTTTGTTTTCTCTTCTCCGGCGAAGCTTGGGAAGTACCATCTGGAACCTTTTGTATAACTTGGGTCGTAGATGGCTATTCCGGCTTCTTCAAGGCTTTTTAATGCTCTCATTGCTCTTTCTCTGCTCCATTTTGTTTCAATCATGACATTTTCCAGGGTAACCCAGCCCTTCTTGGACGCGAGGCTTAGTATTTCGTTTTGGTCTTTAGTTAGTTCAACGGGGAAAACTTCTACTATTTTTACTCCGCTTTTAAGCGTTCTTATGCCGGAGATTAATCCGGCTTCTTCGAGGTTTTTGAGAGCTTTTACAACATCCATGGGTGAAATTGAAACATCACGGATTACTTTGCTAACCTTTAAGGTTAGATCGGCAAGGGATATTATTCCTCCGGTTTCTTTAGCTGTTTTTGTGGCGACGTCTAAAATTTTCATGGATAGTTCCTCGTAGAACTTTCCTCTTCCCGTTATTCTTTCGATAATGCCTGGTTTTTTCTTCTTAATGGTTAGTTCTTCAGTTGTTGGGAGCCCGACTTCAGCTTTAATGGCATCTAATTTTCTTTGGTATTCAGGTAACTCTATTATTAGGTCTCCGTACTCTTCTTCAAATTCTTCTACTCTTTTTCTTAATTCTTTTACTGTGTTTAACATTCCTTTTAGTTCTTCCATCATTAATTCTACTCTTTTTCTCTGAAATGCAGACTTCATTTTGATTTGCTTTTCTATTTCATGTAAGCCCAAATTTTTCACCTATTATAAGGTTCTTTTCACAATATTAAACCATACCTTGGCTTTCATAGCGAGTTTTTTCGCATCTTCTTCACTTATGTTGGCTTCTAGATTTTCGCTATATCTTCCCCAGAGCAGGTTATACCACTCTTCTGCTTCTTTTGTTACTTTATGATTTAGACCTAGAAGAGCTCTAGAGAAGTACAGAACCATATCAAGTTCTTCTAAAATATATTCTACACTTAATCTAAGTTCTAATGTATCTATAAGCTTGATTAATCGTTCCGTTAGTTCAGCTACGATGTTCATTTATTACCCCCTATTTTAGGGTTTTTAACCTCCCCCTAAAGTCATTAAGCCATCTTACAGCCTCAAACTCGAGTTTTTTCGCATCTTCTGGGGGTAATACCTGTTCGGGAGGAAGATTTGTCAAATGATCTCTCCATTTTCTCATACTTTCTAAAACCCAATAATCTTTTTCAAGACCTGGAAATGCTTCCAAAAGTATTAGTGCATCTTCTATTAGTGGGACTAGCATTTTTGCGGTTGCTACCATCTCGAGCTTAGCTGCGTCGATAATGGTTATTAAATCTGCAACTATTTCAGCTGCTTTATAAGCAACTGCAGTAGGGGATTCAAGTATTCCAACGGGTTTCTCACCTTCCACGAACGGGGCTTCCAGCCTTTTGATCGCCAGAGGGAATTGTTCCCTTAGGCGTTCTTTTTCTATGAAATGTTGCATATCTATGCCATGTTTTCGTAGCATGCTCTGGAATTTAAATAAATCACGGAAGAGTGATTGCAATTGTCTTTTATATGTGGCTGGGTCTATTTTCCCTTCTTCGAAAAATCTCACCAAGGAATCTAGAGTGGCAATGCAGGCATAAAGATTTGCTTCAGCGTCGATATCTCTGTCCTCCTTGCTCATGCCTATTCACCTTTGCTAAGTTCCTCAAGCTTCTTATTGATCAAGTATAGTTCTTTCCTATATCTTTTGTATAGTTTGTAGTAGTCTGATGGCTGTATATCGCCTGATTCAAATTTTTCATCAAGACTTCTTATTAAATCCTCAACGGCTATTTTTTCGCTTTCAAGTTCTAATTTTTTACGTTCTTTCTCGTCTGTCGGTAGAATCATAGTTTTAATTTCTTCCTTTTCAGGGACTTTATGAACTGTCAAAAGCCCCCGTAGACGAGCTATTTCCTCATCCCTCTCATGTAACATTCTTTGCAGTTGCCTAACTTGGTCCTCCAAATGCACAATTCTTTGTCTTAAAAGTTCAACGTCCTCGCTGGGTGGTTTAACTGGAGGCGATGTTGTAACTATTTTAGGGGGCATTCTTACAAAAAGACCTTTTAAGGAGTTCACGACTTGGTACACGTGGTATTCCGGCCGCCACTCTGAAAGGATTCGTAAGTTTACTCGGCCACTTGAGGAGTCAACATAGGAGTGTTCTACTGGCGTTAGAACTTTGACTATTGGAGGTTCGTTAGGGAAATTGTCTGGGATCATTATTTCAACTTCAATCCAGTTGTTGTCTCCTCCTCTAACTCTACCTTTCCAACGTTTTAGGTCGCCGTTAACTGGTTCAAAGCCGGGGGCTCTCTTGAACATTAGTTGTGCTTCACGTGCGAGTATATAGTCGAAGCTAGCATCCAATTTATTTCACTCCTCTTGGGAGATGGTAATTTCATGATTTACTGGTCAATTAACTTATTGAATATTTTACCTCATAAACTTTTAGAAACATTTACTGCTTATTTTACCAATCAGTTACTAATTAAAATTTTAACTTGAATAATCACAACTAGTTAATATTCTACAAACCTTTCTTCTTTTTCCTCGATCTTAATCGATAATTCCTCCAATCTTTCTTGTATTTCTCTGAGAGTTACCTCCATACTTGTTATAGTGTCCTCTATTTCACGCCATCTTTCTGTAAATTGTTTGAAGGCGTCGACTATTTTTGAAGAGAGTTCGCTAAGAGTTTCCCTTGTTGCTTCCAATGTTACGGTTTGTTCAGCAAGTATTTTTCTGACTGTAATAACGTCCTTTTCAACATTTAAGATTCTTTCAAGTAACGTATCTCGAGTATTAGCTATGTCCTTGCTTAACACGTTAAGGCTATTAACAACCTTCTCTACACTTTTTACTGTGGGCACGAGGCCTGCTGGTGTCTTTATTGCTTCAATTTCGAGTGCAACTTCTTTATCGCTCGATTGTTTTCTCCTAGGATTTTCTTGCAATGTGCTCACCTATCCTTTATTACGTATTATTTTGTACTTAATTTAGGTATTGTTTAACTGCAATGTTCGCAATGATAGATATGTAAAAGCATAATGTTAAAAACTAATGTTCAATAAATATTACAACAAGTGAATTTATGTAGAGAGACGCTGAAATGAGCAAAACAAATTACACAAAATTTGTAATTTCAAATGTGAAGGTAATAGGTGAATGGGACTGGACAAAGCCTCAGAAATGTATGGTATGTATCTTAGAAATAAAAGAGAGTGATGACGTTGTTTATTGTCCTTACTGTTATCATCCAGCGCACAGAGAACACTTACTGGAATGGCTTCATGTGAAGGGCAAATGTCCCCATTGTCAACACCCTTTAAGGGAAAATGAATTATTAACAAGTTTGGAGGGAACGACTTGAAAATAAGAATCGTTTCAGCCATAGGTGGAGATGTGTTAGATCTCGATGTACCGCGAGAAATAACTGTAAGGGATTTGAGAAGACAAATAGCTCAAAGTAAGAAAATACCTGAGTCAACTGTTCTTCTCGTATTTAGAGGAAAACAGCTTGAAGATAGCCAAACACTGGAAGAAGTTGGTGTTGGAGAATACGATAAAGTATTTTTAATAGTTCGCACAACTGGTGGTTAGCCTCTGTGCCGAGTGACGCGACATGCTGAGTGATGAGGATTTTTGGGCAAGGCTAGCTTATGAGGCGAAATTACTTAGACAAGAGGAACCTACGTTTAAACCTGTAAAGGGTGATTTAAGGAAGTGGAGAGGATATATCTTAGGTACTGGTATTTATGATGGGGGAGTTTTTGAAATTGAGATAGAGATTCCTAGAACATTTCCATTTGACCCGCCTAAAGTTAGATTTCTTACACCAATCTGGCATCCTAACATATATCAGGGACGAGTATGTGTTGGGATACTTGGTAAAGATTGGACGCCAACAATATCGCTTACAGGTGTTGTAGAAACCATAAGAAACTTGTTAAATTATCCTAATCCGGACGATCCTCTTAATCGTGATGCTGCCAACGAAATGATAAGAAACCCTGAGAAATTTAAAAAGAAGGTTAGGGAATGGGTCAAAAAATATGCCACTTGGGAGAAATTAGGTAAGTATAGGTAAATTAGGAGGATGAAATTGGAGAAGAAAGTTGTACATGAAGAACGTTACAGTAGACAGTTACTTTTAAAGGAATGGGATCAGAAGAAGCTTGAGAAGTCATGTGTACTAGTGGTCGGGCTTGGAGCCTTAGGTTCAGTTGTAGCGTTAAATCTCGCTATGATGGGAGTTAGAAAACTTATTCTTGTTGATTTCGACACTGTTGAACTATCAAATCTAAGTAAACAACTGCTGTATGAGGAAAAGGACATTGGTAAACCAAAAGTGGAAGTAGCAGCTGAAAAGCTTCGGAGAATCAACTCTGAAATAGAGGTAAAAGCATTAAATGAAGATATAAGGAAGGTTGATAAATCTTATTTTGAGAAAAGTAATGTTGTGGTTGACGGTCTAGACACTTTTGAAGTTAGAAGATGGCTAAATTCTATGTGTGTAGATTTATTAAAGCCTTTGGTTCATGGAGGTTTTTATGGCTGGTATGGTAATGTCCAAGTTGTTATACCATTTAAAACGGCTTGTCTTGAATGCCAACCCTTAATTCCTCCTGAAAAACTCCAAAAAATGTGTACACCACCAGGAAAAGTTAGAAAGAAACTTAGAACCGAAGAAGAGAAAATTCCAACAGTAGCATCAGTCGCCACAGTTATTGGAGGCATACAAACCCAGGAAGTTCTTAAGATATTGCTTGGGATACCAAATATCCTAGAGAACTATGTTTTTTATGATGGAATTTCCCAAACACTTACAAAGATAAAATTGGAAAGAAACCCTGAATGTGTCGTGTGCAGCGACAAATATAGAGTTGAGGGCGTGAAATATACATTAGAAAAGCAAGAAACAATAGGACAACTTAAAAATAGACTGATTATTAGTTACGGATTTGCAAATCCGGATATCATAGTAAGGGATAAAATGATTTTAGACGATAGTGTGAAGATTTCAGACTTAGGATTAGAGACCGGAGACTTAGTTTTTGTAATCGACGAAAGGATTGCTAAACCATTAAAACTGAAAATAAAAATAATATGATTTTGCATTTTAGAAATAAAGCATTGCATAGATGAAGATAATTATAAGAGATGTAAAAAAGAGAGAGGACACCAAGGCTTTTGTAAAGCTAGTTTTAAATTCCTCTGCTATGCCGTAGGCGTACAGTATCCCGGTCCCTACTAGGAATGGGAAAAATATCATATTATAGATATTGAAAGGTGGTATGTTAAAAATCGTCTGAATTATGGTTAAGGCTTCCATTTCTGTTAAAGATTCGCTTGGTATTTGCGGAACAATTATTAAAGCTAAAATTAAAATTAGTAGATTTGCCAAAACAAATGTTATTAAGGCGTAACCTAGGAAGGATGAAACCCTTTTAAAACTGATTTTACCATAGACTAGACGGGTGAATACCCAGTAGCTAAGAGAAAGAAACAACCACATTATCATGTATAAAATTAGGTTAGCGATGAATCCTGCGATGAAAAGACCGAACCAATATAGATAGTTCATTTCTATTTTTAGATGAGAAAAGGCTACAAGTATCGTTAATGCGGAAAGGCTTGCGCAAGCGAAAAGTATTAAGAATGTTCCTTTATTTTCTGGGAAATACGCGAGTTCTTTAAAGGTTTCTCTAGGAGAAGTAAATAAAAGTCTTATTTTTGTCAGCGATGGTTTGGGTGGTTGTCTTTCTTCAGGAACTTCTTCAAAGATCTCTTCAACTTCTTCAAATCCGATTCTGTAACCGCAGAAAGGGCAAATCACTTCATCGGGTGAAATAGAGTTTCCACATTTAGGACATGTTGACAATTAGGACACCTAACATAAAGTTTAATAAGTAAGCCTAAAATTCTTTTCACAATTTTAATTAATAATGTTTATGAAAGCTGTTGGCATCAATGGTTGGGATGCATATCTTTAGAAAATTGATCCAAAGAGTTTAAATTTATGTGAGTAGTATGTAGTGAAGAAGGAGGCTATTAGTGTGAGGGATACTATTCTCCACTGAACAAACTTCCGAGTTTCCATTATTTTACGATATAGTAGTATATCAACCGCCTGCTTTTATCAATAAAATTGGTTTAATGATTTGGGGGTGTCTAGATTTTGTCAGATGATTTCCTAGAGGTGTTAAGAGCTATAGAGGCAAAGTGGCAGAAGAAATGGGAAGAAGCAAAAATATTTGATGCAGACCCAGACCCTAACAAGGAAAAATTCTTTCTAACAGTGCCCTATCCGTATACCAGTGGAGCACTTCATATCGGCCATGGACGAACCTATGCAATCGGAGATATTATTGCGAGATTCAAAAGAATGCAAGGTTACAACGTGCTTTGGCCAATGGCATTTCACATCACTGGAACACCTATAGAGGGCATATCTGCTAGGATTCGAGCAGGAGAGGAAGGAGCGTTACGGGAGTTTAGAGATTACGTTAAACTTTATGTTGGTGACGAGGAGAAGATAAGAGAGATTATAGAGTCGTTTAAGGAACCTTGGAATGTTGCAAAGTTCTTTTCAAGCGTCATTATTCGCGATTTTAAATCTCTTGGCTTTAGTATTGATTGGAGGAGGCAGTTTACTACTGGTGACCCAGAATACAACGCTTTTGTCACGTGGCAATTTAAAAAGTTAAATGAAAAAGGCTATATAAAGCAGGGGAAATATCCAATTCTATTTTGTGTAGCTCATGGAAATGCTGTTGGTGAAGATGACATCAAGGGAGGAGATGAGATAAAACCAGACATTGTAGAATTTACGGTTATAAAGTTCAAAATGGGCGACAGTTATTTGACTGCTGCCACATTGAGGCCAGAAACAATTTTTGGGGTCACAAATGTTTGGGTGCATCCCGAAGGTACATACGTTGAAGCCAGGGTAGATGGGGAGAAATGGATAGTATCAAAGGAAGCCGCATTTAAACTGTCATATCAGGAAAGAAAAGTGGAAGTATTGAAAGAAATTAAGGGTAGAGAGCTGATCGGAAAAACATGCATATCTCCGATAAACAGAGAAATACCTATTCTACCGGGCCGTTTTGTCGATACGGATAATGCAACTGGTGTTGTGTATTCTGTGCCTGCTCATGCACCTTTTGATTGGATGGCATTGAAAGATTTACAAGAAAATCCAGAAATGATTAAAGAGTTTGGATTAGACGCGGAGGAAGTTAGGAAGATTAAGCCTATTTCAATTATAAAGATTGATGGCTATGGGGAATATCCAGCGGTTGAAGTCTGCGAGAAGATGAAAATAAAAAGTCAGGATGACGTGGAAGATTTGGAGAAAGCAACTGACGAGATATATAGGGCTGAATATTATCGCGGAGTGATGAAGGAAAATTGCGGTCAGTTTGCGGGTAGAAAGGTGTCAGAAGTCAAAGATGACGTGGTAAGTTTCCTGAGGGAAAAGGGAGCAGCGGATGTTATGTATGAGGTTACTGCTTTGGAGAAGCCCGTGATCTGTAGATGTGGTGGTAAGGTTATAGCTGTTGTTTTGCCTGACCAATGGTTTATAGATTACTCGAAAGAAGAATGGAAACAAAAGGCGAGAAAATGCTTGGAAAACATGGTAATATTTCCAAAAACGTATAGGAAGCTTTTCGAAGATACTATAGAGTGGCTACGAGAAAGACCATGTGCAAGAAAACGTGGAATAGGAACCCGTCTACCATTTGACCCCGAATGGATAATCGAATCACTGTCAGATTCGACGATCTATATGGCATTTTACACGGTGATACACCATATTAGAAATAATAAAATAGACGCTTCAAAATTATCCTATGAGTTTTGGGACTATATCTTTTTAGGTAATGGAAGCCCGGAGGATGTTTCAAAGAAAACAGGTATCCCAGCAGATCTATTAAGAAAAATGCATGAAGAATTCGAGTACTGGTATCCAGTTGACCAAAGACACACTGCTCCTGCGCATATTACGAATCACTTGACGTTTTTCATATTTCACCACGTGGCAATCTTTCCGGAAGAAAAATGGCCTAGGAAAATAACATTGAATGAGCTGGTTATCAAGGAAGGAAGGAAGATGTCAAAGTCTTACGGAAACGTTATACCGTTAGTAGATATAGCTAGGAAATATTCAAGCGATTTATATAGGTTATATGTGGCTTACGCTGCAGATTTGCCCACTACAATGGACTGGAGAGAGAAGGAAGTAACAGTGACTATGAGAAGACTGCAACAATTTTGGAACTTAGTAAATGAAATTTTGGAGATGCCTAAAGAGAAGTTGGAATTAGAGAGAATTTCAAGTATTAGTAGATGGCTGCTTTCAAAAATAAATACAACCATAAGGGATGTTACAAGACTTTATGAGGAATTAAGATTTAGAGACGCTATCATACAGAGCTTCTTTGAACTAATGCATCATATAGATTTCTACAGAAAAATAATAAAGAACGGAGATCGTAGAGAAGAAGCTGCTGTATTAAGATACCTACTGGACAAGTGGCTGCGGCTTTTGACTCCAGTAATTCCTCATATTTGCGAAGAACTGTGGCACAAACTAGGGAATGAAAGTTTTATTTCCACGGAGTCTTGGCCAGTGCCTGATGAAAGTTTAATAGATGAAAAAATAGAAACATCAGTGGACATCGTCTTACAAACAATTAGTGACATTAAGGAGATTTTATCTTTAATAAAGGATCAAAAGCCGTCCACTGCATACGTATACATTGCCCCAGAATGGAAATATCAGGTCTTTCGAAAAATAGTAGAATCCGATGTGCCTTTGACAGTTAAATCATTGATGCCTTTCTTGATGAAGGATGAAAACTTGAGAAAACGTGCTAAGGGTGTTCAACAAATTGTTCAAAGAATAGCTAAAGCTGGAAAACTGTGGAAGTTTGCAGATCCGCAAGTAGAATTTGAAATATTTCAGGAATTTGCGGAGTATATAGCGAGAGAAACGGGACTAGAAAAGGTAATAATTGAGGAAGCAGAGGAGGCAAAACATCCCAAGGCAGATCAAGCACTCCCGGGAAGGCCAGCAATATTACTAACATAACATTATTTTTGACGCGCAAAGAACAGAGTTCGCTAAAAATATTACGCATAAAATTTATCGATCCTACTCTTACGACTAAACCGGTAAATTAACATTACTTAAATTCCTTTTATTTTCTGCAGAAAGTATATTTAAGTCTCATTAAACAGTATTTTGAACTAATAGAGAGGAAAGCTATGAAAGTCAATGACCCCATTCTTCAACGTGTTACGAAAGATGAAACTAGAAAGCTAGTAGCATTGCGGATTCTTGAAAGAACAGAGATTCCATACGGCTGCAACATAGATGAATTACCTCTTCATCCCTCAGTTATATCTGCATTAAAAAGGAGAGGAGTTGTTAAACTTTACAAGTTTCAGGAAGAAGCTATTCGTAAAATTTTAGATGGAAAAGATGTTGTCATTGTTTCTGGAACTGGTACAGGTAAAACTGAAGCATTCTTAACCCCTATCTTACAGGATTGCATTCACCACATTGGCGAAGGAACGAGAGCATTAATAATGTATCCAACTAAGGCCTTGGCACGGGACCAGATAGAGAAAGTGTATAAGATGTTTCCAAGCATTTTCGGCGTATCGATAGCTATTTACGATGGGGATACTGCCGAAAAAAATAGGGAAAGGATCAGAGCCAATCCTCCCTCAATCTTGATTTCAAACCCGGATATGCTTAACAGAATATTGCCAAGCAGATGGTTTAGGGATATTCTTAGCACGCTTAAAATTGTGGTTTTGGATGAACTGCATGTTTATAGTGGGGTTTTCGGGGCTCACGTCCATCATCTTCTTAGAAGACTGAAGAGAAAAGCTAGAAGAAGGCTTCAATTTATAGGGTCATCAGCTACTATAGGTAATCCTGAAAAATTTGGTAGAACTCTTTTTGATCGAGAAGTGGAGATTGTATCTTCTAAGGGTAGAGTTACCGGTAAAACTTATCATGCATTCGTACAACCTTTGACGAGGAGTAGAATAAGCGAGGCCGTAGAATTAGCAAATATTATGATTAATGCTGGGAAAAAAACGCTAATTTTTGTTAGAGGACATAAAGAAGCTGAATCTATTAAGAGATTAGCGGACATGAGAAAAATAAAAATGGGAATTCACCGCGCCGGGTTAACAGAACATTTCAGGAAAAAGGTTGAAGTAGAGTTTAAACGAGGTGATTTAGAAGCGGTCGTTGCAACACCTACACTTGAACTGGGCATAGACATAGGGGATTTAGACTGTGTGATTTTAACTGAAATACCTCCAACATTCGCAAAATATTTGCAAAGGGTTGGAAGAGCCGGTAGAAGGGGGCAAACAGCCTATGTCTTCACTATTTTAGGCGAAGATCCCATCAGCAGATATTATGGTGAAAATCCTGATCAATTTTTCAAACAGGAACCCGAACCCGTATACATTGACCCAACAAACCCGGTGGTTACAAGAAGCCATTTGATAGGCATGGCATGCGACCGCCCTATAAGACTGAGCGAAGTAGAAAAAATGAGGGAAAGAGAAAGAAAAATAGTTGAGGAATTAATATCTCAAGGATATTTAATGGAGCGTGCGAGGAGACTTTACCCAACTGAGAAATGTTGGAAAACTCTGTACAGCTTGAATTTAAGAGGAACAGGGGATATAGTACATATATACGACGTTAAGAGAAAGTATTTAGGGTTTAGGGAGATGCCTATGGCAATCAAAGAACTTTTCCCTGGAGCAATTTACATGCATGGGGGGAACATCTACCAAGTACTTGAATTTGATTACAAAAAGGCAATCGTGACTCGCATACCCAAATACTTAAGATTAGAAACGAAACCCATATGGAGATCAGAGCCTGTAGAATTCGCACCAATTAAAGAAAGTAAAGTCTACAGCATTCCAGTGACATATGGAGAGATGATAATAGAACATGTGGTCTATGGATATAAAACAAGAGACTTCGTAACAAAACATGTGATGAGCGAGACTATGCTTGAGACCCCCTTAAAATATAGATTTGAAACTAGGGGCATAGCATTTCAACTGCCTATAGACCCTGAATGGGATCTAGAAGGCGCAGCATCAGCAGCACATGCGGCGGAGCATGTGGTTATATCGGCGGCGCAAACAGTTGTTGGGGCCGATTCTGCAGAGTTGGGAGGTATATCATATCCGGATGGAACTATTTTTATATATGACGGAGCAGTTGGTGGTTCAGGTCTCACTCTCCTACTCCTAGAAAGACTTGAGCTAGCACTTAACATAGCACTTAAAATATTAATAAGTTGCAGATGCAAGAGGGATGGATGCCCATTATGTGTATACGATTACTATTGTGGGAATGACAATAAATTCCTATCAAAAACAAAAGCCATAAGATTATTAAGAAAAGTTGTTGAACTAGGAATAAAAGCAAAAAGAGTGACAAGTCCAGGAACAGGTGAACCGATAAGTTAGATAAACCTAAAAATCAGCTTATTACTTATAATAACTTATTGGTTGCTGGCGGGCCCGCCGGGATTCGAACCCGGGACCTGCGGCTTTCTCC
>Ga0164311_10001382_pt1 | contig 11799 bp, 10 predicted proteins | sample GuaBasSedimGuay2_FD_121796 | JGI IMG/M metagenome (GOLD analysis project Ga0164311, IMG submission 121796) | Subseafloor sediment microbial communities from Guaymas Basin, Gulf of California, Mexico - Guay2, Core 4569-9, 9-12 cm | ecosystem: Environmental > Aquatic > Marine > Hydrothermal vents...
TAGGCTATTTGGCTTTTCTTTTATTGTTTTGACCGATCCGATTATTATTAGTTTTTTCACTGCTCTTGTTACTACAACGTTGATGAATCTTTTGTCTAGGAAATTTAAGGTTGATGGGGAGGTAGCAACTGTGGAGAAGATTACTACGTCTTTTTCTCCTCCAAGGTAACTGTGAACAGTTCTGACTTTGATGTTAGCGATGTTTTTAAGCTTATTTCTGATTTTTTTAGCTTGTGAGACAAAAGGAGTGAGAACTATTATTTGTGTTGGTTTGATTTCTGCTTTTATCAGATCTTCAGCTATTCTAGTTACGGTTGTTACTTCTTCGATGTTGTATTTTGATTTAGATTTTTCTTCTTCGTCCTCTTTTTCTGTTCCTTCTTTATTTACGAAAACTATTGGTTTTTCCGGGTTGAGCCATGGTTGCGTATATGCTTTTATCTTTAGCTTAGTGTTTTTGCATTCTTCTGCTACTGTTATTTTCTTTTCGTAAACATATTTTGAGGAAAAGTTAATTATTTTTTCGTTGCATCTGTAGTGTTTTCTAAGCCAAATCAAACTTTTTAATTCGTTTTGTAATAGTTCGTAGAAAAAGTTGAAAGTGCTATATTCGGCTCTTTTATTTAAATCGTTTAGGGTTTTGTAGACGGGAGGTATTTGATAGTAATCACCTGTTATAACTACTTTTGACGCTCTTTCTAATGCGAGAAGAGCTAGGGATAAGCACATATTGTGGGCTTCATCTATAAAAACGGTGTCGAACCATTGATTTTTTAGGGGATTTGTGATGCTTTTTGTTACAGTTGCTCCTACAAGAAAGTTTCTGTTACGTAGTACCTTATATTGTTCTTTCTTTACGTTGCTTAGTCCTTCTGCATACGCTTCAGCGATTTGATCTTCATCTTCGTGGTCTAAAATATTGGCAAGGTATTTGTATTCCGGAGAGAATTCTTTTACTTCTTCTGAAATTTTTACGTGGCTTCCTATTCTAAGAATGTAGTTTTGGTAGAATTTTGGCATCTTAAGCTTTTCTTCGATAATATTTCTTAATCTTATGAAGATGTTATCGACGGATTGATGTGTTTGGGCCGTTACAAAAACTTTTTCTTTTCTTCCAAGTATTCTTGCCGCTTCTGCTACAAATGTTGTTTTTCCTGTCCCAGGAGGCCCAAATACCAATAACATTTGGCCGTCCTGTAGGTTTAAGGAAGCGTTGACGGCTTCTGATTCGTATTCATCTAAGTAATTATGTTTTTTAGGGGGATATTCGTATATGGATGGGAAATCGAATTTTGAGATTATTTTCTCTGCTTTGTCGAGAATTTTTATTCTTTTTCTTAGTGCATAGAGGAATTCAGCTTCGGCGATTTCAAATTTTTTGGGGATACTTTCTTTGTCGATTGAGTATGTATTAACGATATAGAGAGAGCCTTCCATTCTTTCTTTCTTATCAATGATAAATCCAAGCTCGCTTACACCTCCCTTTCTATATTCTCCTACAAGAGCTCCTGGTTCAATGTTAAAGTTTGATTTTATAACAGCTATACCAGATTTATAGCTTCTTAACTCGGCAGGTGCATGTTTTTCTGCCGCTTTGTTTTCCATTTCTCTCTCTTCTTCCTCCAAAATTTCCCTTAATTCTTCAATTTTTCTCAACACTATGCTATCTATCTCCACAGAAAACACCTATTGATTATTATAACACTAAAAAGTATTTATGTTTAAATTTAATTTTGTCTACTCTTTTTTAATTTTGTGTCGTTTCTAGATGAAAAGAAAAGTTGGCAATTGTTCCAGGTGTTTTTGTTGCTTCGTAATTGTTCGAAGGGGAGGTAAAGCTCTCAGAAGATCTAATCTAAGTTTGAATTTGGAAAGGAGTTGAGTAACAACGACTAACTGGTAAAAGTGGGTTTGTGGAGGAAGTTTTGATGGTTAATTGTAAATGTTTGCATTTTGGTTAGTGTGGTTTGTGTGGAAGATATGGAAATTAATTTTGCTGGTTTTTAGATTTGAAAGAACTTGAAGAACGTATGGAGAAAATTGATAAAATAGTCAGTGAACTTAAAGTGTCAAGTAAGCCCTTTTCAAAACTTACTTTAGGTGATCGTGTAAGGCTTTTTAGGGCATTAAATGGTAAGATAGGAAGAGATGAGATCATGAAAAAGAAGTTTCATGAAGTTTTTGGTAGAGAGTATGTTTTGAGCAGCGATTATCTTAATATTTTGGATAAAATTGTAAAATATCGTAATAAGGTTGTCCATAAGGAAGAAAAAGTTACGCTTACTCAAGAAGAGGCTTTATATGTAATTAAGGAACTGCAAAAATTAGCTGAGATCTTTAAGAGAGAGGAAATTTATCCTAAAGTGATTCGCGTGAAACGTGAAGTTACAAATGAGTATGGTATTAGTTATTTTGAGGCTGAAGATGAAGACGGAATTCCTTGGACTATTGGACGAAGTCATTGGATAGATACAACTAAACTTTACTTTATGCGATCTAAAACAAGTCCAGTAGCTATTGATCCACTTTTGATCGAAAAAGCTATCTGATACATAAACTGTAATCTATATTAAGATTGGTTTTGACACATTAAGCCTATAGTTGTTAAATCTAGAATTTGAAGCACTCTTTATGATGTCAGGAGGTTTAGATAACGCTTTCTAGGGCGAGAATTTTCTTTCCATCATTAGTAATGGAGATAGCAAATTCTCTGCCTTTTCTTTTTTTAATGACGTAACCGTATTCGGCTAGTATGTCTATTTTTCTTGATACTGAGATTATTTCTCGTTTCCCTATTTCTTTTTGGGATGAGTAAAGTTTTTTAGCTAGGGTTGTGATTGATGCTGCTTTACCGCCTATCTCTTCGAGCGCTTTGAGAACATCTACTGGTATTTTCTCTATTTTAATAGGTAGTCGTGGTATTTCATATTGTTCTCTAACGGAGAAAGCTATTTGCTCAGGTATGGTTTCCTCGGAAAGTTCTTCTTGATTCATTGATGCATATTTTCCTGCTACACAGTAAGTGACTCTGAGACCATATTTTTGAGCCACTACGAATAGGGCGATGTTAACGATTTTGTTGCCACTGGAAATGTCTATTGCAACTTCTCTTCCTTGATTAATTTCGTTTTTTACGATTGCATCAATTTCTGCTATTGCTGCTGGCAAATTGAAAAAGTCTACTTTCTTGGTATCGTCGATTTCCAATAAGAAGGGATAAAGTTTAATCCCTGATTTTTGCGAAAACAGTGCTTTTTTTAGAAGCTCAATGTGTTTGTTAATGTGTTTTGTTAGACTTTCGGTAGCGTCATGTTTGCTTCTTAAGATTATTAGTTTTGTTGGCGAGTGAATGCTTATGGCTGCGATGATTCTTTCACGTTCTAGGCCTTGTGCAACGATTAAGGTTCTTTCCATGGTATTGTTCCTCCAGTTTATACTCATTAAAGTAACTTATAATTGTTACTGTATGTAATTAGTATCTTAGTAACTAATAGTAAAAAAGAAATGTTTATATTATTTACCGTAACGCATGTACTTTGAGGTACGTGAAATTGTTTATAAATAAATTCACTACAAATCTAAAGAAGCCTTGGAGCAATAGGGAGTTTCTCAGATTTCTTATTTATGTAGCTCAGCGTGAGGGTGTGAAGTTAAGGCTTGATAGACAATTTAAAATTAACAAAATTGTTACATCTTTAAGTATAGGGAAGGGATATCCGAAAACTGCTACTCCTGTTGTTTTTCACCGGGGTCTTTTTGATCCTACGGTGGATAAATATTTGAGATTGGAAATTGAAGAGGGGTATGTTATACTGGAGAATGGTTGTTTAAAACTTACCTCAAAAGGTGAACGCTACGTAAAAACTATGTTAATACCAAATACTGATTCTGATATCTATGAAGAGGTTGCTAAATTATTAATGATGCCTGAGGATTTCCTAGAGAAAAAGGCATACAGGGAAGCTGGTTTTAAAGTGGAGATGCTTCGAGGAAAGCAGATTTGGCGCTTTATAGAACTTGAAGACTTTGAAGAATTAAATTTGAAAAAAGCGAAAATTAAAATTTTTCTTAATACTTTACTTCAAAAAATACAAGAGGTTAGAAACCTTGTTGAACATACCGATGTTTTAGATAAGTTTCCCAAAATTGATGTTGAAAATCTTTCTAGCCGTAAAAAGGTGAAGAAAGATCTTAGAAAAGTTTTAATCAAGACAAGAGTTCCTGCATCAAAAGCCATGCAAATAGTGGAGTTAAAAAATGCAGTTCTAAACAGGTTTGTTTACGTTGTTGCAATATATCTTATTAATGTAATTGAGGGTCGTTACGCTGGTTTTAAGGAAATTTACTGGCTAACCCATGATTGGGCTTTTGAAGTAGAGCAAAAACGAAGAAGTAAAAAGTATAGGAGATATGCTTCGGAAAAGGAAAAGGAGGATATCCGAAAAAGGCAACTGCAAACTGCATCAAGTCGAGTTGTTCGTAACGATCTTAATCTTTTGGTTGAAATGGGCATTTTGCATAAAGATAGTAGAACTAATTCTTATGCTGTAACTGCCTTGAGTTATACTGATGGAAAAACGCGCATTAAGTTGCCTCCGTCTGATGTTATAAGGGAATACTATGAACTACTGCATGATGAACTTGCGGTGATTAATAGTGAATATAGAGCACGTAAACGAGGGTTTAATGGCGGGGTTAGGGTCAGCGAACTAAGATATACTTGCGATATTAATCTATCTAAAGTGATAGTAGTTGATTGTTGCGAAAAGGAACTACAATTGACTAAATTGAGATCGCAGGGATTACTTATGGATCGAGAAGAAGCATGTCAGATTCTCTACAGAACATATAGAGCTATTTTTCAAGTGATTAAAGAATTTTACGATATAAAACCGCGGGATGAAGGGAAGCTACAAATAATATTGGTTCTTCGCGATGCGATTGTGGCTTACGTACCGGCTATTGAGGAGTTTAAAGAATCTCCGATAGGTTTGATAGGTCATATTCGAAAAGTAAATGACTCAGGTGTGTCAGATGTAGAAGTCTGTTTTGAACGGTATGAACCACCTAGTAATTTTGAGTATATTATTGTAGTGGATCCTATAATAGCTACGGGGAGCACTTTACTTAAGGTTATAAAACATTTGAGGGCTAAATGTTCTAGAGGTAAAGAGCCGCGTTTTATTGTTGCAAGTGTTCTTGTTTGTAGAATAGGAGCAAAGGCCATTGCTTCTGAAGTTGATTCTATTTTCTGTGTAAGTCTTGAAGACGAGTTGCTAAAGGGGGCTTGGTTAAAGCCTGGACTACGTGGAGTAAAGGATCTGGGTGACCTTGTGTTTAAAACAAATCTTGACTGGAGTTCGTCGGAGGGAAATCAGGAATAGGAGAATTAAGACCAACAGAAACTCTGTAAATTAGAAAATTAAGCTGGTGTGTAATTTGTGTGAAATCTCTGTTTTAAAAGTCGAATCCTTTGAATTGTTAAGAGAAAACAAAAAGGAGGTGAAAGCAAGTGGGAGTGGATATTAAGGCATCCCGCTTTTTTGACATATTAGCTGTAGCTGCAATGCTCCTATTGTTTTTAGGATACTCCTCAAACCAAAAATCGGCAATTGCAGGGGGGATGGCAACTAATAATTCTGCTAATTATCGCTTTTCTATTGTACTCTGCAATAAAATCTAAACCTTGGAAATGAGTAGTCCGGCAAAAACTATTTAAGTAGCGTAATAGCGTTGCTTTTTCGAATAGGTTTCTCGATAACTGCGTTTATAAAACCTTAGAATTTACCAAAATTAGCTAGTTTTAGTTTCTCATTATTATCTTATGGTTTGTTAGTAATCGGTAGTTTTAGTCGCCAAATTTGCTTTTTATTAGTTTTAGTTTTTTGAAGTGTTGACGTGTGCTAGTATGGAGGGATATTTTTAAATTATGTGTGGGTAAGAATATTTGAATGGTGGTTAATGTCGTTTTGTTGTATATAAAGTGGATAGTGGAACGGGTGTGAAAATGGGTGGTGGGGAGTTTAATGGGAGAATATTGACGACGTCTTGGGAGATTTGGGACTTTTTAATTGAAGAAGCAGGGTTGGATGTTAAGGGGTATGATCAGTCTATTGTTGAGATGCTTTGTAAACTTTTGGATATTCCCACTTCCTGTAAAGATTTTCGACAAGAACTTAAAAATAGGAAGGTGTCAATTGAACTTTTTATTGGGGCGTTTTTCAAAGTTTTGGAGCCTTATGCTCGAATGATGTATGATCTTTGTAAGTTTTTTTATACTTATGGGGTTAAAAAAACTAATAGGTCGATGAGAATACTTTTTGATTTTGGTAAAGGACCTAAAGATCTGGGTTTTGATCTTGAACATTTTAGGGAATGTCTTCGAGTTTATAGGGAGGTAGTTCAACGTGTAATAGTTTATGGGTGGAGTTACAATGATTTATGGAGACTCGCTAGGGTTTTTCAAGAACTTTGGAAGTATGAACCCAAAGATCCTGGTGCTCGAAAATGGCTGGCTGATTATGTGAAAAGAGGCATTTTTAGTGTTGATATACCTATTTTACCAAGTGTTGGTGTGAAAGAGCTTGATGAGCTGCTTCAGAGAGCTTGGCATGTTTGGATGGCGATACTTCTTGAATGTAGAAAATATGCTACGAATAGAGTGGACTTGCATAGGTATGCTATTGATATGCAAGCTTTTGTGAAGGATATACAGTTAAAGGATGAAATAGAGAGTAACGAAGACTTTCTTAAAAGGGTTAGGCCGGGAAAGTTTTATTTTGCTGAGTGGGATCTTGACACTTTGCGGGGTCTAGATGAAAGTGGATGGCTGGAGAAGATGTTTAGGGGCATTTTTGGGTATGTAGAGCATATTTTGAGTGTTCCCGAGGGGCGGCGTGCATATGAAGCGTCTCATGTTGTTTCAGAATTGGAACAGATTTTTAGTGGAATTCCCTATAGAGAAGAGGAGAGAAAAACACTTGTAGAGCGTTTTTTAGAGTTGTTAAGTCTTCCTATTTGGAAGAGGAGATTTGAGCTTTACCAGGTGTGGGTTTTGACTCAAATAGATAAAGCTTTGGAGGATTATGAACGTGAGATTCACCATGTGGATGGTGTTTTGATTTTTAGGTTTTCGGGTACTCATGTAGGTACGATTGAAACTTGTAAGGGTAGGGTTCACATTTGGAGCGAGTTGCGTTCTCCTTTAGCTGAACCTCTTGGAGGAACTCGTAAGAGACATATTCAACCTGATTATACGTTGACTTTTGAACCTATTACTGATTCTTCTAGAACTCTTGTTGTAGTGGAATGCAAACAATATTTTAGGCCTTCACCTAAGAGATTCGCTACTACGCTTATTGACTATGCTAAAGGTCATCCTCGTGCTACTGTCATTTTAGTAAATTATGGTACTATTTCAGAAAAAATTTTACGTTATATCCCTGAGTCCCTGAATAAAAGAACTGTTTTTATTGGTAACTTTAAGCCTAATTGTCCTAGAGAATTTAACTTGTTTAAAAATGCCATTCTTGGAGCTATTCCAAAGCCTAGCTATGTGGAGAGGAGAACAAGTGACCTTAAAAATATCGATCTTATTGTTGTTGATATTTCTGGCTCAATGCGGCACCTACTTGATAACGAAAATGTGCTTAAAGTCCTTCGAACGATAGTTGATTTGTTTCCCTTGGCAAGGTTATTAGCGATCGACACGTTAGTGAGAGGGGAGTGGAAGAGGGCTAAAGACGGACTTCAAGAGCTTTTAAAGCTTTCTCGTACTGGGGAGACGGATTTGGTTAGTGTGCTTTCTCGTTACAATATGAAGAAAACTATTGTGCTCACGGATCAACAAGGTTGGGAACAAATAAGCGCTATGATTGTTCGCCCCTACCTTTCAATCGTTGTCTCGGATACTCAAGAACTTAGTTTCCGTTTCGGTTAATGACCTCAAAGTATGGTTATTCAAACCATTTGAATCTTGTACAGTTCTTTTATCGCTTACGTCTTACGTAGAAATCTTGATTATTGACTAGGGAACTTAGTAAAATGTTTTTTAAGTAGGTGTTAAACTTCAAAACTTCTATGAAGGTGAAAAATAAGATCTATTTATTACGAGATTTGCAGCTAACGTAAATAGGAAGAAAAGAATTTATTAATGTTCTAGTAATTTTATGATATTTGCTTTTGTTTGTATCAAGTTTTGCATTTCATCTGTTCTTCTTATCGGTTTGTTGCTCGGACTTTGTTATTAAAATTTTTATTTTGAGATGTAATGGATCGAGGAGTGAACATAAAGTTAATTTGTTTACTGTAAAATTTATCGGTGTTATAATTATAATTTTAATTTAAGTGGATAAGGTTATTAATATTTAATTCTGGGTGGTGTTGTAATTGGGCGAAAAAGAAGAGGGGGTTAGAAGGGTAGAGATAAAGGAGTTAGAAAGGAGAACTGCAGAAATAATGCTTAGAACTGCCATTATTGGACTTACTGGTAGTATTTTGCAAGCTTTGTTGATTTTCTTCACGTATAATCGCAATATGCTTATAATTGCGTTGGTTTTTTCCATATTTTTAATGATAATAGTGGTGGTTATTGTTAGTTCGGTTCAAACTAAAGGGTTTTCTTCTTTTAATTGGCCTTGGATTCAGTCTGAACTTTACTGGCGTATGTCCGCTTTGATGTTGGATCCTGAGAATGTTTTGCACAAGATAAACTACACTGGTATTTGGTTTCTTGCCTATACTACCGCATTACTTGATGGTAGAGAAAGTTATGCAAAAGGGTTGATGGAATTTGCTCATCCATCAAAAATTTTGGAATGGGCTGAAAAATTTAAAAACTGTCATAATTTATAAAAGTGAACCTTTTGCTGAACCAGACAAAAAATACTAGAAGAAAATGGTTTAAAAACTTAACGAGTTTTTTATCAACAAATATCGAAAAGACAACATAGTGCGCTTTTGTAGCACAATGGAGTTAGATTTGCAATTGAGATGTTTAGAATATTCCGAATCCGAATGCTACCATTGCTATTCTGGCGATTAGTGGAAGTATGGATGTTGAAAATAGTTTTATGGACATTGAGAGATCGATGGGCCATTCTCTTAATTCTGTGTGTATGTTTCGGAGCATTACGAGGGTTTGGATATATAGTGATAGATCTTTTACTTTTTCTATGTCTCTTAGACCTTCCTTGGTTTCGATAATTTTTTCCCAGTGTTCGTCTAATATTTTTGATATTTGTTCTAGTCTTGTTTTCTTTTCGAAGGAAAGTGCTTTGTGTATTCCGTACATCATTACAAAGAAGGAGCTGAAGATTATTATGACTGCTAGTGTGATGGTTATTATTTGTACGAGGAATACTGGGTATGCGAGGCAGATTGCAATTACGAATATTGATGCTCCAAGGGCGAGTAAAAACATTCCTGAAAATCCTAATCCGACGAGGGGTTTTAATCCGAACATTCTATCTTGGCATACTACATCTTCAAAGAATATTTCATAATTATAAATGTTGTTTAGGCTTTATAATTGTAAAGCTTCTAACATTTTTAGGGTTATGTGCAATTTGCTTTTACTTTAAAAGAGAGTTAGAATTTAAGGAAAAATTTATTATATTCTTGGGTTTTGTTTTAAATGTCGGTGAGCCTGGGGGTGGAGTTGATGGTTAGGGAGGATTTAAAGCTCAGATATTATTTTAAAGTAGTTAATTGAGAGGTATGAGAAGAGAAGAAGTCACCACGGTAAGGTATTGTCTTTGCTTTCTGAGGTTAGGGAGAGGATTTATAGGAAACATCATTTGAACTCTAGCTTGTTAAATTAAAGAGCTGAAGGTCTTTGCAATTCCTTTTCTTGGCTTTTTGGAAAACAAGAAGATTGTAATTGCCTATAGAGTATCTTGTGTACTCTCTTATTGTTATAATTTTTAAATTGGGGTATCTTTCGGCTAGTAGGAAAATATATATGTTATGTTTCGTTTCTTTTGATGCGGTGATTATATTGGGGGAGGAAGATAAATTAACAAGGATTACTAAGGAACTTGAAGAGAGAATTAAAGAACTTGAGGAGAAGGTTAATAAGGTTGAGAGGCGGCTTAATGACTATATTAGGAAACTTCCTGAAATACTTGGTGGGTTGTTTATATTCTTCGGCGATGCTTTCGATATATTATCGTATGCGCGCTCAATTTTGGCGATGGCTACTAGCATGGCTGAGGGTGAACTAGCTGATGATGTAGAAACTGGTTTTTCTAGGATAAAAAACTTTTATGAAATATTTAGTAAATCTTCTCATAGTGAAGAAATGGTTGGGGGAATTGAACTATTTTGCAAAGAAATAAGCAGGCTACTTATAGATGCAGCGTATTTGAATGAAATGGAATTTGATGAGCTTTTAGCGATAATAGTTGAAACTTTAGGCAAAGAACTAGCTTCAAAAATTATAGATGAAGCAGTGATTTTAAGAACCTATGGTAGTGACGCTGTTACTAACTTTAAGAATGTGCTTCGAAAATTATATTCTTTGTTTTCATTTTAACATGTTTAGATTTCATTAAAGTCGGATTTAGCTAGGTTATTTTATTTTAATATAAGGTATTACTAACTTTAAGATACCTTATATTTAAGATGCCTTGTAGGGGTAGGATGTCCTGTATTAAGGTATTCCTGTATTCTGTTTTCCGGTATAATGTTGCAGAAGCTTTAAAAGCTAAAAATAGCTAATTACTATAAATTAAATTAAAAAGTGATAGAAATGTCAGAGTTAAAAATGTCAGAATTAGAAAGTATGTTGTTATTTGTTCCGCTGTTTATCTTAATCTGTGGTGTTGCAAATCTCTGTGTGGGCAATTGGGGTCCAGGCATTGTACTTACTATTGTTGGTGGGGTACTTACATACATTTTAATGAAATTGCTAGGAAAAATTTGACCGCGTATTACAAGCAATACGAGGATGTATTAATTTAGTAAAGAATTTGAGGTTTTATATTATAATGATTTTTAAACTATTTTGCTCCGTAAAGTAATTGAATACGGAATAGAATGAGTTTCAAATTATTAAATGAATAGAGGGATAGTGAGTGGAATTAGCAGATAAGAAAGATGAGACTAGAATGAGGAGAAGGATGTATAGGGAGGTTAAGAATTTTGTGAATGGTATTTTTAACGATAAGAATAGATATGAGATAGTGTATGTGGCTGGTCGGCGTAAAAGACGGTTAAAACTTTCGGAGATAGAGGTTCTTGATATTAAGTATTCTTATCATATTGCTAGTGTTAGGTTTTCTTATTTTGAATCCGGGAAAGTTAAGTGTATTGATTTTTCGCAGATATTGAGGATTATAGATTCAGTTACTGGTGAAATTGTGTGGGCTAATCCTAGACCCCCCTTATGTTAGAGTAGTTGGGAAACGAGTTGGGAATAGTCAAGAAGATAGTTGTTGGGTTTAATAACGGTAAAGGTAGCAAATTTAAAATATGAAGGAGGTAGTTGAGATATTTAAGAAAGATGTTTGGTGTGGAAAGTGAGGGAAGATGAAGAAGATGAAGGGGTAGAAGATAGGGAAGAATTTAGTGAGGGCAGAGAAGTGTCGGAGGAAGTGTTTGGGAATGTGGAAGGGGAGGGTGTAGCGGTAATTATACCTGAGGATGTTGTTTTTGGTGGGTTGGATTGGTTGAGGGAGTTGAGGGTGATGAGGGTATTGAGTGGTGAGTGTGAGGTTGTGAGTGATGGGTTTGATGATTTGAAGGGTTGGTTGGATGAGAATTTGGAGAATTGGGAGTTGGTTCGGGAGAAGATAGTGA